>Ga0172378_10003687_pt1 | contig 14381 bp, 12 predicted proteins | sample GrowelOW332metaG_FD_119755 | JGI IMG/M metagenome (GOLD analysis project Ga0172378, IMG submission 119755) | Groundwater microbial communities from an aquifer near a municipal landfill in Southern Ontario, Canada - Pumphouse #3_1 metaG | ecosystem: Environmental > Aquatic > Deep subsurface >... | reverse complement strand
TGTGCATGGGGCGACGGCGACGAAACTTACTGTGCTCCGATCGAGCCGGAGTGATACAGGAACTCCTGGGCATAACCGGCATACCGGCCGAACCTTTCCCGGCCGACCGCCGCTATCTTCTGATAATTGCCAGTCACGCCGTATCTTTTTTTCATTTCGTCCGCGATACGGACATCTACCGGAAACGCCTCAAGCCGGCCATACCCGAACAAGGCGACGCAGTCGGCCACTTTCGGGCCAACGCCTTTAAGATCCTGCAGTCTGGCCGTCAGTTCTTCATACGGGAGCCTTTCCGGGCTCCGGATATTGAAATCGCCGCTGTCTATCCGCTGTGCCAGTTCCATAAAACGCCCCTCCCGGAAGCCGAGCCGGCACTCGCCGATGCAACTGCCGCCGTCCAGGATCTGCCGCGGGGTAGGAAAGGCCCGCCGGGCGCCGAGGTCAGTGCCAAAGTGGTCACAGACCGACTCCACCATCTTGGCGATCCGTTTTACATTCACGTTGGTGGCAAGCACGTAGGTGGCTAGACATTCCCATTCCGGCTGCCGAAGCAGCCGCAGACCGGGGCAGGCGGCCGACAGCGCCGCGATCTGCGGATCGGCAACGGAGATCTCCCGAATGATCGCCGGCAGGTTGTCCTCGGCCCGGAAATAACTCCGCACAGCGGCCATGTCGGTGCAGCCCTCGCAGTCGAATCCGTCCGGGGTCTGGTACAGTGTGATGACGTCCTTTCCGATTACGCCCTGCCAGGAATCGTCGGGTTGTTTCCGCCAGCGGTGGGCTTGCCCGCAACCGAGCGTCGGGTCCAGCCGTACATCGATCTTGAAATGCACTTTTCCCGCATCCCGTTCGAACTATAAACGGTTGGGCGGCCGGCAGTTCGGCAGTAATGAATAGCATCAAAGCATTCAGACATACATGAGATTCGGACCCGCGGGGTATCCGTCAGCCGGCGGTAAAACGCCGGAAAAAGCACTGGAATACACAAAAAGTCTCGGCCTTGATGCCCTGGAGGTCGAGTTCGTACGGGGCGCTCGGATCTCCGAAGAACGGGCTCGGACGATTGGCGCCTGCGCCAAGAACCTCGATATCCGGCTCAGCTGCCATGCGCCTTATTTTATCAGCTTCAACTCCGAGAGCCTCGAGACCATAGACAAGAGTGTGCAGTGGGTGGTCGACACGGCCAAGGCTGCGCACTGGCTCGGGGCCTATCTGATTGTGATCCATGCTGCTTCCTACGGTAAGAAGCCCGACGAGGCCTTGCCGAATGTAATCAGGGGACTGACCGAGTCCAAGAACCGGCTCGACGATCTGGGGATCAAGGACGTGATCCTGGGCGTTGAAACCATGGGCAAGAAGGGGCAGTTCGGTACGCTGAAGGAAATTAGGCAGGTCATGGAGCAGGTTGACGGGGTCCGGCCGGTGCTGGACGTCGCTCATGTACACGCCCGCGGCGGCGGCTGTCTGAAGACCGCAGCAGACATGAAGAGTCTCATCGACGAATATTTCCCGCTGTGCGGTGATGTCGCCCACTTTCACATCAGCTGTATCAAATATGGCGAGAAGGGCGAGATTTCGCACCTGCCGCTGAGTGCCAAAGAGCCCGATTTGCAGTTCCTGGCGGATCTGCTGAACGACTCCTCTCAGGAGTGCAATTTTATCTGCGAATCGCCGCTGATTGAGCAGGACGCGGTCGTCTTCCGGGACATGTTCCCAAAGTACCGCCGGGCCTAACATTTATGATCCTGATTTATTCAAATCGACAGATGGGATCCAGGGAAGCTGAGGCAATTCCAAATCTGGATTGTATTTGCTGATTTAAAAAGGAAAGAACGTAACGAGCCATCCGACAGCAATCTGATCTTCAGTCCTAAAAAGGATATGCAACAATCATAGCTGAAATGACGTTAGTTCATTTATCGGTGTCGGGTATCTTTGTTTTGTATTCTGCAATCTTTTTACAAACGCAGTTAATGTCAAGCATCCGTATAATGTCATTGAATCTCTTTAATGATGCATATTCAGGCACAATCGCAGAGATCAAGAAGAAGTGCGGCGCTCAGATTAATGTCGGTGTTCTAAAAATACCGAATACAGATTGCCGATTCGGTAATTAAATTCAAAAAGTTCTAATATCGTTCGTAAATGAAATCAAATCGATACAAGAAGAGACTTTACGGAACGGGTTTTCCCTTTGTTTATCGGACATTGTTGTAAATATACCCAAATCAGGAAAACAACATGAGATGTGCGGCAATAAATAAAAAACGGATTTGAATCAGGTCTGTACATCATTTTTGATTCATCTGACATTTGGTTGTTCCAGGGAGTATATCTGCCAATCGCCGGGTGTTCCGCAATATGAGAAAAATTTGCAGACAATGCTGTATTGATAGTCAGATCAGGACAATAATGCAGATACGTACGAATCGCAAATGTAAAATGCAACACTGTGTGCAATCATGCCTTTTAATCCATTTTTGCTAAAGTAAATACGGACGATCATGTCATTTTTAAGATAATATATGATGGCTGCCACCAACTATTGCGGCCATCCTGTCGCCATCTTTTCTTTGTAGATATTAACAGCGTGTCATGTTCTGAGAGGTGTGCAGAGAAGGATTTGATGCCCCGGTGATGATGGCATGTTTGCAGTGTTTCCTGAGGTGTATGTCAAAAGGATTTGCATCCCCGGGTAAACCTTTTTATCTGTAAGGGCAATCTCCGCAACGGTGCCACTGTGGCTCAGCGGTAGAGCGACGGTTTCGTAAACCGTCGGCCGGGGGTTCGATTCCCTCCAGTGGCTCCATTTTCCGTGCCTTTCTGTTTAGTTCAGATCATCGCGCTTCTGCAGACCGTTACCAGACCGGTCGGCCCTGATCAGGTACTGGCCGACGATCTTGATGGCGCAGACATCGCCGCACATGGAGCAGCCGTCCTTCTCTTCGGTGCAGCCCCGGGACCGGTAGCGCTTGGCCTTTTCCGGGTCGATGCAGACGTCAAACATGGTCGGCCAATCGAGTGACTTGCGGGCCTTGGCCATCCGGTCGTCCCGTTCGCGGTCCCGACCGTGGCTTAGGTCCCCCACATGAGCGGCGATCTTGGAAGCAATGACACCTTCGCGCACGTCGTTCTCGTCCGGTAGCGAGAGATGTTCGGCCGGCGTGACGTAGCAAAGGAAGTCGGCACCGTACTGAGCGGCGATGGCGCCGCCGATGGCGCCGGTGATGTGGTCGTAACCGGGAGCGATGTCGGTCACCAGAGGGCCAAGGACATAGAAGGGGGCACCGTGGCAGAGCGATTTCTCCAGCTGCATGTTGGCAGGGATCTGCTCGATTGGCACATGGCCGGGGCCCTCGACCATGGACTGCACACCGGCTGCCCGGGCGCGGTCCACCAGGTGGCCGAGTGTGAGCAGCTCGGAGACCTGTGCCTGATCAGTGGCGTCGCTGATACAGCCGGGCCGGAAGCCGTCCCCCAGGGACAGCGTGAACTCGTACTTCTTCGCCAGATCCAGCAGGGCGCCGAAGTCCTTGTAGAGGGGGTTCTCTTCCTCGTTGTGCAGGATCCAGGCGGTCAGGAAGGACCCGCCCCGGGAAACAACGTCCATCAGCCGGCCGCACTTGCTGAGCCACCGTACGGTTTCTTTCGTGATGCCGCAGTGGACGGTCATGAAGTCCATTCCGTCCTTGGCGTGCTTCTCAATGCCGTTGAAGATATCGTCCTCGGTCATCTCGACGACGGCGTTCTTCCGGGCGGCGGTGAGACCGGTCTCGTAAAGCGGAACAGAGCCCATCATGACCGGGCAGCGTTTGAGCAGCCGCCGGCGGATGGCGTCAATGTCGCCGCCGGTACTGAGGTCCATAACGGCATCGGCGCCGTACTTGACCGCCATGTCGAGCTTGCGGATCTCTTTCTCCTCGTCGGGCAGGTCCCGGGAGGTGCCGATGTTCGCATTAATCTTGACCGAAAGGCCGGTGCCGATGGCGGCCGGCAGCGGGTCGTGGTTGGGGTTGCACGGCATGACGATGCGGCCCGCCGCAATGCCGTCGTTGAGGAAACGTTCGGTCACGCCTTCGCGTTCAGCGATTTTCTGAATCCGCCGGTCAATCGCGCCCCGCCGGGCATCCTCCATGATCGTGCACATATTGAATCGGAAGGGAATCAGCGTGCGGTATATCAGTATTGCCGATTGCCTGTGAGAGCATGGCACGTTTATTTGCACGCGCGCGCACGCGTGTTATAATAGATGAACGACATGTCCTCCCGATATTGTCAGGAGGGTATGGTTCAGATGACAGATTCTCAGGATAACGGGGAGGTGTACAATGAAAAAAGCGTGAAGGTCCTTAAGGGACTGGAAGCTGTCCGCGTACGCCCCGGCATGTACATCGGCTCGACCGACACCCGCGGTCTGCACCATCTCATTTATGAGGTGGTTGACAACTCCATCGACGAGGTGATGGCCGGTTACGCGACGAAAATTCGTGTGACGGTGAACGCTGACGGTTCCGTAACCGTCGAGGATGACGGGCGGGGAATTCCGGTTGGCATCGTGCCCGGTGAAGGTAAATCGGGCGTCGAGATCTTTCTTACCGACCTGCACGCCGGCGGTAAGTGTGACCAGAACGCCTACAAGGTTTCCGGCGGCCTGCACGGTGTCGGTGTCTCCGTGGTCAATGCGCTTTCCACCTGGATGGTCGCGATTGTCAAACGGGATGGCAGTGTGTGGCAGCAGTCCTATAAGATCGGCATCCCGGACGGGCCGCTCAAACAGATCGGTAAGACGAACGAGACCGGCACTACCATCTCGTTCCTGCCCGACAAGACCATGTTCGAAACAACGGACTTTGACTTCACCACATTGGTGAACCGCTTCCGGCAGGAGGCGTTCCTGAACCGGATGGTCACCATTGAGTTCGAGGACAAGCGGATCGGCAAGACCGAGGCCTTCCACTACAGCGGCGGCGTCAGCGCCTTTGTCAAGTATCTCAACACCGGCAAGACCCCGTTATACGACCCGCCCATCGAACTTCAGGGCGAGAAGAGCGGCGTTGAGGTCGACATCGCCATGCAGTACAGTGACAGTTACAGTGAGGCCGTCAGTTCCTACGTCAACACCGTCTGTACCCCAGACGGCGGCACCCACCTGACCGGTTTCCGGACGGCACTCACCAAGACGCTCAATGATTACGGACAGACCAACAACCTACTCAAGGACATCGTGCTTGAGGGCTCCGATACCCGGGAAGGGCTGACGGCGGTCATCAGCATCAAGATGGCCAATCCTCAGTTTGAAAGCCAGACCAAGGAGAAACTGGGCAGCAGTGTGGCGCAGACCGCGGTCGCAGCGGTCGTTGCCGAGAAGCTTTCTATGTACCTGGAAGAGAACCCGGCCGTGGCCCAGGTAATCCTTAAGAAAGCCCGCTTTGCTTTTGAGGGCCGCGAGGCGGCCCGGAAGGCCCGGGACGCGACCCGGCGGAAGTCCCTGTTGGAGTCCACGAGTCTCCCCGGCAAACTGGCAGACTGCTCCGAGAAGGACCCGGCTCTCTGTGAGATTTACATCGTGGAGGGAGAGTCTGCCGGCGGCAGCGCCAAAATGGGCCGGGATCGGACGTTCCAGGCCATCCTGCCTATCAGAGGTAAGATTCTGAACGTAGAGAAGGCCCGGCAGGACAAACTACTGGACCACGACGAGATCCGGAACCTGACTATCGCCATCGGCGGCGGTATCGGGCCGGCCTTCGACGTGACGAAGATCCGCTATCATAAGATTGTCATTATGACCGATGCGGATGTAGACGGTGCGCATATCGCCACCCTGCTCCTGACCCTGTTCTACCGCCAGATGCGGCCGCTCATCGACGAGGGTTACGTGTACCTTGCCATGCCCCCGCTGTACCGTGTGAGCAAAGGCAAGCAGCAGAAGTACTGCTACAACGAGGATGAGATGAACAAGGCCGTGGCTGCGATGGGTCAGGGCTGCAACGTCAGCCGCTACAAGGGTCTTGGTGAGATGAATCCGCAGCAGCTGTGGGAAACCACCATGGACCCCGAGAACCGGATCATGAAACGGATCATGGTACAGGATGCCGTTGAGGCAGACCGGCTGTTCTCGGTTCTCATGGGCGACGATGTCGAACCCCGCCGGGAGTTCATTATCGAACATGCGAAAGAAGTCGTTAACCTGGATGTGTGAGCGTCATGGAAGGAGAAGAGCGTGTCATCAATCAGACCGTTGAAAAGGAGATGCAGCGGTCGTACATCGATTACTCCATGTCGGTTATCGTCAGTCGGGCTCTGCCAGATGTCCGGGACGGCCTGAAGCCCGTCCACCGGAAGATTCTGTTCGCCATGTACGAACTGGGGCTTTCCTACAACCGGCCCCACAAAAAGTCCGCCACGGTGGTCGGTGAGGTGCTCGGTAAGTACCACCCGCATGGTGACACTGCGGCGTACGACGCCATGGTCCGGATGGGCCAGTCGTTCTCGCTCCGGTACCCTCTGGTAGACGGCCAGGGTAACTTCGGTTCCGTGGACGGCGATCCGCCGGCTGCGATGCGTTACACCGAGGCGCGGCTCTCGAAGATGGCGTCCGACCTGTTGCTCGACCTCGACAAAAACACCGTCGACTTCATGGACAACTACGACGGCTCGCTGAAAGAGCCGACCGTGTTGCCGTCGAAGTTCCCGGACCTGCTGGTGAACGGCTCCGACGGTATCGCTGTCGGAATGGCGACCAAGATGCCGCCGCACAACCTCAATGAGGTCTGCGACGCGATCATCTACACCATCGACCACAACGATGCCGACGTCAATCAGCTGATGCAGTTTATAAAAGGGCCGGATTTCCCGACCGGCGGCATCATCTACGGCCTGCAGGGTATCCTCCAGGCATATACTACCGGCCGCGGCCGGTTGCGGGTGCGGTCCAAGACTCATTTCGAGGAGAACAAGAACGGCCGGGTTTCCATCATTGTCGACGAGATTCCGTATCAGGTCAACAAGGCCGAGCTCGTCAAGACCATTGCCGATCTGGTAAAGAACAAGGAACTCGAAGGCATCTCGGATCTGCGCGATGAGTCCGACCGGCGCGGTATGCGCATTGTCATCGAACTGCGCAAGGATGCTGTGGAGACTGTGGTCCTGGAGAACCTGTTCAAACGGACCGCGATGGAGACCACTTACGGCGTCATCAACCTGGCGTTGGTGGACAACAAGCCGACCCTGCTCCCCCTGCGGGCGCTGATCGACCAGTATATAAAACACCGCCGGAACGTCGTCACCCGCCGGACCCAGTTCGACCTGAGCGAAGCGGAGAAGCGGTTCCACATCATCGACGGTCTGATGAAGGCTCTCAACATGCTGGACCAGACCATCGCTCTGATCCGGGCGTCGAAGACCGGTGCCGAGGCCAACGAAGGGCTGCAGAACCTGCTGAAGATCGATGCCGACCAGGCGAAGGCCATCCTCGACATGCGGCTCCAGAAACTCACGGGCCTGGAGATCGGTGCGATCAAGGATGAAAACGTCCAGCTGATCAAGACCATGACCGACCTCCGGGACATCCTGGCAAAACCGGCGCGGATCGACTCAATCATCAAAGGCGAACTCACGCAGATGAAGAACGCCTATGGCGATGCCCGGCGCACCCAGATCGTGGCCAACGCACTCGACGTGGACCCCGAGGACCTGATTCCGCGGGAAGACGTCGTGTACACCATCTCCCGGGACGATTACATCAAACGGATCCCGCTGCGGGCCTACAAGCAGCAGTCGCGCGGCGGAGTGGGCATGACCGGCATGCAGACCAAGGAGACTGACTTCGTGGAGAACATGTTCGTCGCGTCCTCGCACGCCTACCTGATATTCATCACCAATCTGGGCCGGCTGCATTGGCTGAAAGGCTATAAGGTGCCAGAGGGCTCCCGGCAGTCCAAGGGCCGTCCGGTCGTAAACTTCCTGCCCGATCTGCAGGAGCATGAGATCGTCAAGGCCGTGATTCCCGTCATGGCCTTCGACGACACCCGCTGCCTCGTGTTCTGCACGAAGAACGGACTGCTGAAAAAGACCGTCCTCTCGGCATACGGCAACGTCAGAAACAAGGCCATCAAGGCCATCAGGCTGGACCCGGACGACGAGCTCAAAGAGGTCAGCCTGTCCAGCGGCGGCGACGAGATCATCCTTGCCACCCGCTCCGGCCAGGCCTGCCGCTTCCCGGAGACCGATGTCCGGCCCACCGGCCGGGACACCATGGGCGTCAAGGGCATGACCCTCGGCTACGGGGATGCGGTCGTCTCCATGGCCGTGGTCCGTCCTGACGACCTGCTTTTGACCGTCACCGAGCACGGCTACGGCAAGACTTCGGTCGTCAACGACTACCGCATTACCCACCGCGGCGGCAAAGGCGTCATCACCATCAAGACCGACCGTCGGAACGGCGGCGTCGTAAGCGTCCGTAAGGTTACCAAGGATGAGGAGCTGATGGTCGTTTCCACCGGCGGCAAGATGATCCGCATGAAGGTTTCCGACATTCGGACAACCAGCCGCAACACCAAGGGTGTGCGGGTCATGGAGCTCAAGGACGACGACGTTGTGGCTGCGGTCGAGCCGATTGCCCCCGAGGATACCGCCGCGGCCGAAGCGGCCGCCCGGACCGAAGAGGAACTGGCAGCAAAGACGCCGCAGCCGGTTACACCGGCGGCGGAGGACCTGAAGCCGGAGGTCGAGTCGGACGAGGAACGTGCCGAGCGTGAGGCCGACGAGAAGGAGGCCAGGGGTGAATGACCGCTCGGTGCCTGTTGCCCGGCTTTACGGCAACGGTGCCGGTCCTGATTCTGGCGGCGCTCTGCCTGGCGGCTGCAGCGGCGTCCGCGGTCGCTGATAACTACACGGCCGCCATGGCGTTTTTCGTCATGACGGTCGTGGTTGGCCTGATTGCGCTCTTTCTGAGCCGCCGGCACTCCGGCCGGCACTCCCAGTAAGTCGGCGGTGTGTCAACGGTTTTTTATAGGACGACACGCTAAAGGGCATTCAAGCCGCCGTAGCTCAGTTGGGAGAGCGCGTGACTGAAGATCACGAGGTCGCTGGTTCGAGCCCGGCTGGCGGCACTTTTCTTGTCATTGATGCAGAAATCATTATGACATTTTTATGTGCTGGGCTCTCCATGAACCGGCGGGTGCATATCGCAGTTGGCGGGCTGCTCGTCGCTGCCGCCCTGATCTTTATGATCGTGCGGCTGCTTGAGGGGCAGGACTATCTCGCCGAATCCTCGGTACTGGTCTTTGTCATCGTCGCCGGCGGCGTGCTGCTGACCTACGGAGCCTGGAAAAAGGATGAGTGACTGCCGGTTTTTTCTGTCCGGCTGGCACATATCAGCGAGTCCTTTTATATCGAGGGCGTGATAAGAAATGCAGAGAGAGCGTCTTTTCACTACGCCTCTGTTCGTTTCATGGGGCAAGCCGTATGGAAGAAGAGCCGGACAAGATCCTGATCGATATCCGCAAATCGGATCTCACACTGGGCGAGGTCCTCGCGCGGATCGAGCAGTACAAACAGGATCCGGAGTACCGCGACTGCGAAATCTTTCTGGACGGCGACGCCTATGCCATTGTTGCCCGCCGGAAGGTGAAGAATCATGACCTTTGATCTATCCCGCCACGGTCGCGTCACGCTCGGTCTCTACAATGCCTATGACCCGAAGACCTTCCGCGAACCGCATCGTCGGGTAATCGCCCGGGCTGGCGACCTGGCACTTGCCTTCGGCATGAACCTGGCGCTGTTCGGATTTCCGGTGCCGGAAACGGCCCGCACACCGTAGGAGATCGCCGCTTTTATCGCCGGTACCACCAGCATCGGTGCACACGGTGATAATTTCGTGAGGTTGGCGGACCTTGGGCGCTTCCAGAAGTTTCCCTATCCCGACCGCGGCTTCCCGCCGCAACTGGGCAAAGTGGTACTGACCACCTGCAAACCAGATCCGAAAAAACAGGTTACAGTGAAACAGTTGGCCGATATGCTGGAGAACGGCCAGAGCCTGTTGGTCCTGTTCGGGATCGGCCCGCACGGTGTACCTAAGGAGGTTCGGCCGCTGTCCGCGATGGACTTCGAGGTTACCGACGGCAATTATTCGCTGGAGACCTGTACCGCACTCGGTGCGGTCTGCGGTGTGCTGCACAATCAGCTCAAGCAGTGAACTCAGTAGTGGTCGTAGAGCAGTTTTTCGGGCTCGTAGTATACGCCGGAGCCTTCTTCGACCCGGCCGACTACCTGGGCGTTCGGGTGTTCCCGTGCCATGTCCTCAGCGTCGTCCTCTGACGCGATAATCATGAATCCCATGCTCATGTTGAACGTCTGGTAGAGTTCTTGCATCTCGATGCTGCCGAGTTGCTGTAAGACATTGAAGATCGGAGCGGGCTTGATCGGGTCATTGATGGTGTAACGCAGTCCCTTCCTCATCCGCAGAATGTTCCGCAGTCCGCCGCCGGTGATATCCACCAGACCGTGGACCTCGTGCTTGGCGGTGATGTCCAGGACCTCCTTGACGTATATTTCGGTCGGGGTCAGCAGTTCTTTGCCGATCGACCGGGACAGACCGGACACACTGTCGGTCATCTTGATGTTGTTCGCGCTGACGACCTTCCGGGCGAGGGTTAGGCCGTTGGAATGGATGCCGGAGGATTTCAGGGCTACGATGGCGTCGCCCCTCTCGCAGGTGTCGCCGGTGATTATGTCCTTTTTGGCGACGCTGCCGAGGCAGGTGCCGGACAGGTCGATGCCGTTGATGATCTCGGGCAGGACGGCGATCTCACCGCCAACGATCTCCATGTCGGACAGTTCTGCACCGCGGTTGAGACCGATGCCGATCTCCTGCGTAATCTTCTCGTTGGGTTTGTCGATGGCAACGTAGTCGACGAAAGAGACCGGTGCCGCATTGACGCAAATGGTGTCGTTGACGTTCATAGCAATACAGTCTATACCGACGGTATTCCAGATGCCCAGCTCCTCTGCGATGAGGATCTTGGTGCCCACGCCGTCGGTGGCAAGGGTAACGTAGCGGTCGCCGAAATCGATAAGACTAGCGAACAGGCCAGATTTACGGATTTGTTGTCCGAAGCCCTGCCGCCGGTACTTAAGTTCCCCGACGAGAGCATCGATGGAGCTAGTTTTCTTGTCGATGTTGACTCCGGCCTGCGCGTATGTCCAACCTGACGTCATTGCAATCACCGCGGTAATTGCCTCTTCGTCTTATTAGTTTTGACAGTTGCGCGCGCGGGCAAAAGTTCCTTATGTGTGAAGAGGATGGTATAAACGTGGCAGACCTGCATGACCGCTGGGTAGCGGAACGGCATAACGAGTATTATTATAAGCTCGCGAAGAAGATGGATTACCGCTCGCGCGCGTCCTTTAAACTGATGCAGATCGACGACCGTTATCATATTTTCAAGCCCGGCGATTCCGTGGTCGACCTCGGAGCGTGCCCTGGCGGCTGGTCGCAGGTCGCGCTCGAACGGGCCGGACCCAAGGGACAGGTCATAGGTGTGGATCTCCGCTGGATTCGGCCGCTGGAAGGGGTGCAATTCATAATCGGCGACATCACCGAGGACGAGACAATGATTCGGCTGCTCGAAATGGTCGGTGGCAAGGTAAACGTGGTTCTTTCCGACATGGCGCCGAACATCACAGGCCAATACTCGATGGACCATGCCCGTTCGATCGAACTGTGCAAGTATGCCGTAGACGTATGCGACCGCATCCTGAAGGACCGTGGCAAACTTGTCATGAAGGTCTTTATGGGAGATATGTTCAACCAACTCGAGAAGATGCTGCGGGACCGTTTTGCGAACGTTCGGGTTCATTCTCCCGATGCTTCGCGGCCAACCTCTGCCGAGGTATATGTGGTCTGTACCAACTTCCTCGGCAAGTACAATGTACAGCCGAAGCCGTTGGTGAAAGAGCCGGAAAAGCCGCAGTCCGAGTTCCTGATAAAGGGCACCAACATCTGAACTCAGTCCCAGAACCGCTTGTACTTGGCGTAATTGACTTCTGCGGCCATGATATCGCGGAGCACGTCATCGTTGGTCATGTGCAATTTGCGCAGGATCCGTGCGGCCACGTCGGGACCGACGCCGCGGCCCGCTAGGACCACAGCGGCTTTGCCGCCGTACGAGTTGACGAGGTTGGCGTTCTTCAGCAGGCGGAGGTCGTCCTTCCGGCCCTGAGCGTCCCGGCCCGGTTTGCCGTAGTCCTTGATCAGGTCCCGCTCGTACTCTTTCAGAAGTGCGATCATGTAGCCGCCGCACTGGGGGCAGACGAACCGCTTCGGAGCCTCAGCGACCCGCACCCGGCGCTGGTTGCGGCAATTGAGGCAGGAGGCGAACAGGACCTCATCTTCCAGCCGTTTCTTCATGGCGGCTAGTATCGCGTGGTCCGCCCGGGCCGGCTGCATCAGTTCCTTTGTCCGGGTGACACCTTCATAGCCGATTCTGGAGATTCCACAGGAAACGACCTTGATTTTTCCCGTAGCGATCAGGCTGACCGCCTTCTCGGTATTCGGGATATCCAGGTCCTCCTGGAGGACCATGTTGACGGCGTCGTTATAGACCGGGGTGTTCTTGTGGAGATCAAAGAGCCGGTTGTAGTTGATGAACCGGTGGTCAGCGCCCTTCTCGATGATTCCGAACTTCTTAGCGATATTTGCGAACCGCCAGCGAAGGTAGGTGGAGTTCAGGACGGTCAGGCGTGCCAGGGCCTCGATAGTGCCGGGTTTTATTGACAGGAAGGTATCGAGCAGGATTTTGGGATCCATGCTGCGGGGCAGTTTGAGCATGATTCTGTAGGCATCGGTGGAGACGCCGACCGCTTCGCCGAGCCGGGCGGTGAGCAGGGCCGAATAAATCTTGGCGAGGGTATCGTTCACGCGGCTGCCGAAGCAGCAGTTGACGATGGCGAGGCTGTCGCCGTACTCGACCGTGACAAGCCGATCAGTGGGGACAGGCCATTGGACCTGTTGTTCAGCCAGATAGTCCTTGACCGTACTGACGGCGGGGCCGTCCGCCGGGTAGTCCTGATAGTTGCCCACCCGCCGCAGCCGGCCGACTTCCATGGCAATCTCATAGGGGACCGGGATATCGGAGCCGGTCCATGAGGGCACGTTGCCAACGGTCTTGGCCTCCTCTACCAGGATCTCGTCCTCCCGCTGTTCGACCACCCGCCAGGTACGGCCCTTGGCAATGAACATAGCGTAATCGCCCTCAAGGGTCGCGACAAAGCTCTCGTCAAGGGTACCAATGATGGCGCGGGTGCCGATGTCCCGTACAAGATAGGTCCGCTCGTCGGGGATCATGGAGATGTTGTCGTAGAAGTACTGCATCCCTTTCCGGGACCGCTTGATAACATTGCCGTCGTACTCTATCAGCATGTGAATGGATTTTAACTGTTCGACCACATCGTCGAAGTCCTGCCGGCTCAGGGTCCGGAACGGGTAGGCCCGCCGGACCATTGTATAAGCAGAGTCCCGGCCGATGCCGCCGCTCATAGTCATGGCCATCAGTTGGTTCGCCAGGACCGCCAGGGGGTTCGGCCGTCCCTCGCTGTATTCCATTTCCCGGTTCTCGCACCGCCGGGCGACGACGAACGCCTCCGCCAGTTCGTCGGGCGCGGTGGCCAGAATCACGGAGCGGATCTTACCGCCGACCCGGTGGCCGGCACGACCTGCCCTTTGAGTCATCCGGGCGACCTGACGGGGCGAATTGTACTGAATGACGAGATCGGCGGAGCCGATATCGATACCCAGTTCCAGCGACGAGGTGCAGATCAGACCTTTAAGCCGCTGTTCTTTGAAATCGTCCTCGGCGGCCATCCGGTTCTCTTTGGAGAGCGAACCGTGGTGGACACCGATGGAAATGTTCTCGTCCCACATGTGGTAGCGTGAGGCCAGCCATTCGGCGGTCTCCCGGGTGTTGACGAAGAACAGTGCCGAGGTGACGGATTCGATGAGCTGCCGAGCCCGGATCATGACCGCCAGAATGTCTGGTTCGCTCTGCAGTTTGTCCATCAGTTTCTCGTTGCCGGGCTCTGGTAGCGGCCGCTCGATGCGGATGTCGAACTCCCGGCGGGTATCGTGGCGGCAGAGCTCGACCTGCCGGCCGACGCCGGCGAGGAAGCCAACTACCTCCGGGATATTGCCGACGGTGGCAGAAAGTCCGATCCGCTGGTATTCACCAGCCAGCGCCACCAGACGTTCGAGGGCGATGCTCAGTTGAGCGCCGCGTTCGTTTCCGGCGAGCTCGTGAATTTCGTCAACGACTACCCATTTGATCCGTTTCATGCTTTCGCGCAGGTTCTTGCCGGTGAACATGACCTGCAGAGTTTCGGGAGTG
>Ga0172378_10003685_pt1 | contig 14387 bp, 13 predicted proteins | sample GrowelOW332metaG_FD_119755 | JGI IMG/M metagenome (GOLD analysis project Ga0172378, IMG submission 119755) | Groundwater microbial communities from an aquifer near a municipal landfill in Southern Ontario, Canada - Pumphouse #3_1 metaG | ecosystem: Environmental > Aquatic > Deep subsurface >... | reverse complement strand
TTAAGTGTTAACAAAATAAAGAGGAGTGATCTTATGAAGGTTACAAATATTGAAGAATTAATGTTAAAAATTCAGGAAGTTAGAGACGCACAGAAAGAATATTCTAAATTTTCTCAGGAGCAGGTAGATGAAATATTCAGGCAGGCAGCTATGGCGGCTAATAACTCAAGAATATCTCTTGCAAAGTTGGCAGTTGAAGAGACAGGTATGGGCATAGTTGAAGATAAAGTTATAAAAAATCATTTTGCTTCTGAATATATTTATAATAATTATAAAGATGAAAAAACCTGCGGAGTTGTTGAGAGGGATAAATCCTATGGTATTGAAAAAATAGCAGAGCCAAAAGGTGTTGTTGCAGCTATAGTTCCTACAACAAACCCTACATCAACTGCTATATTTAAGGCATTAATATCATTAAAAACAAGAAACGGAATCATATTTTCCCCTCACCCAAGAGCTAAAAAGTCCACTATAGCGGCCGCTAAAATAATATTAGATGCAGCAGTTAAAGCCGGTGCCCCAAAAAACATTATTGGCTGGATAGATGAGCCTTCTGTTGAGCTTTCAAATGTAGTTATGAAAAGCTGTGACATAATTTTAGCAACCGGCGGACCCGGCATGGTCAGAGCTGCTTATTCTTCAGGAAAGCCAGCAATAGGAGTTGGTGCCGGAAACACACCTGCCATCATAGATGAAACTGCTCATATAAAGATGGCAGTTAGCTCAATACTACTCTCAAAAACCTTTGATAATGGAGTAATATGTGCATCTGAGCAGTCAGTACTTGTAATGGACAGCATATATGAAGAAGTAAAAGAAGAATTTCTTACAAGAGGAGCTTATATACTAAACGAAGAAGAAAAAGAAAAGGTAAGAAAAATAATTCTTGTAAATGGAAGCCTTAATGCAAAAATCGTAGGCCAGTCAGCATACAAAATTGCAGAAATAGCAGGTCTTAAAATTTCAAAGGATGCTAAGGTATTAATTGGAGAAGTTGAATCTGTTGAACTAGATGAGCCCTTCTCTCATGAGAAGCTGTCACCAATTCTTGCAATGTATAAAGTAACCTGCTTTGATGAAGCTCTTAATAAAGCCTCCAGACTTATAGAATTAGGCGGATTTGGCCACACCTCGGTTTTATATACAGATCAGGTAAAATGCAGAGACAGAGTTGAAAAATTCGGAGCCAGCATGAAAACAGGCAGAGCAATAGTTAATATGCCATCCTCACAGGGTGCTATAGGCGACTTATATAACTTCAAACTGGCACCATCACTCACCTTAGGCTGTGGATCCTGGGGCGGCAACTCAGTATCTGAAAACGTAGGAGTAAAACACCTTCTTAATATAAAGACAGTGGCAGAGAGGAGAGAAAACATGCTTTGGTTTAGAGTTCCTGAAAAGGTATATTTCAAATTTGGATGTCTCCCTGTTGCCCTTAAAGAATTAAAGGAAATAGGAAAGAAAAAAGCATTCATAGTTACAGATAAAATATTATTTGATCTTGGATATGTGGACATAATAACAAAGGTACTGGAGGAAAGCGGAATAGAATATAAAGTATTCTCTGATGTACTGCCGGACCCAACCCTGGCAGCTGCTAAAAAAGGTGCGGAGGATATGATATCCTTCCAGCCAGATACAATAATAGCTTTAGGCGGTGGATCGCCTATGGATGCTGCTAAAATAATGTGGGTTATGTATGAGCATCCGGAAGTTAGATTTGAAGACCTGGCAATGAGATTTATGGATATAAGAAAAAGAGTATTCACCTTCCCTAAGATGGGAGATAAAGCTATGATGATAGCAATACCAACCTCATCAGGAACAGGCTCCGAGGTTACACCATTTGCTGTTATTACAGATGAAAAAACTGGAATTAAATATCCATTGGCAGATTATGAGCTGACTCCGGATATGGCAATTGTGGATGCCGAGCTTATGATGAATATGCCAAGAGGCTTAACAGCAGCTTCAGGAATAGATGCCTTAACTCATGGAATTGAAGCATATGTTTCAGTACTTGCTTCTGAGTATACCAACGGTTTAGCTTTAGAATCTATAAGATTAATATTCAAATACCTTCCTGATGCATATAATAATGGAACAACTGATGTAAAAGCAAGAGAGAAGATGGCCCACGCTTCCTGTATGGCAGGAATGGCCTTTGCCAATGCCTTCTTAGGTGTATGCCACTCTATGGCTCATAAACTAGGATCAGTGCATCACGTACCTCACGGAGTTGCTAACGCTCTTCTTATAAATGAAGTGATTAAATACAATTCAGCAGAAAACCCAAGAAAGCAGGCAGCCTTCCCACAATACAAGTATCCAAACAGTAAGTGGAGATATGCAAGAATTGCAGATTACCTGCATTTAGGCGGAGAAACAGAAGATGAAAAAATAGATCTTTTAATAAAAGCTATTCAAGAATTAAAAGATAAGGTAAACATTCCAAAATCAATCAAAGAATATGGAATATCAGAAGAAAAATTCTATGCTACCTTGGACACCATGTGCGAAGAAGCTTTCGATGATCAATGTACTGGAGCAAACCCCAGATATCCATTAATGTCTGAGATTAAGCAAATGTATATAAATGCCTTTGATAAAAAGTAAATTGAAAGAGCTGACGCAAGTTGTCAGCTCTTTTTTATCTAAGAAAAACACTGGAAATAATATTTTATCAAAGTTTCAAGATACCCACTTCTAAAGCTTATGATCCTATAATTCTGCTTCAGGTGGGATAGACTCCCCAGCTGAAGACTCGATGCTTAGCTTTAGCTAAACGAGTTCACTATCTTCATACTGAGTCCTATATTTCTCCATAATCTCACTAAATATATCAGCACTTGATTTTGGAGTAAAGGTTATAGCATTTGCTCCTGCTTCAATTGTTCTCTTGATTGATTCAGAGCTTGGCCCACCTGTTGCAATTATTGGAAATTCAGGATACTCACCTCTTATCTTTTTAACTACTGCCGGAGTATTAGAAGCTGCTGATACATTGAATATATGTGTTCCTGCATCTATTCTGTCTTTAATATTTTCATATTCTGAAAGAACAGTCACGACTATTGGAATGTCTATTGTCTCTCTCATTTTTTTAATAATATCATTTGATGTGGGACTGTTTACCACAACTCCAATAGCACCTTTAAACTCTGCATCCATGGCTAAGTTTATTACTCTTTTACCTGTAGTTATGCCTCCTCCCACTCCACAAAACACCGGAACATCTGAGGCTAAAACCAGAGCCTGGGTAATAATTGGCTGAGGAGTAAATGGGTAAACTGCAATTATTCCATCGGCATTGCAATTTTTTATTATTGCTACATCTGTAGAAAAAAGAAGAGATTTTATCCTTTTGCCAAATATCCTGATACCGCTGCATTCTCTAATCTCTTGCGGCACCTCTATTATATGGCTTCTTAAGCTTGTTCTTACTTCAGGAATATTCTTATTCATTTAATCACACCTCATATGATAATTTCATTATAATTAATAATATCATCTAAAATTATCAAATACAATATAGCAAGTATTTACATTCTGTGAATAAAAATGTAAAATACTTTTATTAAGGAAAATTTATAAGGGGGAATTATTTTGAAATTATTATTAAAACAAATGTCAAATCTAGTAAACAATATACATGATATTATAATGAGCTTATTTAAATTATTTGGCTTTAATTTTACGGACAAACAGCTTCACTTCATAGTTATAGGAATTATAGGCATTATCTTATATTTTATAACTAATGTTATATTTAAAAAGTTGGCTAAGCTATCAATTAGAATAATATCATTTATTTATACATTAACAGTGCTTATTGTTCTGGTATTTGGCTTAGAAATTGAGCAAAAGATAACAGGCGGAGGCATCATGGAATTTGCAGATATTGTTGCCGGTCTCTGGGGTTTTCTGTTCATTTTTGCGATTTATCTTTTCATTTTAGGTTCAGTATATTTATTTAAGCTAATATTCAAGAAAAATGAAAAAGTAAATGAGCTGACCAAATTGTAAAATACTTACAAGCAGCTGCTGTATTCCATAGTATTGCTAAAAAAATAGAATTGCCTTTTCTTGGGCAATCCTTTAAGTTTATTAATGTCTCTTATTTTTTTTTACTTGTTCTATGGCCTTTGTAATTGCTCTGATTACATCAACTTGGATTTGAGTATCCAGCTCCTCTACCTTTTTATAAAGCTCACCCTTTTCAGAAACTACATATCTGGGAGGAAGATTATTTAGAGCAATAGCCTTTATGTCCAGAATGCATTTATCACATTTACACATGTCATTATAGTTTTTAAGAACAGGTTCCATTAAATGGTCTATCATGATTTCCGTATAATTTTGAAGTTCCAAAGCTATTCACCACCTTTAAAATATAATAACATATTTTTACATAAAATCATAGACAAGTTTTACTTAGTTAAATTATTCGCAATAGACATCATTTCATCTGCTGTAGTAAGGCCTTTTGAATTTAGCTCAAAGGCTCTCTGTGCAAGAATTAAATCTGTCATTTCCTTAGACAAATCAACGTTAGAAAGTTCCAGATATCCCTGTTTTAAACTGAAATCCTGAGATACAGCTTCATCACCTGGAGCAGCTTTAAATAAATCATTGCCAATGGATTTTAAATTAGCTTTGTCCTTAAAATCATATATATTTAATTTTCCTATATCAACCTTAGTTCCGTTATCATCGCTGTATACTTGTCCACTTTCATCGATGATGATTGAAGATGAATTGATTTTTTTATTATTTTTATAATCAATCTGAAGTATATTTCCGTTATCATCAGATAAATTCCCGTTTTTATCCAGGCTGAATTTTCCTCCTCTTTTGTAAGCCAAACTGCCATCAGCCATCTTTACCTGAAAAAAGCCATTCCCATCGATTGCCAAATCCGTATCAATTCCTGTTTGCTTCAGACTTCCCTGGTTAAAGCATCTGTAGCTTTCACCCAGGGTACTTCCTGTACCTTTTACAGATGCGAAAGCATTGGAGCTTACCGGGACTCCCTTTCCTGCAATCTTTTCATAAACCAAGTCTTTAAAGGAAGCATCAATCTTTTTATAGCCTTCCGTTTCCATATTAGCCATATTATTTGAGATTAGATCCATCTTGTCCTGCTGAGCCTGCATTCCGGTTTTTGAATTCCAAAGCACTCTCATTATCTCACGCTCCCAACTTCATTTACTGCCTTACCTAATGTTTCATTGATGGCAGATATTACCTTTTGATTTGCCTCATAGGCTCTCATTGTTGTCATCATATCCACCATGGAATCTATTATGTTTACGTTTGAGCCTTCCAGAGTTTTTTGCTTTATTTCTCCATTTTGATTCAGGGAGGCAGCCTCTCCGGAATAAAGATTGTCTCCAACTTTAGTAAGACTGTTATTATCTGCAAATGTATATGTACTTAATTTATAGTTTACCTTGCCATTATCACTAATATTGCCGCTGCCATCACTTGTTACATCAGTGGAATCAAGTTTTATCCTATCCTCAAGATTTGTTTTAGCATTTTTCCCGATTACATAATTTCCATTTTGGTCCACCAGATATCCCTGATTATTTAAAGAAAAATGACCATCCCTTGTATAAAACTCTTTTCCGCTGCCATCTTCTACTTTGAAAAATCCAGCCCCGGATACTGCAAAGTCAAGAGGCTCATCTGTTGATATATATGTACCCTCAGCGAAATTAGTAGATGATCCATCTATCTGGCTTCCAAGTGAAATACTTCCTATCTGATTTTTTACATTTATTCCATTTACTTGTTTGTCATAATTCTGAATAAGAACTTCATCAAAGCTCTTTACATTTAAGGTGTCTTCTTTAAAGCCGTTAGTTGAAACATTAGCCATATTATTTGTAATAACTTCCTGCTTTTTCTGCTGGGTTATCATGCCGGAAACAGCAGTATATAATCCTCTTAACATTATTTTCCCTCCTCTATAGCTTTCATTTCTGATGGATACTTCATGCCAAGCCCTCTTGCCTGATTTTCAATATCTGACTTTTTCATATTTATGCCTGGTACAAAGACATTAATACTGCAGCAATTATAAGCCCGGCTCCAAGCCCCATTAAGAATTTTTTATCCTTTATTAAATTTAATATAAACCCTTTAATAGTATTATCTCCTCTCTTGAAGTTTTAAGCTTTTCTGATATCATTTCTACCGTAAGCCCTTCATCTATAAGCTTTTTTACTTCCTTTGCCTTTTTAATGTCTTTACTTTCCATACCATTTAGTTCATTCTTAATCTGATTTATTTCCAGCTCCAACTCAATTATTTTTTCCGAAAATTCCTGCCGCAGCTCCATTATCTTTAAGTCATTTTCATCTGATTCAATAGATTTTCCTTTGAATATTCCTTTGAAATCTAATTTTTTCTTTGACATTCCTATAAGATTTACAAATATAAGAAATATTCCTATTCCTATTAATATAAAGTTCATTCTATTACTCCTTTAAATCATATTTTAATGATTTCATGGCATTTCTAAGGTTTAATATGGCTCTGCTGTTTATCTGGCATACTCTTGACTCTGATATACCATATATGTATCCTATCTCCCTCATAGTCAGCCCATCATTATAATAAAGCGATAAAACATTTCTATCTTTTTCACTAATCATTTGGAGTCCTAAATTCAGATACTCTAATTTTTCATTTTCTTCTAATACCATTATTGGGTCAGGGCTGTTCCTATCTTCTAAGTAGATGCTTCCGGTTTTATTTTCATCCTCTGAAAACAATAAATCATCTAATGAGGTAACTGAAAGATAATTAATGTATCCTTCAATTTCAATAACCTCCGGAACACCTATTTTAAGCTGTTCTGCAATCTGGCTTTCTGTAGGCTCCCGGCCTAATATGTTTTGAAGTTTTTCTACGCTGCTATTATACTGAGATAATTTATCCAGGGCATTTTTGGGAAGAGGGCTGTTTTTTCTAAGCTCATCTAATATTGCTCCCTTTATTCTAATAGAAGCATAAGTGGAAAATTTGACTCCCTTTCCATTATCAAATTTATTAACGGCATCAAGAAGTCCAATAATGCCATAAGACACCAAATCCTCGTATTCTACATAGCGGCTTTTTCCTATAGCCACTCTGGAAGCTATATACTTCACCAAGGGGATATATTCTTCTATTATTTTATCCGTAACGGTCATATTTTCAAAAACAGCCATAATTACACCTCTGTTATTTTTTAGTCTGCATCTTTTTAAATATAAATCTTATAATAGCTTCTCTTTCATGATTTTCTATCTTTACATATTCAACTCCTAAATTCAGCGTGTTTCCTAAATCCTTATCACATCTTGCAACAACGCAGCCAATATAAAACTCTCTGGGAGGAAACTCAATTTTTATAAAAATTTTGTCTCCAATGCTTGCTTTATCCTTAACATTAATTTTCATTCCTCCGCCGCTTATATCCATGAGCCGGCCTTTCTTGAAATGATATTTGGTTATTCCTAAATCATCAATTTTATTAAAGTCAAGATTTTTTTCAACAAAGCAGTAATCAATAGAATTCAAATAATTTATCCTAACAAAATTCCTTCGCTGAATCCTTTCCAAAAGTTTAGGTTTTTCAACTAAAATCACCGGAATCCCGATAGTCTTTTTTCCTAAGATTTTAGATGTAAATTTATAAACCTGATCATTACTTCCGTAATAAATTATTTCAACTTTTTCTCCGGCCTCCGGAATAACATAGTAACTGCTTTTGTATGGTACGCTTAAAGCAATTATTTCACCAGCATTATCCTGAACATTGCTTTTATAGCTTACTCCTTTATAAATTACTTCCAAACGATTGTTTATCTTTAAATCTTTATCCATGTTCCTCACCTATGAAAATACACTAAATATTTTCCTTAGAAAATTGTCAAAGCCCAGTTTATCTTTTGAATCTGTATAATCTCCAGCAAGCTTCCTGGCAAGACTTAATATGTCCTTAGAAGCAGCTGAATTTGGATATGAAATGATAAAAGGTGACTGTTCTTTTACAGCTTCTGGAACCTTTGAATCTTCTGACACCATCCCATAAAAATTCAGATCCATATTTAAAAAGTGCTTTACAGTTTTAGATAACTTGTTAAAAGCCCTGTAAGCATCCTGGGAGCTGGCCGCTTTATTTACTATTATGTTTGCTGTCTTCTTAAGCTTAAAATGATTTATTGCTTTAAGAAGGCTATAGGCGTCCGTAAGAGAGGTAGGCTCTGTTGTTATAACTACAAAAAGCTGTTCACAAAATGCAGAAAATGATAAAATATTTCTGTTTATTCCTCCTCCTGTATCTATAATAATATAATCTAATCCCTTAAGACGGCTTATCTTACCAAGAAGTAAGTTTTTTTGACTATCTGATAGATCCTCAATCCTGTTGATGCCTGATCCGCCAGGCAGAAGCTTAATGCCATAGGGTCCATATATTAAAACATCTTCAATATTTAAATCATTTGTAATTAGGTCATATATATTATTGGGGGATGAACAACCAAGCAAAATATCATCATTTCCCATTCCAATATCAGCATCAAATATCATAACATTTTTCCCCATCTTTTGAAGTGCTATAGCTAAATTAACAACCAAATTACTCTTACCTACCCCCCCTTTTCCTGAGGTAACTGTTATTATAATTGGAGTACTTTTAGATGCTGACATTTCTCTTAAATTATAAGCTTGATCAATCATATTTTATCTACCCCTAATATAAGATTTGCTATGTCTTTTGCTGATATTCTAAGTATATCATCTGGAACGATTTGTCCTGTCGTAACATAATTTATAGGCTTTCTGCTGTTATCTACAACGTTTAGAAGAGAGCCATAGGTGGTTGTCTCATCCAGCTTAGTTATTATAATATTCTTATAATTTAAAACCTTATAGCCTGATATTATAGCATTTATGTCTTTATTTTTTGTAGTAGCACTTATTACTAAATTAATATTATCTGTATTTACCTTATCGATATAAGATCTTAGTTCACTAAGCTGCATTAAATTTTTACTGTTTCTGCCAGTAGTGTCTACAAGTATTGCATCACAGTCCTTAAGCTTATCTAATGCCTTGTCCATATCATTTAGATTAAATACTACCTGAAATGGAATCTTGATTATATCAGCATAGGTTTTAAGCTGCTCAACAGCACCTATCCTGTAAGTATCTATGGTAATCAGTCCTACTCTCTTTTTTTCCTGAATAGCCATTCTTCCGGCCAGCTTTGCTATAGTGGTGGTTTTGCCCACACCGGTAGGTCCTACTAATACTATCCTGCTGCAATCACTATCTTTATATTTTGGAACTAAATTTTCTATTGCTGATCTTGCCTTGTCTATATCGGATATTTTTTCTTTATTACTTTTTATCCTGGCAACTACCTTTTTAACAGTTTTCTCATTCATATCTGAATTTTGAAGTAATACTTCTGTCTTAGTTTTTGTTTTATCTTCTTCCTTTACTTCTTTTAAATCCTTTATTTCTTCGCTGATCTTTTTTATCTGTTCTAAAATCTGATCACTATTTTCTTTTTCAATTACCGGAGTTTTAACTTCTTCCTGGAGTTTATTTTCACTTTCTAAAGCAGCAGTAACTTCAATAACTTTTTTTGAGAAAATCCCGAAAAACCCGGGCTTTTTAATCTTTCTCTGGCTTATTATAATGGCCTGAGACCCTAAATCATATCTTATTTTCATCATAGCTTCATTCATATTATCTGCTAAATATCTTTTTACTATCATATGGTTACTACTCCTTCTGTAATTATCTCAATCTCATTTGGTATTTCATTAATAGAAAATATACAAAGATTAGGAAATACCATTTCTGTCAGCTTTCTAAATGCAGGTCTTATCTTAGGTGATGTAAGAATTATTGGCGTACTTCCATAAAAAGCCACGCTGTTTATTACTTCTTTTATAGAGTTAAATATCTTTCCGGTAATATCAGGATCTACAATCGGGAAGGATCCCTGAGCAGACTTTTGTATATTCTTTCCTATTGTAGATTCAAGTTCAGAGGATAATGTAGCAACTACTATAGCTCCCTTTTCATTAACAAAATCCTTACATATTGCCCTGCCTAAAGCCATTCTTACATATTCAGTAAGAAGCTCAAAGTCTTTAGTATTTCTGGCATTATCCGCTAGTGTCTCAAGTATTGTAACGAGATCTTTTATAGGGACCTTCTCTTTTAAAAGATTCTGAAGTACCTTCTGTACCTCTCCTATAGTCATTAAACTGGGTATAAGTTCTTCAACAACTGCGCTGTATTTATCTTTAATTGAATCTATCATAGATTTAACTTCCTGTCTTCCCAGCATCTCATAAGAATGAGCCTTGATTATTTCTGTAAGGTGGGTTACAAGAACAGTTACAGCATCAACTACTGTAAAGCCTTTTATTTCAGCTTCTTCCTGCTGACTTTTATTTATCCAGACTGCAGGAAGATTAAAAGCAGGCTCTCTTCCCTTAATCCCCGGCATATCTATAAATTCATTAGTTGGATCCATACAGAGAACCATATTTGGCATAATTTCTGATCTTCCTGCAATAGTTCCTCTTATTTTTATTACATATTCATTTACCTTAAGCTGAAGATTGTCTTTAATAAGTATTGGCTGAATTACAATACCCATATCAAGGGCACACTGCCTACGAATTGAAGTAACCCTTTGAAGTAGATCTCCCCCGGAGCCTTCATCTGCAAGAGATATAAGTCCATAACCTATCTCTACCTCCAGTGGCTCAACTGTTATATAACTCAGGAAATTCTCAGGCTCATTTGATACAGGAGCCTTTTCTATTTCCTTATTAACTAGTTTCATTTCCTTAGCTTCCTTTTCATCTTTAAATATTAAATAAGAGCTTGCCCCGCAGCAGATACCTATAATTAAGAAAACTAAAGTTGGAAGTCCCGGTATTATAGAAAGTAAAATAAGTATTGCAGAAGCTATAGCCAGTACCTTAGGAAATGATGTAAGCTGAGAAGCCAGAAGCGTTCCGAAGTTTTCATCGCTTCCTGATCTGGTAACTAAAATACCTGATGCAGTTGAAATTAAAAGTGCTGGAATCTGGCTTACCAGACCATCTCCTATGGTCAGCTTAGTGTATGTTGTGGCAGCAGTTCCTATAGACATATCTAAAACCATACTTCCTATTACTATTCCACCTAATATATTTATTACTGTAATTATTATTCCCGCTATGGCATCCCCCTTTACGAATTTGGATGCTCCATCCATAGCTCCGTAAAAGTCTGCCTCCTGCTGAAGCTTCTTTCTTCTTATCCTTGCCTCTTCATCGTTTATAACACCCGCATTTAAATCTGCATCTATACTCATTTGTTTACCAGGCATAGCATCCAGTGTAAATCTGGCTGATACCTCAGCTACTCGTCCTGCACCGTTAGTTATAACTACGAATTGGATTATTATAATTATTACATATATTATTATTCCTACTATATAACTGTCCCCAGCTACAAAATTTCCAAATGCTTCGATGATTTTACCGGCATTAGCCTGAGTTAATATAAGTCTTGTAGATGAAATATTAAGTCCAAGCCTAAAAAGTGTAGTTATAAGAAGAAGTGTTGGAAATACTGAAAACTGAAGCACCTCAGTTGTAAAAAGTGTCATGAGAATTATTATAAGCGACAAGGTTATGTTAAATGCAATTAAGATATCCAGCAAAAATGTAGGCAGAGGAATAATCATCATAAGGACAATACCCATTACTCCAAAAGCAACCAGTACATCCAGATTATTCTTAATTTTTGATTTATTAAAATTAAAGTTTGCCAATTCAGCACCTCCAAGAAATTGTATAATAAAATTCATAAGCTAAAAATCAAAACCCGTAATCATGCAATTTCCTTACCTAGATTTTTCTAGTTTTAATACAAAGGCAAGTATTTCTGCCACTGCCTGATAAAGCTCCACTGGGATTTCCTCCTCCAGTTCCACCTTATCATATATCATTCTGGCTAAGGACCTGTTCTCTATTATTGGAATATTATTTTCCCTGGCAGCCTCTTTTATCTTTTGAGCAAGAAAGTCCATTCCTTTAGCAACTAATTTTGGTGCTCCTTCCTGATCCTCCTCATATAAAAGGGCACAGGCAAAATGGGTAGGATTTGTTATAATAACGCTGGCCTCCGGTACCCGGCTCATCATTCTTTTAGATGCCAGCTCCCTCTGCTTTTGTCTTCTCTTGTTTTTTATCTCGGGATCTCCTTCTTCCTGCTTGTACTCTTCTTTAATCTCCTGTTTTGTCATCCTGAGATCCTTATTAAATTCAAATTTCTGATATATAAAATCAATTAATGCAATTACCAGCATAAATAGTGTTATCTTTGTTAAAATTCCAAGAACTATATTCCCTATTGCCCCAGGTACAGCTTCAATCTTAAGATTGCTTAGAGCGGCTATCTCCTTATACTCTCCAATTAAATATTTATAACCTATATAAAGAAGTATAAATGTAATTAATGTATCCCTTATCATATCTATAACGGTTCTTCTGGAGAATATCCTTTTAAAGCCGTTTAATGGGCTAATCTTGCTTAAGTCCGGTTTAATGGGATCTGAGGTTAACATTATTCCCGACTGAATAAAGTTAGACAGTATACCTATTATCATAACCGGAAGAGCAACCGGAAGAATAATCAAAGCCATCCTGAATAAAACAACAATAGTCAGATTAATTATTCCGTTGTAGCTGAAATCATTAGTCATGTTAATAGAAAATATATAATTAAAAATTCTTTTTAAGCTGTCCATAAAATATGAACCAAGCATTGGAAGGATAATAGTTGAAGCCAGAAGTGTAAGAGCTAAGCTTACCTCTTTACTTTTTGCAGTCTGTCCTTTTTTCTTAGCATCACTTTTCTTCTTAGGTGTCGCTTCTTCAGTTTTATCATCAGCAAATAAAATAATCAAAACAGGAAAGGTATAATAAAAATTTTTAATATAGGTCTCAATATTCTTAAAATTATCTATTATCATGTTAAATAAAAATGGCAGTAAAATTGATATTGCAGTAAGTCCCACCAGTATTTTTATAGGAAGCCCCAATATTAAAACATTAAGCTGAGGCACTGCCCTGGCAATCAGTCCCATAATAATATCTGTCATAAGAAGTACTGCTATAACAGGAATTGCTATCTTAATTCCAAGAGTAAAAAAATCTGTAAAAACACTTATAACATACATAGGAGATCCGGTTCCTATTGCCAGATGTCCTATTTTTACCAGATTATAGCTTTCCACTAAACATCGAAGCAGCATGTGATGTCCATCTATGGTAATAAATATAACCAGAGCTGTAGTATTAAACAGCTTTTCAAATAAGGTAGAACTGTTTCCGGATGTGGGGTCATACATACTTATCATAGAAAAGCCTATCTGAAGATCAATAAGTGATCCGGCAAGCCTGGCACCATAAAAACATAAGCTTATTACAAAACCTATACTCAACCCATTTACTGTTTCATATATAAGGCATAATATAAGGGCAAAAGTACTTAAAGGCGCAGCATCTATTGGAATAATAGAGGATAAAATGAAAGCCAAAATTCCCGAAAAAGCTACTTTTAAAGTATTCGGAGTGCCCTTTGGAAATATAGCAGGTATTAGCATAAAAGCACTGGATACCCTTACTAATATAAGCAGAAATTTAATTATAAAAAGTGTATCCAAGCCTATCACCTCAGTACTGGAATTTTATCAATGAATTATATTAGATATATATCCAAATATCCTTTCAGTAAAACTAACCATAGTCCTAATCATCCAGGAAGCAGCTATAAGACCTACTGCAGCTATTGCAATAAGCTTTGGCACAAATGTAAGTGTCTGCTCCTGAATCTGAGTTGTAGCCTGAAATATACTTATTAAAAGGCCTACCAGCATAGCAATAATAAGTATTGGTGCTGAAATTTTAAGTCCTGTCATTATGGCATCTTTTAATATAGAGATAACCATGGTATCACTCATCTAATCACCCCTATCCAAAACTTTTTATAAGCGACTGTACAATCATGTACCAGCCGTCAACCATTACAAACAGCAAAAGCTTAAAGGGAAGAGAAACCATAACCGGCGGAAGCATAAACATACCCATTGACATAAGCACGCTGGCCACCACTAAATCTATTACAAGAAATGGTATATACAGTAAAAATCCTATCTGGAATGCTGTCTTAAGTTCACTTATGGTAAATGCAGGAACAACAACGTATAAAGGCATATCATCATTTGTTGTATTTTTATCAATACCTGCACTGTCTGAAAAAAGTTTTAAATCCTTTGTTCTTGTCTGCTTAAGCATAAATTCCCGAAT
>Ga0172378_10003684_pt1 | contig 14388 bp, 15 predicted proteins | sample GrowelOW332metaG_FD_119755 | JGI IMG/M metagenome (GOLD analysis project Ga0172378, IMG submission 119755) | Groundwater microbial communities from an aquifer near a municipal landfill in Southern Ontario, Canada - Pumphouse #3_1 metaG | ecosystem: Environmental > Aquatic > Deep subsurface >... | reverse complement strand
TATTTTCTTGGCCACGGCTCTGGCTTGTTCGAGGGTCTCTTGTCCATAGATACGGCGCATGGCTTCGCCTATCTCTTTGCGCATGTCGTTTCTTGGCACCCTGTTCTGGGCGTCTTGTGCCATGTGGAATATGCATCGTTGCCATGGGACTGACGGGAATACTGCTTTTCGCGCATTGCGGAGCCCTGCGTGGTCGTCACTTATAATCAACTCCATTCCTGTAAGACCCCTACCAGTTAATGACTCTAAGAATTGTCTCCAGTTTGTTTCGGCTTCACTGCTGAAAGTGTCTACACCCAAAATTTCCCGCCGTCCCTCCGCATTGAGCCCGACCGCTATCAGTATGGCCCGATCGCATACTTGACCGTCCTTGCGTACTTTCTGATATTGAGCGTCCAGCCATACGACTTGCATGGGGCCCAGTTCTCGGCTCCTGAATTTCTACACCTCCGCATCAAGGCCCTGCGCTGCCTTGGAGACCTGGGATGAGCTTATTTCAAGCCCGCAGAGTTTCTCCAGTATCCTTGTGACCTTCCGGGGCGATACGCCTTGTACGTACATTTCTGCCAGAGCTAAGCGCAACGCCTTCTCTGATCTTGTGGCCGCCTCTAACGATCTAGGGTAAAAACCACACTCTCTGGTTTGCGGAATGTCTAAGGCTACTTTTCCTAGGCCTGTCGTTATCGATCGGGGTTTGAACCCGTTGGCATAGTCCATGCGCTCATCAGTACGCTCATAGGGTTGCGCTTTCAGGTAGCTTGATCGTTCCACTTTCATTGCCTCGTTCATCATGATCCGAAATAAGTCGAGGATCGCATCAGGGCCTCGCTCCACAAGCATGTTCAAGATGTCTGCGGAATTTGTATATTCAGTATTGGAGTTCTTCATCTGTTTTCCTTTAGTTGAAGTTTGTCGTAATTCCAAAACTAAAAGAATTGAAGGACTCCATCTGACCCTTCCCCAATCACCGTAGGGTGACTTGGTGGAGGGGCTGATGAATTTACAGAAAAAAATTTACACTATCTACAATTCCATGTTGTATGTGCTTGTGTCTGTATATTTTCCATCGGAAATCCTTTGATTTTATTGTGATGCAGTTACCAGACCGCGTTTCAAATTTAATCGAGGGATTTCTACTCTTACTCATTACCGCCAGAAGGCTTCTTTTGGACCACCGGACTCGCCGGTGGTTTTGAATGCATACAAAGAAGCCCGCAGCAATGCGGGCTTCTTGCATACTAATTCAAAATCTGAATCATTCTTCGCTGTCTTCCGGTGGCGCAATAACTGTATCTGCTGGAGCCGCAAGCGGAGATTTTGGACTTTCCAAATTTCCGGCAACAGGTGGACGATTCTTGAAAAGACTGTCCAAAGACAATGCCGCCTTCTCATTGATGCGAGCCAACAATTCCGATTCCTTCTTGACAAATGCTTCTGCCCCATTTTCAGGAACAGAATCGCGGAGGTCATACCGGCGAGACCACACAACGTTTTGAGAATCAAATTTTTTGAGCGTATAAATTAAATAAGCCCTCGCAAAGGAAGCCTTTCCAGAATCGGACTTTACTTCTTCTATGGCAACAATTTCGCAAGAAAGCTCAAAATCCGGCGCTACATCGCCAACAGTTTTTGTAAAGGACTTGAACATTCCCCGTTTTTCAAAATCTTCCAAAAGAAGATCACCCACTAAGCGGGCTGGCTTATCGACCCAAAACAAATTATCATAAAAGGCGATTTCATAATCCGAAGTTCTATAGACAATATTACTCCTAGAATACGCTTCAGGAGCGCTCAGCATCTTAAAAAGGAGGGAATAAGGATAGGGGTCTTGAACAGTTGATGGAGAAGAGGTATAATGCAACTGATAATAATGAGAAGGAGGAACCGAGGCACATCCAAAAAGACAAGCAGCAAAAATAATTGGCAAAAACTTCATTTAAAATCTCCTTTATTTGGAACGCAAAAGAAGCGAAGGATTTTCGCGGAGTTTGCGGCTGAGCTCATTTAAATTTTCCATCGCAGAACGAAGTTCGTGGACGGCGTTGTTTAAATCATCCTGATTCCGGTACACGGTCATGTCCACTCTGCGTGTTAGAAGTTCAATCGAACGGGATGCTTTGTCCATAGAAGCGGCCATTCCGGCCAAATCCAAATTGACCATTTGTGAATCTATGGCAGACAGCGCTGTACTCAATTTTTTAGCAACATTTTCATCCTTGAAAGAAGAAACAAGCTGGTGAGTCTCCTTGACCAGAGAGTCCAAATCTTTAGGAACTTGAGCAATAGGTCCCCTATTTTCTTTGACAATGGCATGAGCCACAATCATAACAGAATCCAAATGAGCAATAGCCGAAGTAAGATGGTTTATATTTTCATCCGCAAGGAGCTTGTTCGTCTGATTCAATGCAGTCTCTACCTTTACAGCCAATTCTTCTGCTTGTCCCGTGACAGATTCCAAGAAACTGACACCGGCAGGCACAAGAGATTCCGGAGGTAAATCCGCTTCGTGGACATCGCCGCCGGACAGGAGCAAATAGCGGATGCCCGTAAGCGAAATTCCGCCGGTCAGATTTATGCGGGTCCCTGTCTTTATAGGAGTTCCTTCCGTTACTTCAAAACGGACTATTACCTGATGCAGAGTATCTGGATTGACGTAAATTTTCGTTACACGGCCAACATCTATACCGTTGAGCATCACCTTGGCCCCCCGGGTGAGGCCTTCCACGGATTCTGAAAATACCGTGTAATAATTGACATTCTTAACCATGACGCGGGCACCGATCACATAGCCTATAAAGGCGAGCGCCCCCAAGATGAGGACCGAAAGAAAAATGCCTAGGCGAATCCGTTCGGTTCGGGTCGTTTCCATTATACCACCTCTTCAAAATTAAAATGATAACAAGAATTTTCATTTGAAACAGAATCGTATCTGCGATCAAAGAAATTCTTGATCGCCGGGATCTGTGAAGCCTTGCCATCTGCAAGAGTTCCATCAAAAAGGACGGTTCCCTTTTGCAAGAACAGAATGCGGTCAGCAATCGCGTCAATACTCGCAAGTTCATGCGTCACCACAACGATCGATGCACCTAAATTTTCGCGAAGCTCGATGAGCAAGTCGTCCAGGGAGCGGCTTGTCACAGGATCCAAGCCCGCAGAAGGTTCATCGCAAAAAAGCAGTTGCGGATCCAGTACGATGGCTCTTGCTAGTGCAGCCCGTTTGCGCATACCGCCGGAAAGTTCCGAAGGCAATTTGTAATACGCATGCAGCAAGTGGACTTTGTCCAACGCATCGGCCGCAATGTCCTGAATGATATCGGGAGTTAAACCGGGACGATGCATTTTGAGCGGAAGAGCCACATTTTCCTGAATGGTCAAGCTGCTGAGAAGCGCGCCTCCTTGGAAAAGGACGCCCATCTTGGTGCGGAGTGAATTCGGGATCAGGTCAATCCCCGCACGGAGAGTCGTATCCCAAAAAGAAATTTCACCTCCAAAAGGCCGTTCTATTCCCAAAATATTGTTCAAAAGAGTCGACTTCCCGCAGCCGGAAGTGCCCAAAATAATTCGCGTTTCGTGCGGCATCACAGAAAAAGAAACATCGTGCAGCACGAGTTTCTTTCCGTACCCACCCTTCAAGTTCTTGACTTGCAACACACTTTCCATCTTCCACCTCAATAAAAAACAAAAGAAAAGGCGGCATCCGCAAGAATGATACCCGAAATGGAAAATACAACGCAAGACGTAGTCGCTTCCCCTACTGCATCTGCACCACCGCGGGCGGAAAGACCTTTCTGGCAAGCGAGAAGCGCAATGATCCAACCGAAAACGAGTGACTTGAAAAGGCATTTGAGAAGTAGGACTAACGAAATCGATGAACGAAGCTCCGACATGTACACACCAAAATCCACCCCTAGATAAAACATAGCGACGATCGCCCCTGCAAAACAACCGACGATACTTGCGCCAAAAGCCAACAAAGGAACAGCAACGCTCATCGCCTGGAAACGCGGGAGTACCAAGTATTGAACCGGATGAATGCCCATCGTACGGAGAGCCTTCACTTCTTCGGAAACGACCATACTCGCAATTTCAGCCGTCACAGCACTCCCCGACCGCCCCGCAAGAATAATGGATGCTATCAGCGGGCCGATTTCCGCAAACATCAAGACGCCCACGCCATCGGCAAGATATACCCCCGCCCCGAACATTTCAAGCTGCATCGCACTCTGGAGCGCAAGCGTGAAAGCAATCAAAAAGACTAAGATGAAAACTATTCCCGTCGCCTCGGTGCCCAAGCGGAGCATTTGCAGCGACGTACCGCCAAACGGCAAGCGCCCTTTATCAAAACGCCCCAGCGTGCTCCAATATAGAGACTCGCAAAAGAGATAAGCAACCGATTTCAAATCATCAAAAAGCAAAAACGTCCAAGAACCGAAATTTTCAAAAAAATTGTAAGACCGCTTCTCTTTTTTAGGAACTTCACGGCGCGGAATAGAAGAAAGCTCCGCCTGCAAACCTTTTGAAAAATGCAACAAAGTTAGTTTATGCGAAAGCTGTTCCGAACGGATACAGAGAGAGACCAAAAAAGCCTTCCCCACAGAATCCAGAGAGCGGAGGCTTTTCCCATTCAAAACTAGAGGTCCCTTGGACAAAGTACACAACGAATCCCGTTCGCATTGAGGAACCGTTCTAAAATCCAAAGACTCTGGCAGTTCTATTTCTCCGTTCATACCCACAAACTTAAATAAAATTTTAAAAAGTCACGCAACTTACTGACGAAGCTTCGAAATCACCGGACGGATACGCCTCCCGCAAAGAGTTACGATGATTCCCGCCTGAGCAAACATATAATAAGCCGTGTCCCGGCTGTTGTTGAGCGTAGAATTCGGATCGTAATCATCTTTTGTCACATATACTTCAGAGACTCCGGCAAGGGAAACGTCCAACGCGCAACGCTCACAAGGAAAGCCTATTACATAGAGCTTTGATCCCGGAGGAACCTTGCCCCGCGCATAATGGAGTGCATTGATCTCAGCGTGGACCATAAATGGATATTTGTTCGCTTCAAATTCGCGGTGAGAAATAAACTCACCGGAATCCGCATCCAAAAGATCATAGGCGAGAAGCTGCTTTTCACGGGTATAGGGAATCGTAGCGTCATCAAAACCGGACGGAGCGCCATTGTAGCCTGTACTTAGCACACGACCATCGCCCGAAACAAGGACAGCACCCATTTTAGTGTTCGTATCCTTGGAAAGTTTTGCCTGGGCAAGCATCATCTGAGTATAAACTTCATCGCGAAGTCTACCGCGATTTACCTTTGCATTCACCTTAGTTTCCGCTTCTGAATGTACCATAAAGAATCCTTTCCTCCAATTCAATTATAAAAAATCCCGGCTCTTTCGCGGCCGGGATTTCTTGAATCTTACTTTATTAAAGTATTAGCCGAGAGTGACTTCGACCGTATGCGTCCCATTCACGAAAATCGGCGCAATATTGGAATCAATCTCCTTGCCATCCACGACCATCTGTGCCACGCCCTTGCAGACGTGATCCGGATTCTTGACCGTGATCTTATAAGTTGCACCGCGGAACTTGCGGACGGCCTCAAAGCCATTCCACTTGGAAGGAATGCAAGGATCGACGACAAGGCCCTTGTAGTTGGCGCGGATACCGAGAATGAACTGCGTTGCAGCCTGGTAGGTCCAAGTAGAAGTACCGGAAAGCCAAGCGTTGCGGCCCATACCGAATTGCTTGTGCTCATCACCAAGGATATTCTGCGGATAGCAATACGGTTCCGACTGGAACTCGTCGAGCTTATCGTTCTTGGAAGCCGGGTTGATCTGGCAATAGTAATTGAAGGCTTCATCGCCACGGCCAAGTATCGTTTCGGCAATCATCACCCAAGGATTCGTGTGAAGGAAGATGCCTCCATTCTCCTTCGCTCCGGGAGGATACGTAGAAATACCACCAACCATCGGATCAAAACCGCGGTAGCCCGGTGTGGAGCTCTTGACGCCGTTGCGGGTATTGAGGAGCTTGTTCAAACTATCCATTCCCTGGATAGCATGTTCACCCGTGGCAATGCCTCCGATAATCGGCCAGGACTGGCCATTGCAATAAATTTTGCCATACTTGGCCTTGTTGGTGCCGTATCCGTTGCCATCCTTATCGAACCAGCGGACCCACCACTTTCCGTCCCAAGCGCTCTTGTTGAATGCTTCCTTAACATCATTATACCAAGTCTTATACATTTCAACAGCCTTGGTATCGCCGAGCTGTTCCTCAATGTCCATCATTTCAAGCAATGCCTTCGCATAGAGAGCCGTGTTGAATGTGGATTCTGCACCAAGCGGGAGGTTCATGCAGTCATTCCAGTCGGCAAAGCCAAGGAGCGGAAGACCATGCTGTCCCAAATGGTTGCGCGTGAAGTTCAAAGAACGCTTCAAGTGCTCGAGAATCGTTCCTTTAGTGCGTTCGGCATGCTTCTTGCCTTTTTCATAGAATGGAATTTCTTCCTTCAGAAGATCCATCTTGCCCGTTTCCTTGAGGTAGCTCGCTACCGTAAGGACGATCCAGAGATGGTCATCGCCATACCAGTTCGCGTAAGCGGGCTTGCCGTTCTCATCGAGGACCCCGTTCTTTTCGCGGGAATCGCCTTCATTCGCTTCATTGCCCGTATCTTCAGCAAGTGCGAGAGGGGCGTACTGGTGCATCGCATTGCCTTCCGGACGCTGCACTGAGAGAAGATTTTTCGCAAGCTCAAGAGCTTCTTCCGGCATATGGCTCATCACGCCCATCAAATCCTGCGTGGAATCGCGATAACCGATGCCGCGGCTCGTGCCGTAGCCCAACTGATAAAGGGAAAGATAACGGCTCCAGTTCTTGGTTGTATGGCACTGGCGCGGATTGTGCACATTCACCATCGTGTTGAACGAAGCATCCGGAGTACTCACCTGAATAGTCTCGAGATAGTTGTTCCAGAAGGCGGCGAGTTCGGCAAAAGCCTTGTCGACGTTCTTGAAATCGCGGTATTTCTTGATAGCCTTTGCAGCCACTTTGAGACTCTGTTCCTGACCGAGCTGGGTGCAGGTGCGGAAAGTCTTCTTGGCAGAAATCTTGCCCGCGTGAATCATGAGAGCGGCAATGTTATCGCCACGGTCGCATTCGCTGTTGGAAAGTTCCTTGAGGCCGAGAGAAAGCGGGCATGCCCAGGATCCCATTTCATTATTGCCGAGGAATACGCTGCGGTCGCCGTCAAAACTCGTAACCTTGCAATCTGCGGTCACATAGTTTACCGCATAATCGCGCTTCATATAAGCGTACTGTTCGAGAACCAAATGCCCGTCTTTTTCCGGATGGGCCTTGAGAGTCATCGTCTGCGGAACCCAGTCGGCATTCGTGAGCTGTTTCTCTGCTTCAAAATGGCTGAATTCATACACAGGAATTACATCCACTTCCTTGGCACCGCCAGCAATATTCGTAATCTGGATATCCTGGAGAAGCGTATTGGAATGGGTCGGGACAAAAATTGTCACTTGCACGCGGAGGCCGAACGCTTCGGCAATCCAGCGGCTATAAGAAAGGCCTACATGGCACTCCCACTTGTCCATCTTGGTAAGAGTCGGGACATAGAACGGAGAAAATACTTTGTAACCATTGCCATCCTTGACGCGGATATATACCGTGCTCGCCTTGAAGTCAGAACAAGGCATTTGAGCAATGTACTTAGTAATGCGGTTGAGAGCCGGATCACCCTTGCAAATCAAAGCCCCGCCGGTGGTATCGACGATACCGCCAAAAGCGAGCGTTCCCACATAGTTGCACCACTTGATAGGTGTAGCTGGAGTGGTCAAAACATATTCTTTATTTGCATCATCAAAATAACCGTACTTGTGAACGGAAGTCTTAGCTTTCGTTGCGGGCTTTTTGGACTGCTTGGTCTTAGTTGCCATTTTTTCTCCGTGAGAGGGGGTTAATCAAAATTACTTGGTAAAATTGCGAGAACCGAAATTGATGTAGAAATACCCGCCGAGCTTCTTGTTGCGCACAGGATCCCGTAAAATCGAAATTGCAGCGCGCGTATACTTAAGTTCCACCATAATGTGGTCGCGGCTCATACAATTGAGGAACGGGCCTTCCGCATAAAGCGTTGGGCGGGGCTCCTCGTCTATCATTTTCTGCAAGCGGGCTATCTCTTCCATCAACTTTTTTTCATGAACTTCGAGGGCGCGCACAGCATCAATCGGGTCAACGCCATAAAGGAAGGCATAGCCAAGCGTGCGCGGGTCATCGTTAAAACCCGTCAAGTGGCGCATCACTTCCTTGCGGAGCAAATCGGCCCCCTTATCCAGAATCTTGTAGACGGTGCGCTCGGGGCGGTTGCCATCGCGTTCCGCATGTCCTTCAATCGAACCGTTCTTCTCCAAACGGATCAAGCGATTATAAATCGTGGACGTGCTAATCTTAGCCCAGCGGTCGAGTTCACGAATCTTGATTTCCGTGATGATATCGTAGCCACTGCGCTCATGCTCTTTAATAAGGCCTAAAAGGACTAAATCGTAACGGTTCATTTTATCATCTCTCCATATTCCAAGTTAGAATATATACTGGTGAAAGTAAAATGGATACTTGCAAAAAGCATTTTTTTTGGGGTATAGAAGAAACTAGGGGTATGGAAGCCAAAAGATTGAAAAAAGTGCAATGCATGGGTAAATAAGCCCCCCTGCTTCTTGGGGCATGCAAAAGACAATCACCCTTGGATAATAAAGGCGGGAAAAATCGTTCGCTGCTGCTTCATACCCTGAAATTGATGGGGACGGAGGAAACGGAGAGACCGGGATGAGGTGAACGTATGAAAAGGGGCGGTCGGAAGTGGCCACCCGCCAGTTTAATTGTATTTATGCAAAAAAGCCCGCGCGGACGGGCTTGCCATGAATCTATTTGTCATCGGTTCCGGCGCGCGGGACCCGGTCTTAGATTTTGTCTATTCCTTATAATCTTCTAGATATTTTATCATCGTTTCTTGTCCTGAACCGTATAGCTCTTTGTATTCGGGACCGCCAACCGTAATATCAAAATCGACCGCGCTGATACCGCAATTGCTTATGTTTGCCGAACGCTTTATCAAATTAGGAGTTTGGCTAAATTCGATTTCTTGGGTGTTAAGCAACGTTTTCATTAAATCTATTACATATTGCACCAGACCTATCTTCTGTATTTTTTCTACAGAACCTTCTGGAGTAAAGAGATGACATCCCAAGGTTTCATTGTTTATCCCGTCTTTAAAATTGGCAGGATCACTGACATATCCCGGTTTGTCAAACACCTCCATAGGATAGTTGTTTACAGTGCCCCCGTCGGCATATTGGTCGTTATTAAACTTGATGGATTCAAAATAAAGGGGGATGGACATCGACATACGAACGGCTTCGGCGACAGGCATATCCGGCGCAGTCTCTGCCGAAAATATCTTATTGCAATGAGTTGTTATGTCCGTAACCGAGACATACAAATCGCGGAATCCGGCTTCTTTAAACTGTGCAAAGGTCTGCAAGCCATCACCATCTTCATACAGTTTTTTCTTCTCAAATCCGGCTTGAATCTGCGTCCTGAACCACGAATAAATATATTCGCTCGAATACCAGCCATAGTTTTTCAACAACCGTAACAAACAATGGATGTCTTCAGACGCTAATGTCAGTCCGACGGCTTTTTCAATATGTTCAATAATGCCGTTGACGTGTTCCTCTATATCCGAGAGCCCTTTGTTTTCCTTCTGCGGCACTTTCGAAAAATCCAGAGTATTGGCCATATCCGTTATGTCTTTGGCATTCGTACACAAACTCACCGCCAATGCCGTGATAGAGCCCGCAGAAGCCCCGGCGACCCTTTTTATGTTCGGCAATATTTTATGCTCATCGGAATCCAACACTTCGAGGGCTCCCAGATAAGCTATCCCGAGGATGCCTCCGCCACAGAATACAAGGTTTTTAAATGGATACATGGTTTTCTATCCCGCTTTTAAGAATTGAGCAAACAAAAATTTTTTTCTCCGTTCTTATCAACCAATAATAGTCCTTCTCGGAAATTGAAGGGTTCAAAAATTTCACTTTTCCATAAAAATCAGCAAGCATAAGCATTCTCCTCCTTATATTATTCAAGTATTATGAGGTAAAACTACATTATTCCGATAGAAAAAAGCAGGGGAAAGCTATTGGAAAAGCCGCCTTTTTTGCCTACTCACAGCAGTTCAATCCATTCCTCGGAGGGATAACCTTTGGAAGTCAAGGTGCCTCCCGCATTCTCTATGGCGAAAGAACAAATATAAAAAAAACGATTTGAATAGGAAAATAATATAAATTCAAAATCAGGTTGAACCAGGGATAAAAAACAGGAGGGTGAATTATGACAAAGAAGAATGTGGTTTCACTTGTACTTATAGCCATCGCTATTCTGGCTTTCAGTTTCATTGTCTGCGACTGGCGGACGCTTTTTCAGTGTCAGGGAGTACAAGGGTGCATAGAGGCGCATTCCCACTACCAGCATATTTCAAAATTTTCCGTCACGCTGCTCAGCTGCTTCCTAGTCCTCTTCATCGGCAGGGATTCCGTGACACCAAAGGACCGGCTCCTTCTGAGCTGCGCCTTTGCCGCGACACTCTGCGCCGATTTCTGTCTCAAAATACTGCACAACTGGCCCGGACTTCTTCCTTTTAAGATAAACTACACCATGGCCGGAATCGCGTTTTTCATCGTGGTTCAGACCTTCCTGATTTTCAGGCATTCAAGAAGACCGGGGGCCTTCCATTTTCCAAAAATATTTCTCGTCTCCCTCGTAGGTCTCGCGGTTTCAATCGTGATGTTCATCCTGAACCCCGACGGAAGCGCAATGAAGGAAGTCGTCATTGCGTATGCATGTTTTCTCATTCCTTCCGTCATTGTCGCGTGGAAAGCCCCGTCCACAGGATTCTATCCACGCAGAAACGCCATGGAAATCCGCATTGGCATGGTGTTTTTTCTTTTGTGTGACATCAATGTCGGGCTTTCCCTCTCGAACCTTCCTGTTAATGCCATCGCAAACAACATGGTGTGGTTTTTCTATACGCCGGCGCTGGTCCTTCTCGCTCTAAGCGGCTATCGCCGGGCAGAGTGAGAACATTATATTATTTTATATGCAAAAACTGCACAGGAGCCCTAGAAAAATAAGCGGGTCATAAGTAAATACATACAAGAGACTACTTATGAAAAATCAAGATCCACAGACAACCAGATCATGTTCATCTTGAATTAGGGGGGGGCACCTTTACCTTTCTCGCAGTCTGTTTACTCAGCACTGCAACTCGATTTCAATGTCAATTTTCTTCAACTCTTGTTATGTGTTAGTATAACCATCTAAGAACCCTCCAGCAAATGCGCCTATTGCCTCCCAAACACTTGAGCCGTCAGAATCTTTTACAAAATTTGAATCAGGACCAAGCTCCTTGATGCCCTGTAGCATAATAGTTTCAAATCTGTTAATCCCGTCAACAAATAACCGCAAATATTGCCGTACATTTGTCTCAGAGACACCACCTCTTATTAATAGGTCCGTTTCTAATACGATGCAACATCTATCTTCATCAATTTTTGATGCATACGCAAACATACCATGCGTTTCCGGTTGAGAATTGTAGACATTACCTGCAAACATAGCGCTTAATAAATGAGATTCTGGAATTTTTATAGGCACCATTACAGAAATTTTTTCTTCATCGATTAATTTCACAAAAACTGGAATAGAATCTCCGTCTTTATCTGAAAATTCGAACGACACAGAATCTTCATCATGTTTAGCATCTTTCACCAAATTAATGGTTTTTACTATGGCTAAAAGCGTTTCAAGATCTATAGTCTCTAGCATATGAATTCCTTTTAAAAACAAAGCCGATACATCTCAAGCTAATCCCGGATAGTTCAGAATCGGGACGCATGCACGAAAACCGTCCCGATCGGAGGACGGTTTCAAAATTTATCATTGAATAAAGCAGACCAGAATTACCTTACCGAAAAAGGCCTGACATACCGCTCAATCTTTTATACACCGTAAAGCTTGACCATATGTCTTCAGTAGGTTTGTCGCCGTTACTACTTTACTGGTATTGAGCATATATACAGAATGAGCGTCCATCTTAGGACTGATACCCGTTGCCGTTGGCGACTCCGTCGCACTCCACCAATAGCCCGCCGATACATCTGACAAGAAAGACGAACCGTTGTAGTATCCTCCAGGTAAGGCTGAAAAACCATACTCATCAAGCCCGTTTCCGCTAGAATTCCAACCTTCAGTCGCCTTCAAAACTGAGGCCGCAGTAGCAGCGCCGGCATAAATCACTAAAGTGTTCCATTCTGAAGCCCTGGGCACGTGCCATCCCTCTGGGCAAATACCCTGATGATTGATCGAATCCCCCAGTATGGCGGCATTATATGTCGACACGACACCCATCATTGTAGCCCAGTTGTACAGCCGTCCATAGGATGTGCAGGAGCTCTTCATATTTCCATAGCACCAACTCCCAGAAGCGTCCAAAGTATCGTAGTTCAAATTTTCCGCCATCCATTTCTGGGTTCCAATGGTCACAAAGCGATAAACAGCACTATCTCGATAATCGCATATTTGTGAATCAGGAGAGAAAATCTGAGATCCGCATTTACGTGAGTAAAGGGCATTTGAATTGCAATATGAAGAATCAGGATCATAGACCGTTATGCCACAAACAGCCTTACTCCAGCTGGCGCTAGTCCCATCTGGACATATCATAGTCAGTGTTCCTTCATGATTATCGACTATTGTGCAACCAGCCCCATCGGAGCCATCGGTGATGGTATCAATGATCGTACCGCCGCAAGAGACAACTACACCGCAGTCAATGGCTCTTGCCGTGCAGCTAGAACCGTCGGAGCCATCGGTGACGGTATCAATGATCGTACCGCCGCAAGAGACAACTACGCCGCTGTCAATGGCTCTTGCCGTGCAGCTAGAACCGTCGGAGCCATTTTCCACTATGGCAGAGGTCCCATCATCACAACTAATAGTCTTGGAACTATCCCTGTTAACAGTCACAGAACAACTGCTGCCTTCTATGCCACTGTTCCCCTTCAAATTACAGAATAGCCGCTCGCACTACAGAACAGAAACGTACTGTCAGAAAGGAGATAGTACAATTGACCAACCTTTGTAAGATCGGTGGAGTCACAGAGAGGGAGCGCGGAGCTGTCTGCAATTACGGACGTCCCATATACAACAGTTTCTTTTTCTGCCGAATCGCTTCCAGATGAACAAGAATTCAGCGCGAACAGTGATACGACAAAAATCATTGATAAAACCAGCATTTTGTTATGCATAAAGCCTCCTATGTTTCATTGCTTTTCACCCTCAGCCCATACATTCAGCGCCTTATACGTAATGAGTTCATATGTGCTCCACACTCCACTCATTATGTACCAAGCAACGAAAATATACATCTAAAAAAATGAAGATAACTTATGACAGGACGTCAACAATGGAATATTTTTTTTACATACAAAAATAGTCTCGGTTATTCCTGAGATGTACAAATACGTTCGTTTTTTGGCATAATCATTGTGGGATAGGAATTTTTATTTTGGCTATTACGTTAGGTAGTCTTTATTATGTATCGGTACAGAATTGCAGTCTAATATTAAAACTATTATAAAAAGTGTAAATCCCATTTTATGGTTCAACAGTTCCATGGCCTATCCGTTGAAAAATTTCCCGTTCCGTTCTGTACTGCATTCTGTGCGATCACGATGTCAAGAATACCGATCTTGTTTATCCCGGACTCTAGACATTCATATTGAATATTCCACTCTTCATCCCTGTCAATCGCCAACGGCATAATGTCTATTCCAGAAAGACATTCAATGAAATCCGCCTCCCTGTTCTTTTTTGCCGACGGAAGCATTTCCGACAAGATCGCATCATTTGTACGGCCAGCATTATCAATCAGCGGAGACGATATCTCTTCCCGTTTTCTTATAAAGGAATCGAGCCATACGCAACTGTCGATTATAAAGTTCATCTCCATTGTTTTCTCTCTCTCGTTGCATCTACATCAATATTCAGCTTCACTTTTCCGGCCATTTCAATCAGATGGAGCCTTTTTCTCAAGTTTACGATCTGTCTTAGCGCCTCATTGATGGCCCCGGTCTTGTATATATATATTTTGGGGCTTCCGACTATCGAGTGGGTAAAGCGGGATAGAGGTCAAGTCCACCGAAGTGAAACATTATGGCGTTTCGGAAGCGTTCAGTATTCCTAAATCCACACGCCATTTTTTTCACCTTCTGAATTTTTGAGTTTATGCTCTCTGCCATTCCATTATCTACACTA
>Ga0172378_10003683_pt1 | contig 14389 bp, 8 predicted proteins | sample GrowelOW332metaG_FD_119755 | JGI IMG/M metagenome (GOLD analysis project Ga0172378, IMG submission 119755) | Groundwater microbial communities from an aquifer near a municipal landfill in Southern Ontario, Canada - Pumphouse #3_1 metaG | ecosystem: Environmental > Aquatic > Deep subsurface >... | reverse complement strand
TTATGAGCATTTTAGGTAAAGCAAATTTGTTTAATCCTATATTAAATAATATAGATCGCACGGAAACAAAACGTTATGCGGGAATGCGGGGGAAAATACATTTTCCTGAGGGAATTATTGCCGATGCGTGTGCTATTGTTATGCTGGAAAAACATGTTAAGACAGTTTGGACGTTATATGACTATGATTGTTTAAAGGGCTGTATAGGTGGAGAATATACAATAGATAGTGAGCTGCTGTCCAAACATTTGCAAGGCTCAAAACAAGTGGTGCTTATATCGGCTACTATAGGGGATGCAGTTGAACATGCCAGCTCAAAGTATTTTGAGCAAGGTGACTATGCCCTAGGACTTTTAATTGATGCTGCGGCTACAGCAGCTGTTGAACAAGCGGCTGACGCTCTTTGTGTTATGTTGTCAAGTCAGTTTAGAAAACAAGGTCTTAATTTAACTTCACGCTTTAGTCCCGGTTACGGTGACTGGCAGTTGGAAGAACAAGATAAAGTAGCTAAGTTAGCACATGTAGAAGCTATAGGAGTGTTGGTAACAGCTTCTAAAACATTAACACCAAGAAAGAGTATTACGGCTATAGCAGGGTTAAGAGCCGGAGACAAAGAAGAAGAAAAGTTAGCGTGCAGTGAATGTTTGCAAAAAGCTTGTATAATGCGGAGGGGTAATTAATGATAAAAATTTTTGAGGGGGCTATGGGAACTTCCTTGCAAGATATGGGTATTGCTGATCAGCCATGTCCTGAATATGCTTCAGTAAAATATCCGGAAGAGCTCACAATGCTTCACAAAGGCTATATTGATGCGGGAGCCGATATTTTGGAGTGTAATACTTTTGGAGCCAGCCCGTTAAAATTAGCTCAATTTGGCTTGGCTGAGGAAACGGAAAAAATAAATATTGCCGGTGTAAAAGCGGCGCGTCTAGCGGCAAATAAGTATACGGAAATAGCGGGAAATATTGGGCCTAGCGGGCGTTTAATTTCCCCTTTAGGGGATTTGGATTTTGAGGAGGCCTGCGAATCTTACGCAAGGCAGATAAGGGCTTTGGCCGGTGCCGGTGTAGATTATATTCTTTTTGAAACGATTATTGATTTGCAGGAAATGCGAGCAGGTCTATTAGCTGCTAAAGCTGTTTGTAACCTCCCCATTATCTGCCAGTTGACTTATGATGAGATGGGGCGCACTGTAACAGGCACAGATCCCATTACGGCGGCGGCGATATTGGAACCCTTAGGTGCAAATATTATAGGGATGAATTGTTCGTTGGGGCCTGAACAGTTATTGCCCTTGGTAAAACAATTAGCTTTGGCAACAACGCTTCCCATTATAGTGCAGCCTAACGCCGGTTTGCCAACAATTAAGGGTGGAAAAACATGCTTTCCTCTGACACCTAGTGAAATGGGGTATTGGGCACCTAAATTAGTGGAAGCAGGTGCGTCTATAATAGGAGGGTGTTGTGGCACCACGCCTGAGCATATAAAGGCTATGAGCCAGGCGGTCAAGACTATGAATCCGATAGCGAGAACAATACTGCCCCAAGGTGTACGGTTAGCTTCTCGTAGTAAAAATATTTGGTTAGGCAAAGGACATCAGACGGTGTTAATTGGCGAGCGCATTAATCCAAGCGGGCGTAAGGCTATGGCTGCCGAAATTAAAGCGGGAGATTTCACTTTGGTAAAAAGGGAAGCATTAGCACAAGTTTCTGCCGGAGCGGGTGTTTTAGATATTAATATGGGAGTTCCGGGCATGGAGCAAAGGGAACTTATGGGACAGGTAATAGGGGATTTGGCCATGTTAGTGGATGTTCCTTTTTCTATTGACAGCGTTGAGCCTGATGTTGTGGAAGCCGGTCTAAGAAATTTTGTTGGACGGGCGTTAATTAATTCGGTTAGTGATAAAGCAGGCATTAAAGAGAAAATTTTTGCTTTGGCTAAAAAATATGGCGCCGCGGTTTTAATATTACCTTTGGGCGAAAAAGGGCTGCCAGCCACAGCAGAGGAACGCGTGGCAATAGCAAAAAAATTAATTACCGAGGGTAAAGCAGCTGGTTTAAAAGATAGTGATTTTATGTTAGATCCTTTGGTTTTGACAGCGGCATCTGATGGACAGGCTCCGGTGGAGACTTTAAAAACCTTGCGTGCCTATGCCAGAGTTTTTGGTTACCCTACTACAATGGGACTTAGTAATGTCTCCTTTGGACTACCGGGCAGAGAAAATATTAATGCGGCTTTTTATGCGTTAGCTTTGGCTAGTGGTTTGAATGCCCCGATTATTAATCCTTGTAATGAAAAAATTAAAGCTATGACAGAGGCTACTAATGTTCTTTTGGGTTTTGATAATCAAGGAGTTAATTACAGTAAAACTTATGTAGCCATAAATGTTGCGGTTACTACAATGCCGGAGGTAGAAAAAGATATTTTAAGTGCTCTTGCTCAGTCCGTTATGAGCGGAGAGCGTGAACGTGCTGCCCAGCAGGCTTTGCAAGCTTTGAAAGAGGGTTATGCTCCGGGAGATATAACTACAAATGCCTTAATCAAAGGTATGAATGTTGTAGGTGAAGCCTTTGGAGAAGGGCGAACTTTTTTGCCCCAGGTAATGCTAGCGGCGGAAGCAATGAAAAGTGCTTTTGATGCTTTAAAAACTAAAATAAGTGCGGAAGATTTGCCGTATAGGGGTAAAGTGGTTTTAGCCACAGTTAAGGGTGACATACACGATTTGGGTAAAAATATAGTGGGGGCGCTTTTGTCTAACAGTGGTTTTGTTGTTATTGATTTAGGAAAAGATGTAGAACCGGAAGCAATATTGGTTTCAGTAGAAAAAGAGAAACCTGATATTGTCGGCCTTTGTGCTTTAATGACGACCACATTGGGTGCTATGGAAGAGACCATAAAATTATTGCAACAAAAAACAAAAGTGCCTATTATGGTGGGCGGAGCTGTATTAACTCCGGAATATGCTAAAGAAATCAAAGCAGACTTATATGCTGCTAATGGAGTACAGGCTGTCAAATTGGCGCAGCAAGCGGTAAAATAATCAAGTTTTAGGAAAAACCTTGGGAATATGCCACAACTAAAAAGAGTGTTATTTAATGAAGGAGGGGCAGATATGACTAAAGAAACGCCTATGGAAGATATAGATTTTGACAAGGAAGCAGAGAAAATTTGTCGTTGGGGTGCTGCTAGAGCCAGTGTTATCGTAGGGGCGCCCTTACTAGGAACTATGGCGCTTATGGCCAATGAAGTTTATATGATTATGCGCTTAGCAGATATTCGTGGGAAAAAATTAGAAGAAGGTTCTATTGCAGGCTTATTAGGTTCGTTGGGTGGGAGTTTTGTAGGTCAAACCTTGTTTACCCTGGTTCCTTTTGCTCCGGTGCAAATTCCCCTGGCGGTTGCAGTAACCTATGGTGTAGGTAAAGTTGCTAATGCTTGGATTAAGGCCGGATGCCCGGAAGACGTGGCACAGTTCAAAGAAGTTTTTGAGGAAGCACGTGATGAGGGTATGAGTAAATTTAAAGATTTTTCCAATATGGACTGTAAGGATAAACCCCTAGGTGATGAAAGCAAAAAAATGAAATTTGCGGCGGAACCTATTTTTCATAAAATCAAAAACAAAGCAGATAATGCGGCTGATAGGGTCGAGGATACTTTAAATGATGCGTGGCAGTGGTTAAAACCTTTAAAGGAAAAAAGCAACACTTGGTTTTCGGCACAAAAATGGGAAGCCATTTCTCACGGAGGGGTAACAATTCCTTATGATGAAATACGCCTTCAGTTAGTAAAAGCTTTAGAAAACAGCGATTTTATTTTAAGTAAGTTTAGCTATGGGGAGCCGGAGCAAATAGAGGTTGAGTTGGAGCATAGCCAATATGGAAAAATAAGGCTGGATTTTTCCATCGAAGAGTTTGTTATAAATGAGCAAAAGGCATATATGCGGTTGAAGGTCAAGGATGTTGCAGTTTTGGAAAACAGTTTTGCACAACTAATTATAGAAACTATGGGCACCAAATTAATTGTGGCAATAGTAAATGCTATATTTAATGAAACTGCAGTAGAAAAGGAAGATTTCACTTGTTATTATTATGATGGTTTGCTAGAGGCACATTTTACAAAATTGATTCAAAATAGCAAAATAGTAAAAACAAATTTTATGGGGAAAAACATTTTAAGTTTTGTGCAATTTGAGGCCCTTATTCCCACAGTGACGGGCTTGGTAGTTAAAAGTAATTTCAAAAAATAACTAGAATTAAAAGCAGGCAGTGACTATGTTTATAGTCACTGCCTGCTTTTGTATGTCAATTACAAGGTCTTAATATTAGCTGCAAATAATAGCAGTCTATTTGTTACATTAACGTCGCTAACACCGCTGTCAAAGTCCAAGGCTAACAAATTCATTTGCGGGTAGAGGGTTTTGATTTTTTTCTCGATACCTTTGGCTACAATATGATTGGCAATGCACCCAAAAGGTTCTAGGCTAATGACGTTATTTATTCCCTGCTTAGCAAAGGTTACTACTTCCCCCGGAAGAAGCCAGCCTTCTCCGAATTGGGCGGCTAAATTAATAATTTCTTGGCCATTTTTAGCGTCAGTGAAGATATTAGTGAAAGGCATAAAATAGCGAAAATCTTTGCCAAGTTCATTAACTTTTTGAATTTGTTTATCAATTTTTTTATAAATTGTATTTACGATAAAATTTGGGAAATGCTTTCTTTGCAGGTTATCTTCTTCATTTACTTGTCTGTTAACGAAGGCCTGCATAAAAAAGTTGGTAAGAATGGGGGGGACAATTTCAATATTATTTTCTAACATCCATTGGCAGACATTCTTATGGGCAAAGGAATTGAATTTTAAATATATTTCACCAACAATACCAACTTTGGGTAAAGGTTTATCAGAGGAAACGATGGTATTAAATTCTTTTGCGGCTAAAGAAAGCAGCTTAATTAGTCCTGAAGAATCATTTTTTTGAATATATACTTGGGCTAATTCCAGATATTTATCTTTTAATTTTTGGGCAACGCCCTTAGTTTTTTCGCGTACGACAGACGCAAAATAGAACTTGGATATACAGTCGCTGTAAAGCAATATTGTTAAGGAGATGTGCCAAATTTTCCACCAGTTGACTTTGAAACCAGGTTGTTGATTATGCAAATTTTTGTCTAAAGATATGGAAATAACCGGAACATGTTTAAACCCGGCCTCGATTAAGGACCTCTTAATAAGTGCCACATAATTAGATGCGCGGCATTGTCCACCGGTTTGCGTAAGAGCGACAGCTGTTTTCAAACAATCGTATTTACCTGATTTAAGTGCTTTGATAATATCTCCCACAACTAAGGTTGCAGGATAGCAAACTTCATTATTAGCATATTTGAGCCCATAATCAACGGATATTTTATCGCTTGGAGGAAGAATATCAATATCATAGCCATTGAGTTTAAATAAAGAGGGAATAAGAGGAGAAACAAATTCAGTAAAGAAGGGGGCAATAATTTTGTACCCTTTTTTATCTTTCGTAAATTCTTCCGCATTTACACTAGGCTGGCTTAGTAAAGGTTGTTTACGGTTAAAGGCTATGCTATCTACTACAGAACGAACGCGTAGTTTTAGAGAGCCAATATTAGCTACATCATCGATTTTCAAAATAGTTAAGGCTTTGCCGCTGCATGCTAGAATATTGCGAACTTCATCTAGTAAAAAAGCATCGGGGCCACAACCAAAAGAAGTCATCTGCATGAAATGTACGGTACTGTCTTGGTCAGCTACCCATTGGGCGGCTTTGAGGATGCGATTAATATAAGCCCATTGTTCTACGAGAAAAGAATTTTTTGTGGATATACTATCATCATTACGAACTATATCCTCGCTTAAAACATTAATTCCTAAAGAGGCAATGAAATCAGATAATTTGTGTTGCACCAAGGGGTCGGCATGATAAGGGCGGCCGGCCAAGAGCACGGTGATATTACCATTTTTTTTGCTGTGAGTATAAATATCTTTATTACGCGCTTTTATAGTATTTTCATATTCGCGCTGTTCGGCCAAAGCTAATTTAATCGCAGCTTGGGCAGTAGAGTTTTTGATGCCGAGACTTGCTAAATATTTGCTGCATTGCACTTTTAACAAACCTTCATCTTTAAAGGTTATTACAGGAGAGTCAATGGGGATGCTGTTGCTTTCTTCCGTGACACTTCTTATAACGTCTGAATATCCGGAAACGATAGGGCAGTTAAAGCTATTGTCTTGTTTTTTATCGTCGGACTTTTCATATATAACATAAGGCATAAATATACGATCAACATTTTTACTAATGAGATTATAAATATGGCTATGAACTAGTTTAGCAGGGAAACATATATTATCAGACATTATACTGTGAATGCCTTCTTCATAATTGGCAAAGAGAGAAGGGTCGGATAGACATACTTGCAAGCCGCAAGCATCGAAAAGTTTATGCCAGAAAGGATAATTTTCGTACATATTTAAGCAGCGAGGTAAGCCAATAACAGTCCCTGTGGTATTGGTGTTTTTACGGTTAAACAAATACTCATATTTGTCTGTATAGACATTTTCACCCTTAATGTGTACCTCACCGTTTTGCGAAAATATTTTTTCGCATTTGTTGCCGGAAAAATAAGTATTGCCGTTGGCAAAATTGTATTTGCTAATATAGCAGTTGTTTTCACAACCACCGCACTGGAATATTTTCGTGGTATAGCTTGCGGAAAGGAGCATTGTTTCAAGAGCAATCTCTTTTTTATTGCCGTTAGCTTTAGCATAGAGGGCACAGCCATAGGCGCCCATGATTTCAGGAATATTACTACGATGGACTTTCACACCGGTAAGTATTTCAAAAGTGCGAACCACAGAATCATTTTTCATGGTACCGCCCTGCAAGACGATTTCCGTACCCATTTCTTTAGTGTTTTTTAGTTTCAAGACTTTGTATAGACAATTTTTTATTACAGAGTAGGAAAGACCGGCAGCGATATTGTTTATGCTAGCTCCTTCTCGTAAAACTTGCTTTACCTTAGAATTCATAAACACGGTGCACCGTGTTCCAAGGTCGCTAGGGTGATTAGCTAAACAGGCTGCGGCAGCAAAAGCTGTTAGAGAAAAATTCATGCTTTTAGCAAAAGTTTCAATAAAGGAACCACAGCCGGAAGAGCAGGCCTCGTTGATTTCCATACGAGATAACACATTGTTTTCAACAAACATAGCTTTCATATCTTGTCCGCCAATATCCAGAATAAAGGAAACCTTAGGATTGATTTTGCGTGCAGCTAAATAGTGGGCAATAGTTTCGATAATACCGGTGTCTAATTTAAAGGCAGCTTTAATGAGATCTTCACCGTAACCGGTGGAGCAGCTGCTAATGATTTTGGGGCTGGCATTAACTTTTTGACAAGCAAGGTTGAATTCTTCTAATCCTTTGCGTGCGGCATTAATAGGATTACCGTCATTAGGGGCGTAATAGGAAAAAAGAATTTTATCTTCGTCATCGATTACAATGATTTTTGTTGTTGTGGAGCCTGAATCTATGCCTATGTAAGCAGAACCTGAAAAATTTTCTAAAGGAATTTGTTCGATATAATCATGACTTTTTTCTTCCTTCCAGAGAGCATACTCTTCCGGAGAAGAGAAGATTGGAGGAAAACTATTAATATTACTAATGTTTTGTAAGGAAGAGTCGTTAAAAAAGCCTATCAGCGCATCTAGTGGAACAGAAGGTTGTTTTATAGCATAAAGGGCTGCGCCCCAAGCCGGAATTAAGTGGGCATTGGGAGGCAGGACAAAGTCAGCTTCTTGGAATTTCAAATAGCTGGCAAAAGCTTTGCGCAAGGCCGGTATAAATGTTAAAGGACCGCCACAAAGTAATACCTCAGGAATTATTTTGCAGCCATGGGACAGGGAGGAAATACTTTGAACCGTTACCGCGCGGAAAATAGAGCTGGCAATATTGGCTTTGCTGACATTTTTGCTTAATAAATTTTGTATATCTGTTTTAGCAAATACACCACAGCGCGAAGCTATAGAATAAGTATGGTCAGCTTTTTGTGCCAGGGTATCCATGTCAGAAATATCAACACCTAAGAGAATTGACATTTGGTCAATAAACGCTCCTGTACCACCGGCGCAATTGCCGTTCATGCGCAAATCGGTGGCGCCAAATTTGTTCATATAAACAATTTTGGCATCTTCGCCACCAATGTCAATGATAGTGGAAACTTCAGGATATTTAGTTTTGACAAATTCCGTAGCTGCGATTACTTCTTGGACAAAAGGAAGCTTGTAGTTTTCGGCAATACCCATTCCAACAGAGCCTGTTACCTTGATGTTTAGTCCGCAATTACCCACTTGAGCCTTTAATTGTTCAAGGAATTTGATAATAACCGGTAATATATTTGTCTGATGACGCTCGTAGCCGGAAAAGATAATATTATTGTGGTCATCGAGGACAACTATTTTGGCTGTGGTAGAACCGATATCCAGACCCATCTTATAAATATTCATAACGCTTTTCCTTTTTGAAGTATATTTTTGTTTATATACATAAAGACCACATACCAAAGTGGTACGCGGCTAAAAGTTGTTGCATGAAGCTATGAAGGTTAGCCGCTAATACGACCTATAAAGTTCTTCGTACGTGTAAATTGTAGCTTCCTAAATATATTTTGTCAACGGTATCAAAGGTTTATTACTATATACTTTCTTTTTCATACATGTATATGTTAAAATTAAAGGTAAAATATTTCTAAGGTGGGTTGTAATGGTTGAGAAAAATGATAGTTCTATAACAAATAATCATAAATTTCTAAAAGGGACTATAATTCTGACTATTTCTAGCATAGTGGTTAAGGTTATTGGTGCTTTAAATTGGATTATTTTGTCGCGGGTAATGGGCGGCGAAGGTATTGGTCTTTATCAAATGGGATTTCCTATTTATCTAATGGCTATAACAATATCTTCAGCCGGTATACCGGTGGCTATTTCTATTATTACTGCGGAAAAAATTGCTAAACATGATTATGCAGGAGCAAAACGTGTTTTCAACGTTTCACTTAGGCTGCTGTTTTGTACCGGCTTAGTTTTTTCCGGGGCACTTTTGTTTGGAGCTCATTGGTTGGTCGAGCTCCACTGGATTAGGGATGCCCGTGCCTATTATTCTATTATTGCGTTGGCCCCGGCAGTGTTTTTTGTTACATTTTTATCAAGCTTTAGAGGATATTTGCAAGGTTGGCAGATTATGACTCCTACTGCGGTCTCAGAAATCACTGAACAGTTAACAAGAGTGGCGACAATGATTGCCTTTGCCTATATGCTTATGCCCTATGGTTTACCCTATGCCGCAGCTGGTGCTAGTATGGGCGCAGGAGTTGGAGCCTTTTGCGGCCTTATGGTTTTATTGTGGTTCTATCGTAGGCTAAAAAAACAATTCCATTTAGAGAACGTGAAGCAAGCTGCTGATGCTGTAGTAGAACCGGCAAAAACCATTATAAAACGGTTGGTATATCTGGCTCTGCCGGTATCACTGTCCAGCCTTATGTTGCCCATTGTAGCTAATTTAGATTTGCTTATTGTGCCTGCACGGTTAGAGGTAGCTGGTTTTAACGTTTCTCAAGCTACGACTTTTTTTGGCTATTTGACGGGTATGGCTGTGCCGCTGGTTAATCTTTCTACTATTTTAACGGCTGCGTTGGCTATTAGTTTAGTTCCTGCTATTTCTGAGTCCAGAGCCCTAGGTGATTTCGCAGGTATTAAAGAAAAAACAAAGACTGCTTTTCGTGTGGCGGCTATTATAACCATACCTTGCAGCGTGGGACTTTTTGTTTTATCCGGAAAGGTTGCCGGCATTATTTACAATGCACCGGGAGCTGCTCCGGCTATTCAGACTATGAGTATAGCAATCTTTTTATTAGGAATTCATCAAGTAAGTACCGGCATTTTACAAGGTATGGGGAAAACCACAATACCTGTTTTAAATATGATTTTAGCTGCAGTTGTTAAAGTTGTCCTGAATTGGACTTTGACGGCGCTGCCTTCCATGGGTATTAAAGGCGCGGCCTGGGCAACGGTAGCAGATATTGGTATCGCCGCCCTATTAAACTTGGTATTTATTTATAAGCATACCGGTTTTTCTTTACCAATTATAGGAGTAGTTAAGACTATGGTAGCCGCCGGCGTTATGGGGTTGTCCGTACATTTGTTTATGGGTGCTACCCCTAGTTGGGGTGCATGGAATATATTGGGAGGGATTATTATTGCAGTGCCTGTATATGGCATTGTTATAGCTTTGATAGGCGGTTTGCAACGGGAGGATTTGGAATTAGTACCTATTGTGGGTAAAAAAGTTTTGGCCATAGGGAATCGTTTTGGTTTATTCAAGTAAGGGATGACAATAGTCCCTATAATGTGATAAATTTGAGAAATTATAGAAGATTTCTTTATAATTCACACAAAATGTGGGATAATTAATTTGCTAAATATGTTGACTGGAGGGTCAGGGAAAATGCAGGATGATAAACAAAAACAGGCAGAGGCATATCTTGCTTTTACTTGGAATCGGACAGGGAAAGACAGCAAAAGTTTTAGTTTTGGGAAGAATGCTTTGGTAGCTCTGGGCATAGTTGCTTTTATATTTTTAGGAACAGTGGCTGTTGGTGCTGAGCTTATTTATGAAGCTTATGGTGAGAAAAGTGAATTAAACGTATATCGGGCACAGTATGCGCAATATACAGAAAAATTACAGAAACTAACGGATGATAGCGCGCGAATGCAAAAAGAGTTGGCTCAAGTTGCTGTTTTGGAAGCAGCAGTACGTAAAACACTAGCTAAAGATGGGGAAACGGTTTCTAGAGGTAATATTGACAGAAAATCTCAAGAGCTGGATTTATCAGGTACAGGTGGTGGCGAGAGCTCTGTTAATAAGTTGGATATTTTAATGGTGCAGAATGCCATGATGGATAAACGTATTGCCTATAAAAGAGAAAACCTTTCTAACATGCTTGACCAGTTGTATAATAAAGATGGTGGCCATTTTAAGTGGCCTACTGAAGGAGGAGAAATATCATCTTCCTATGGGTATAGGGTAGACCCTTTTGGCAGGCAAACTAGTGATTTTCACCCAGGGATTGATATTGCCGCTCCTTATGGGGCTCCTATATTAGCCGCTAGTTCCGGTAAGGTAGAAATGGCCGAATGGAACGGCGGTTATGGAAGATACGTAAAACTGGATAATGGACATGGCTTTGAAACTGCATATGGTCATATGAGTGCTATAGTAGTAAGCAACGGACAAGAAGTTGAACGCGGCGAGGTAATAGGATTTGTGGGTAGTAGTGGTGCTAGTACAGGTCCCCATGTGCATTTTGAAATTATCGAAAATGGTAAAACAGTTAATCCTTTGCAATTTTTACAAAAATAATTATAGCAGGAGGAAAAATTATGGACATGAAAGAATTAAGACAACTTGGTAAAGAAAAATTTGGTAAGGCTTGCCGTATGTGCCCAATTTGTGATGGAAGAGCTTGTGCCGGTGAGATACCGGGGGCAGGGGGAGTGGGTACGGGACAGGCTTTTCGCAACAATATTATAGCCTTGTCTGCCGTGCAATTAAGGCAGCGTATTATTCATAAGGTTCATATGCCGTCTACTGAGTTTACCTTGTGGGGCAAAAAAATGACTATGCCTATATTAGCGGCACCAATAGGTGGTATTGCTTTTAACTGGAATAATTATATTACCGAGGATGGATATGCCCAGGCTGTTATTAATGGCTGCAAAAATGCAGGGTCTTTGGGTATGGTAGGTGATGGTAAATTACCGGAAATTTACCAAGGTGGATTAAACCACATTTTGGAAGCCGGTGGCTGGGGTATTCCTACTATTAAGCCTAGGCCCAATGAGCAAATTATTGCTTTAGCAAAGCAGGCAGAGGATGTGGGTGCTTTGGCTATTGCTATTGACGTAGATGCCGCCGCTTTAATAAATATGACTGTGTCAGGACAAAAGGTTGGTCCTAAAACTTATGAAGAATTAGTGGATTTAAAAGCAAATATAAAGCTGCCTATTATAATCAAAGGTATTATGGATGTTCAAGATGCTGTGATGTGTGCAAAAGCGGGCATTGATGCTATAGTCGTATCCAATCACGGCGGGCGTGTTTTGGACCATACACCGGGCACAGCAGAGGTATTGCCTGGTATAGCTGCGGAAGTAGGGAAAGCAATTACGATTTTTGCTGATGGTGGAATTCGCACAGGGTTTGATGTTTTAAAAATGCTGGCACTAGGTGCCGATGCAGTGCTTGTTGGCAGACCTGTAACTCAAGCAGGTGCAGGCGGTGCTGAAGGAATTACCTGTCTTATGCAGCATTTGCGCTCAGAATTAGAGGCGGCCATGATTATGACAGGCTGCCAAGATTTAGCTAATATTGGTGAACAGGTTATTTATAAAAAATAAAAAGCATCGACCTTATGGTCGATGCTTTATTTTTATTAAATTATGCTTTCCATAGTCCATGCAAATTGCAATATTCATAAGCAGCGATTAATTTATCACCGGCATTTAATGAGAAAGTTGCTTCTGGTTTATCACCAGGTTTAAAGGCATGACGTTGTACTCCATTTTCTGTTTGGATGTATATCCATTGGATATAATGTTTCTCTTCCATCGGATGTGGTACGCTGCCTACTTTAACTACAACAGTATTTCCGCTTTGCTCAACAACAGGTACGTGTTTTTCTTTAGCAGCATCTACAGTATTAGCTACCAGTTCTTCCATATTTTCACCGCAACAAACTAGTGGTACACCACTATCGTGAATCATACCCACCAAATTACCACAATGTCTACAGATAAAAAATTTTACAGTCTCCATATTAATCCTCCTTCGCACTAGATACAATTTTGAGTTGCTTTTATGAATAATCACAAAACTAAAGAAGTCTTATGAATATTGATAATGATATTGACTGGAATAACCTCATTACAAGTATAATTCGCTATTATTTGTTAAAACCCTTTATTAAAAGCAAAGGTTATAAAGGTTCTCGAAACAATAATAACTATTAATTAAAAGTATAGCAACACAAACAGCAAATGTAAAGGCGTAGAGCAAATTATCATGATTTTAAGCAAAGCAAATATTTACTATATGTAGTATAATTATAACATCAGTAAGAATGACGAGGTGAAGGATATGTTTGACATAGCAATTATAGGTGGAGGTCCTGCTGGATTATCTGCGGCAGTAACGGCATCTGTACGTAACAAAAAAGTGGCAATATTTGATTCTAGCGATTTTAGTCCTAGTTTACGCAAGGCAGCAAAAGTGCCTAATTATTTGGGACTCCCGGATATTTCGGGAGAAGAGTTGATGAATAAGTTTGTAGCACATGCCATGAGTTTTTCTCCTGAGGTTATTAAAAGCAAAGTTATAGGAATAACCCAGGGAGAAGAGAATTTCACTATTGGTACTGCCGGAGATATTTATGAGGCCAGGTCTATTATTTTGGCAATGGGAGTTTCACATTCCAATACTATGAATGGTGAAAGAGCTTTTTTAGGTAAGGGTGTCAGTTATTGTGCCACTTGCGATGGTTATTTTTATAAAGGTAAGGTTATTGCGGCCGTAGCTACGGTTCCTTCTGCTTTGGAAGAAGTGGAATATTTGGCAGAACTTTGTTCTGAAGTAAAATTTTTACCATTGTTTAAATTAGCAAGAGTACCTAAACATTCTAATATTACAGTAATTTCAGACAAGCCTACAGGCATTACGGGGACTTCAAGGGTTACGGGATTATCTACTACGGGAGAATATTTACCGGTACAGGGTGTATTTATTTTCAGGGAGACAGATCCCATTGAAAATTTGCTTCCTGACTTGCAGCTAAGGGGAAAATCAATAATGGTTGATGAACAAATGGGCACCAATATTGAGGGTATTTTTGCTGCCGGTGATTGCACCGGTCAGCAAAATCAAATCAGTCGAGCTACCGGACAAGGCTTAATTGCGGCATGGAGTGCCGTTAGTTATTTAGCAAAGAAAGATAAGTGAAGAGAGTGATTTTCCTATAACAATAGTGAAAATACACTTTTTTAGTAAATATTTCCCCTTGCTAAATCTTGGGTTACTAGGTATAATGACGGTGTAATGACAACTGAATACGGTGGGATGATGGTTGAAAGAGAGACTGCTTAAATGCGGCGCCGAAGGGGCAAGTTACTTTGTAAAAACTCTCAGGCAAAAGAATTTCAGCTGGACTAACCTCTGGGAGTAAAATAATTCGTAACAAAGTAGTTATTAATTCTCTCATATGCACACAGAGACAAAGAAGTGGACACTTCATGTCTCTGTTTCTTTTTATCTAAAAATATTAGG
>Ga0172378_10003682_pt1 | contig 14389 bp, 11 predicted proteins | sample GrowelOW332metaG_FD_119755 | JGI IMG/M metagenome (GOLD analysis project Ga0172378, IMG submission 119755) | Groundwater microbial communities from an aquifer near a municipal landfill in Southern Ontario, Canada - Pumphouse #3_1 metaG | ecosystem: Environmental > Aquatic > Deep subsurface >... | reverse complement strand
CTCGGGTGCGCGCGGCAAAGCCGGCGGTATCAAAATCTGCAAAACCCACGAGGAAGTCAGCGATGCCGCCGAAGCCTTGCTAGGCAAACGTTTGGTGACCCATCAAACCGGTCCCGCCGGTAAACAATGCTTGCGCCTGTATATCGAAGCCGGCACCGACATTGCCAAGGAACTGTATTTCAGTTTGTTGATCGATCGCGCCCAAGAACGTATCGTCATGGTCGGTTCGGCGCAAGGCGGTATGGAAATCGAGGAACTGGCCGAAACCAATCCTGACGCGATCAAAAAAATCTATATCGAGCCGGCGGTGGGTTTGCAAGATTTTCAGGCGCGGGAAATGGCTTTCGCCTTGGGTTTGGAGCCCGATCAAATTCAGCATGCGGTGAAGCTGATTCAAGGCTGCTACCGCGCGATGCGCGAGCTGGATGCCAACATGGTCGAAATTAACCCGTTGGTGGTGACCGGCCACGGCGAACTGATCGCGCTGGACGCCAAAATGGGCTTTGATGATAACGCCTTGTTCCGTCGCCAAAAAATCTCCGAATTGCGCGACAAAACTCAGGAAGACCCGCGGGAAATGGCGGCGGCCGATAGAGGCCTCAGTTACGTTGGCTTGGACGGCGACATCGGCTGCATGATCAACGGCGCTGGTCTGGCGATGGCGACCATGGATATGATCAAATTGGCGGGCGGCGAACCGGCCAACTTCCTGGATGTCGGCGGCGGCGCTTCGGCGGAACGCACCGAAAAAGCCTTCCGCATGGTGCTGGCCGACAAAAACGTCAAGGCCATGCTGGTCAATATTTTTGCCGGTATCAATCGTTGCGACTGGATCGCCGAGGGTGTAGTGCAGGCCGTGAAAAACATCGATATGAAAGTGCCGCTGGTGGTGCGCCTGTCCGGCACCAACGTTGAGCAAGGCCGTAAAATCATCGAAGACAGCGGTTTGCCCATCATCACTGCCGATACCTTGGCGGAAGCCGCCGAGAAAGCGGTTCAGGCCCGTAACGAAGTCGTCGCTGGTCGCTACCAGCCTCCTGCTTCGCGCGACACTATTACTTCCCTGTAAGGCGCAAGGTTAATCAACATGGCAATTTTTATCGATAAATCCACCCGCATCATCGTCCAGGGTTTCACCGGCAAGATCGGCACTTTCCATGCGCAAGACATGATCAACTACGGCTCCAATGTGGTCGGCGGCATCACACCCGGCAAGGGCGGTCAGAAACACCTGGATCGGCCGGTGTTCAACACCGTCAAGGAAGCGGTCGAACAAGCCGGTGCCGAAGCCAGCATCGTGTTCGTGCCGCCCGCTTATGCGGCCGATTCCATCATGGAAGCCGCCGAAGCCGGCATCAAATATTGCGTGGCAATCACCGACGGCATCCCGACCCAGGACATGATGAAGGTCAAAATCTTCCTGAGCCGTTTTCCCAAGGAACAGCGCATGGTGTTGACCGGCCCTAACTGCGCCGGCACCATCAGCCCCGGTAAATCGATGCTGGGCATCATGCCTGGCCATATCTATATTCCCGGCAACGTCGGCATCGTCGGCCGCTCCGGCACGCTGGGCTACGAAGCCGCCGACCAGATGAAACGACTGGGCATCGGCGTGTCGACTTCGGTCGGCATCGGCGGCGACCCGATCAACGGCAGCTCGCACCGCGACATTCTGGAGCGCTTCGAACAAGATCCGGAAACCAAGGTCGTGATGATGATAGGCGAGATCGGCGGCCCGCAAGAAGTCGAAGCCGGCATGTTTGCAAAGGAACATATGACCAAACCGGTCGTAGCCTATATCGCCGGTCTGACTGCGCCGAAAGGCCGCCGCATGGGGCATGCCGGCGCGATTATTTCCTCGACCGGCGAATCGGCGGCGGAAAAAGTCGAAATGCTGAAGGAACTGGGCGTCACCATCGCGCCAACGCCGGCGGCGATGGGCGAAACCGTCGCCAAAGTCTTGGCCAAGCTGTAACGCATCGTCAATCGGTTAGGCAAAAAGCCCGCATTGCGGGCTTTTTTATACCCGGTGGCCAAGCTATTCAGCTTCGCGGCTCAAACTGGTACCATCACTCCTTTTTGTCATTTTGCCGGACCCATGCAATCTTCTCGTTTAATCGAACGCCTGAAAACTTATCGAACCTTGACCGCCGAGCAGCAAACTATTCTGAAACTGCTGGCGATGTATTATGGCTATAGCTCTTTGACCAATCTGGCTAAATGCTTGTCCAGCCTGGGCATCAAGGAAGGCAGCAAGGTGCTGAAATCCGAAGCGGTCAAGGCCCGTTTAAAACCGCTGATCAAGGCCGAACTGGTGGAAGAAAATGCCAAGTCCGGCGGTAGCCGGTGTTGCCGGACGCTGACGGAGGTGATTACCCGACAAACGATCGTCGATAACGAATTCGAAACCTACGCGGCGGCGGTGTTACAGCATAATCCACCCGGTCCTGGTTACTACCGCTACAACACCGTGGACGATTGCATCCGCGAGGCGCGGCTTCAATTCTATCGAGGCGATTACGCTAAAGTCGACGAATGTCTGGAAAACGGCGGGCGCTATTTGGGTAAGCTGCCGGTCGGCAACGAACTGTATTTGACCTGGTTTTTAAATCCGCTGGATGCGGCCTGGTTTAGCCGCTATCACCCGCAATTGCTGGTCGGTTTGAGCGGCTACGCCGGATTGCATCAGCTGCTGTATTTATATGCCGATCAAAAATTGGATGGCTTGTTGCAACAGTTGTTGTTCGCCGGCCAAGGCATGCAGCAAGAGCTGTTAAATCGGGTGGCCTTGGAGTTACTGCTGTTACGGGGCGAATGGGACGAGGTTGAAACACGCTTGGCCGGCCAAGATGATGCGGAGTTGCAAGCCCTGGCCGCAACGTTGATTTTTCTGCGTGGCGATTATGCCGGTGCCGTCAGTCGATTCGAATCCGCCTTGGCCGTACTGAGAAAATCCTCGGGTAAGCGCAGTGCTTATTTTTACGGGCTGGCCGGGGTGTTTTACCCGCTGGCCATCCTGAAAAACAACGATGCCAAGCAACGCACCAAATTAAGCACGCTGCTCAATCAAGCCATTAAGGCCGATGGCTACTGGCTGGGCGTTTATCACGAGCTAGCCTTGTTTAATCGGTTTTTGCAGGGCGATTTATCGCTACGCGATCAGCTGTTACAGACGGATTTGCCTTATAGGATAGTTAACGGCTATCGGGAAAGCGGCGCTCCCGACACTTTGCAAACTCCGCCGTTGCTGTTACATGTGTTTTTAGCGCTGATCGGTTTTTGGGTCAAAGCCGATCATAGCAAGCAGGTCTCGCCACTTAGTCAGAAGCTTTACCGGCATTTGCTGGATAACGGCTACCATTGGCCGGCGGCGGAACTGGCGAAAATATTCAAAACCATCGAACCGCCACGATCCAAGCAATGGGATAGCGGTTTTCTCGAGGATAGGCCGGCGCTGGTCGATTTGTTCGCCAGCCGCCCTGATTGGGAGCTGGCGCTGGATGCCTTGTTGAATCTGCCGAAAACCGAAAAAAAGGCCGAAACCTCGCTGCAAGTCGACAAACCCACCCGTTTGGTGTGGCTATTAAGTTACGACGAGGCCACTCATCATCTGGACATCGAGCCGCGCGAACAAAAGCAACAAGCCAAAGGCGGCTGGAGCAAGGGCAGGGCGATTGCCTTGAAACGGCTGGCGCACGAAACCGACAGCTTCGATTATCTAACCGAACAAGATATTAAACTGTGCTCGCATATCAAGGAGTACCGCGACAGCGGCTGGTACGGCAGCGGCACCTTTTTCGAATTCGACGGCAGTATGCCGCAGGCCTTGATCGGTCATCCGCAATTGTTTTGGGCCGATGCGGTGGAGGTGCGGGTCGAAGTGGTCAAGGGCGAAGCGGAATTGCGGGTTAAAAAACTGGACGGTAAAGACAAGATTAAAATCAGTTTGGATCCCGTGCCCGGTTACGAACAAAAATTTTATATTGCCAAGGAAACCCCGACCCGGTTGAAGGTATTGGAGTTCACCGCCGATCATCACAAAATCCAAGCGGTGCTTGGTCCCAAGGGTTTGGAAGTGCCTTTGTCGGCCCAAGAACGGGTTTTGCAAACCTTGACCAGCATTTCCGGTTTGTTGACCGTGCATTCCGACATCGGCGGCAGTTCCAGCAGTGCCGAGCAAGTCGAGGCCGACGCTACGCCGCGCGTGCATTTGTTGCCCTTGGGCGAGGGCTTGCGCGTGGCCTTGCTGATCCGGCCGTTCGCGAGCGGCGGCGCGTATTTTCAGCCGGGCCACGGCGGCGAAAGTGTGCTCGCCGAGATCGACGGTAGACGTTGCCAAGCCAAGCGCGATCTGGCCTTGGAAAAAAGGCGCGCGGATGCTGTCTTACAAGCCTGCCCGGCGCTGGCGCAGGCGGAACGCGACGCGTCCGGCGATTGCTTGCTGGAAGAGCCAGAGCAATGTCTGGAGTTATTGCTGCAATTACAGGCCTTGCCTGCCGAGCAAGCCGTGTTGGAGTGGCCGGAAGGCGTTAAATTCCGCTTGTTGGGTCATACCGGCGGCAGCGGTTTTAGCATGCAAATCAAGCGCGAAAACGATTGGTTTGCCTTGCAGGGTGAATTGAAAGTCAACGAAGATACCGTCATCGAAATCCAGCAGCTGCTGGGTTTATTAAACAACCGCCAGGGTCGCTTCTTGAAATTGCAGGACGGCCAGTTCATTGCCTTGACCGAAGAGTTCCGCCGCCGCCTCGACGATTTGAAAGCCTACGTCGATCTACACGGTAAAAAAGTGCGCATCAATCCGCTGGCGGCCTTGACCTTGGAAGATTGGCAAGACGATGCCGGTTTCAAAGCCGATCAGCATTGGCAAGCGCATATGCAGCGGCTCAAGGATTCTCGCGATTATCAACCGCAGGTGCCGTCCACTTTTCAAGCCGAATTGCGCGATTATCAGGTCGACGGTTACCGCTGGCTGGCGCGCTTGGCGCGCTGGGGTGTCGGCGCCTGTCTGGCGGATGACATGGGCTTGGGGAAAACCGTGCAGGGTTTGGCGCTGCTGGTGGACCAAGCGCCGAACGGCCCCAGTCTGATCGTCGCGCCGACCTCGGTATGCATGAATTGGGAAAACGAAGCCGGCCGCTTCGCGCCGACGCTAAATCCGCAAATTCTCGGCAGTGGCGACCGTCAACGCTTGCTGGATAATCTTGAGCCTTACGATTTGCTGATTTGCAGTTATGGCTTACTGCAGCAGGAACAGGTCGCCGAGATGCTGGCGAAGATTCAGTTCCAGACGGTGATTCTCGACGAAGCGCAGGCGATTAAAAATATCGCCACCCGTCGTTCGCAAGGCGCCATGAATCTGCAAGCCCGGTTTAAATTGATCATGACCGGCACGCCGCTGGAGAATCATCTGGGCGAGTTGTGGAATTTGTTTCGCTTCATCAATCCCGGTTTGCTGGGCTCGCTGGAGCAATTCAATCAGCGTTTCGCCGGTCCGATCGAACGCGACCGCAGCGTCGAGGCGCGGTTTCAGCTGAAAAAACTGATCCAGCCCTTCATCTTGCGCCGCACCAAGACCCAGGTGTTGCAAGAGCTGCCGCCACGCACCGAGATTCCGGTGTATGTGCAGCTCAGCGGCGAGGAAATGGCCTATTACGAAGCGCTGCGTCGGGAAAGTCTGGCGGCGTTGGCAAACGCAGCGGCGCCGGCGGGGCAGAAGCAATTGCAGATACTGGCGGCGATCACTAAATTGCGCCGCAGCTGTTGCAACACCCGGCTGGCCAATCCCGATATGACGCTGGCCAGCAGCAAGCTGGCGGCCTTCGGCGACATCGTCGACGAACTGCTGGATAACAAACACAAGGCCTTGGTATTTAGCCAATTTGTCGATCATTTGCAGCTCATCAAAGCCTATGTCGAAAAGCGCGGCATTCGTTACCAATATCTGGACGGCAGCACCCCGGCCAAGGACAGACAGCAACGAGTCGATGCCTTTCAGCGCGGCGAGGGCGAGTTGTTTTTGATTAGTCTGAAAGCCGGTGGTGTCGGTTTAAACCTGACCGCGGCCGATTATGTGATTCATATGGATCCTTGGTGGAATCCGGCTGTCGAGGATCAAGCTTCCGACCGCGCCCACCGAATGGGCCAGCAACGGCCGGTGACGATTTACCGGATGATCGCCAAGCAAACCATCGAAGAAAAAATCGTCGCCTTGCACGGCCATAAACGCGATTTGGCCGATAGTTTGCTGGACGGCGCCGATATCAGCGGTAAGGTGTCGGCCGACGAGTTGCTGAATCTAATGAAAGGCGATACGTAAATAAAAAATCCGGCGATACTGCCGGATTTTTTAGCGTCGTTTATTGCCGTCTGACATTATGTTTTTTGCGGGCAATGTTGCGGCTGGCCTTGTTTTGTTGGTGGGTCAAGCGGGCCCGTTCTACTGGGGTCACCGTGCCGTCGGCCTTGGCGGCGTCTTCTTGATGTTCTATCCGCATTTGCTGATGTTCCAAACGGTTGGCCTCGCGGTTGGTTAAAGCACCGGACGCCTCGCCTTGCTCGATGCGTCTTTCCTGGTTTTCCTGACGTTGGTCGATACGCGGTGTTTCCAGGCCGGCGAAGCAAGGCTGCGCCAAGCCAATAGACGCAAATAAAGCGCCCGACCATAAAATTTTGCTGATGTTCTTCATGTTTGCCTCGGTGGTGTAATCGTTGCTTGCCAACTCAATCTTCAATCCGCTGTAAGCAGCTGGCGAATTCATTGTAGCCAGAAATATTAACTATGCCTTAAACGTAAAATCTTACCCCGACGCGTTGCTGAGATGGGCCGCTTGGTCTGCGGAATGCCGAGTGCTTGGCGGGCATCCGAGCCGTATCCACATCATTTTAAAATTAAATGCCGCCGCTAACTCCTTGAGTTAAAAAAACAAAGCTACAAGAGGGGCTTTTTAGTAAAAATTTCCCGCTGACAACACAATATGTTGTGCTAAAATTTATCCATAAACACTATATGCAGTATGTGGCCTGGCTGCAGTGTTTTCGGTTCTAAACCAATAAACATCAATATCTTAGCCGTACCGGACCGGTGCGATTGTTCAGTAACCATTCAACTAGAAAAGGGAACCCACGAATGACAGCTAAACTGCATGTTGTGACGCAAAACACTACCGAAATCCCGCTGCAAAGCGCCTCTCTGGACATTTGGGACAGCAAGTACCGCTTAAAAACCAAGGACGGTAAAGCCATCGACGAGACTATCGACGAGACCTACAAGCGCGTTGCCAAAGCGTTGTCCAGCGTCGAAACCACCAAAGCCCTGCAAGAAAAACACTACAAGGAATTTTTGTGGGCCTTGCGCAAGGGCGTGATTCCGGCCGGCCGCATCGTTTCCAACGCCGGCGCGCTGGAACACAAACCGGCCACCTCCACGATCAACTGCACCGTGTCCGGCATCATCGAAGACTCGATGGACGACATTTTGCACAAAGTCCACGAAGCCGGTTTGACCCTGAAAGCCGGTTGCGGCATCGGTTATGAATTCTCTACCCTGCGTCCGCGCGATGCTTATGTGTCTGGCGCCGGCGCCTATACCTCCGGCCCGCTGTCGTTCATGGATATTTACGACAAGATGTGCTTTACCGTGTCGTCGGCCGGCGGCCGTCGCGGGGCGCAGATGGCGACTTTCGACGTGGCCCATCCGGATGTCGTCGATTTCATCCGCGCCAAGCGCGAAGACGGCCGCCTGCGCCAGTTCAACTTGTCGCTGCTGATTACCAGCGAATTTGTCGAAGCGGTGAAAAACAACGGTCAGTGGCCGTTGTCCTTCCCGGTTACCGAGCGCGAAGCCAGTACCGACAAACTCGATTTGACCGACGCCAGCAAAATCATCTGGCGCGACCTGCCCAATAAAAAAGGCTATGTGGTTGACGAGGCAGGCCTGGTGGCTTGCCGCATCACCAAAGTCATGCCTGCGCGCCGCCTGTGGGACATCATCATGTCTTCCACTTACGACTACGCCGAACCCGGCTTCATCCTGATCGACAAGGTCAACGAGATGAACAACAACTGGTTCTGCGAGCACATCCGCGCTACCAACCCCTGCGGCGAACAACCCTTGCCACCTTACGGCAGCTGCTTGTTGGGTTCGATCAACCTGACCCGTTTCATCGAAAAACCCTTCGGCAAGGAAGCCAGCTTCGATTGGGAAGCCTACCGCAAGACCATCCGCATTTTCACCCGCATGCTGGATAACGTCGTCGAAATCAACGGCCTGCCGCTGGAAAGACAACGTGACGAAATCACCGGCAAGCGCCGCCACGGTATGGGCTATCTGGGCCTGGGCTCGACCATCACCATGCTGGGCATGAAATACGGCAACGAAGAGTCATTGGCCTTCACCGAACAAGTCACCAAGGAATTGGCGCTGGAAGGCTGGAAAGCCGGCCTGGAGCTGGCTAAAGAAAAAGGCCCGGCACCTATCATGGAGCAACTGTTCACCGTCACCGGCGAAATGTTGCACAAACGCCCGGAGATGAAAGCCGACGGCTATAAACTTGGCGACCAAGTGCCTGGCAAGGTGTTGCACGCCAAATACAGCCGCTACATGCAAAAAGTCGCGCAAGATCTACCGGAACTGGTGGCGGAACTGGCCGACGTCGGCTGCCGCTTTACCCACCACAGTTCCATCGCCCCGACCGGCACCATCTCGCTGTCCTTGGCCAACAACGCCAGCAACGGCATCGAACCGAGCTTTGCCCATCATTACTCGCGCAACGTGATCCGGGAAGGCAAAAAATCCAAGGAAAAAATCGACGTGTTCTCGTTCGAATTGCTGGCCTACCGCCATTTGGTTAATCCGGAAGCGATGCCTTACAGTGAAAATCCCGACCAGCAGTTGCCGGACTACTTCATTTCCGCCGACGAAGTCACGCCCAAACAGCATGTCGACATCCAGGCCGCCGCGCAAAAATGGATCGATTCGTCGATCTCCAAGACCGCCAACGTGCCGACCGACTATCCGTACGAAGACTTCAAGTCCATCTACGAATACGCCTACGACCAAGGCCTGAAAGGCTGCACCACCTTCCGCTTCAACCCGGAAGTGTTCCAGGGTGTACTGGTCAAGGAATCCGATCTGGAAAACACCACCTACCAATTCACACTGGAAGACGGCCATGTGGTGGAATTCAAGGGCAACGAGGAAGTGGAATACGACGGCGAAACCCACACCGCCGCCAACCTGTTCGATGCCTTGAAGGAAGGCTATTACGGCAAGTTTTGATAAAAAAATGTAGGTTGGGTTCACCCTAGAGGGCATAAAAGCCGATAGGTGTAACCCAACACGAAGGCCATCAATGTTGGGCTACGCTTCGCTAGCCCAACCTACAGATTACGGAACACCCATGACCCTACACAAAATCAACAAAAAAATCGTCGGCTACAAAGTGCTGACTAAAGACAACACCGAAACCGTCCAGCAGGAAGCGGAAAAACCCTCGCTGGAGTCGATGAACGAAAACTTGGCGCGCCCGGAAGTGTTGCTCGGTTCGACATACAAGATCAAGACTCCGCAGTCCGAGCATGCCTTGTACATCACCATCAACGACATCATCCTCAACCAGGACACGATTCACCAGGAACGCCGGCCTTATGAAATCTTCATCAATTCCAAGAATATGGAGCATTTCCAGTGGGTGCTGGCGCTGACCCGGTTGATCTCGGCGGTGTTCCGCAAGGGCGGCGACGCCACCTTTCTGGTGGAAGAAATGAAAGCGGTGTTCGATCCGCACGGCGGCTATTTCAAGAAAGGCGGGGTGTTCATGCCATCGCTGGTGGCTGAAATCGGCTACGCCATCGAATCGCATATGAAACACATCGGCATGATCAAGCCGGAAAAGCTTAGCGATCATCACCAGCAGTTGTTGGACGAAAAGCGCCGCGAGTTCGAAGCTCAGCATGGCGCGTCGGAAGGGCAGGCGTTTCCGGAGAAGGCTGTACTTTGCTCTAAATGCAGCACCAAGGCGATGGTTTTGATGGATGGGTGTATGACTTGTTTGAATTGTGGGGAGAGCAAGTGCGGCTAATGTCGGATTAAATCGATTGTCGATTTTTTGATCCGCTGGCGAATTTCAATTATGCGGTTTACAGTGTGGTGATGAACGAAATCATCACGACGGAATATTTTCGTAACGATGTATTGGCAAAGCGCCCTTACATTAGATTGGAATGGTGCCAGTCGGCGTTATCGAACCCTGCTTGCCGCGAAATTCAGGAGGATGGGCGAATACGCCATTGGGTGTTTGTGTCTGAGCTGAATAAATATTTACGTGTAGTGACCCTAGAAGATGGGGTGACCATCCATAACGCTTTTCCTGATCGGAGATTTAAACCATGAAACTGAGTTACGACCCTGCAACCGATTCTTTATATATCCATTTAACGGATAGGCCATCTGTGGATTCCGACGAGGTCGCCGATGGCGTCGTGTTGGATTTTGATGGTGATGGTGCGTTGGTCGGGATCGATGTCCAGCATGCTAGTAAGAAGACGGATATTCGGTCTTTGGCGTTGTCGCATTTGCCTTTACGGGATTTACAGGCGGCTTGATCGGCTAGTGACGCTGGCGCGTCTGGGGATGCATTTCCACGTTGGAACGTGGGATAAGTGCAGCACCAAGGCGATGGTGTTGATGGATGGGTGTATGACTTGTTTGAATTGTTTGAATTGTGGGGAAAGCAAGTGTGGGTGATGTGGGGCGGAAAAGCGTAGCGCCTTCCGCCGGATGGCATTTAAACAATTGGCGCATGACGCTATCGCTTATGCGCCCTACAGCTCTAATTGCAGCAGGATCCACCTAAGCCTTCGCCATTCAGATGACCTCGCTGCGGATTCGTTAGATTGATGCACGTTAAGCAAAACTATAGCCAAACCACGTAAGCGGTATTGACGACTTAATGATTCTCTCAATTCCCCAGTAACTTAAAAAAATTAGGAGTTTTTATGGGTGAAAGAAAAAATGATCCAAATTGGAATCCTCGAATGCGGAACCAGGGAAATCCACATGCCCCCAGGGATACTCGCCAAGTACCTGGTCAGGGCCGTAGGTCCGATTAGCGTTAGCGTAATCGGACGCATGTTTTAATTGAAATACTTTCCAACGTGGGGATGCCGCAGCAGACGCTCTGCGTCGTCTTGAAATAATGTTTCGCTGCCGCGAAGCTTTGTTTAACCCGTTTCGCGGACCGGCAGCCGCGATACTTTCTTTTGCGTCGCCAAAAGAAAGTATCCAAAGACAAATCTGCCGGGAGCAGATTTGGACGCTATCGGCGCACGAAGTGCGAACGCCTGGATGGCGTGAGTCAGCAGGCGACCCGAATGCCGCTTTAATCCTGCGCTCCTCGTTTTTGCCGAGGATTTTCGGAAGGGGCTTCCTGCCCCTCCGAAAACGAGCGGCATCCCTGTCGCTCCCCTGCGGGCTGATCTCGCCAAAAGCTCCGGTGCTCGGCGCGGCATACGGGAAAAACCGTCCCATTTGCGTAGGGTGAGCACGCTTTTTGTGCCCACGCGGAAATGATCGGGCATGCTTTGACTGGTATTGATTGTGACGCTGGAGCGTCTGGATATGCGTTCCCACGTGGAACGTGGGAACGATAAAAATTTGTGCGTCGCCAAAAGAAAGGGCCGTAGGTCCGATTAGCGTTAGCGTAATCGGACGCATGTTTGATTGAAATGCCTTGGTTTTAGTTGTGTCGCTACCGCGAACTTTAATCTAATGCCGGTTCGCGGACCGGCGGCCGCGATACTTTCTTTCGCGTCGCCAAAAGAAAGTATCCAAAGAAAAGGCGACCCGGATGCCGCTTGAATCCTGCTCTCCGAAGCTTTTGTCGAGGGTTTTCGGAAGGGCTGTCCTAGCCCTCCGAAAACGAGCGGCATCCCTGCCGCTCCCCTGACGGGCTGATCTCGCCAAAAGCTCCGGTGCTCGGCGCGGCATACGGGAAAAACCACATCCCACCGGAAAAGCTCAATTACTGGTAACCAAACTCCAGCTTTCGCAACGGCCAAGATGGTGAGATTATTGTTATCACGGCTTATCAACCAAGCCGCACTCTTTGGGAAAAAGACTTCAAGAGGAAACGTCCATGAAGTGTCCGATTTGTAAACATGGGGAAACCGTCAACGGCACAGCTAGCCTGACTCTGGAACGAGGCTCTGCAACGTTGGTGTTTAAAAACGTGCCGGCGCAGATTTGTAATAACTGCGGCGAAGAATATTTTAGCGAAGACATCACTCGTTCGATTCTGAATCAGGCCGAGTCCGCTATTAATGCCGGCGTGGAGATTGATGTGCGGCAGTATCGGGCGGCTTGAAAATAGTCGTATCCCCTGTCGGGCTAATCTCGCCAAAAGCGCCGGTGCTCGGCGCGGCATACGGGAAAAAACCGTCCCATTTGCGTAGCCGGTAGGGTGGACACGCTTTTTGTGCCCATGCGGAAATGATCGGGCATGCTTCGGCTGGTATTACCTGAACGCTATTTCATGCCATACTATTTCCAGGCATGAGGTCATGTCTACTTATCGATCAAAATCCTAACAACAACTATGTATAAGGGGAGTTTGTAATGGGGATGCTTCAAGAATTTAAAGAATTTGCGATGAAAGGCAATGTCGTCGATATGGCCGTGGGGGTGATTATCGGCGGCGCATTCGGGAAAATAGTGTCTTCGCTGGTGGCCGATGTGGTTATGCCGCCGATAGGCGTGATTCTGGGCGGCGTGGATTTTTCGGATTTGGCGGTTACTATCAAGGAAGCGTCGAAAAACGCTGCTGGGGTTGATGTACCTGCCGTGGTCATCAGCTATGGAAAATTTATTCAAACCTTGATCGATTTTACGATTGTTGCGGCGGCAATCTTTCTGATTATCAAAATATTGTATTCGTTTAAGAAAAAAGCCGAGGAAGCACCAGCGGCTCCACCGGCGCCCAGCAACGAAGAGATTCTGCTGACCGAAATTCGCGATTTGCTGAAAAATAAGTGAGCTACGCAGGTTGGGTTGCGAAAAGTAACCCACCCGCATATCTCCCCAGTTTGTGTAGCTCCGATTAGCGTAGCGTAATCGGAGGAGGCCGGTTAAAAGTTTACTATTGCGAAACTTAATTGGATGTCGTTTCCCGATTTACCCATTCACAAGCGATCGATGATCTCCAGGCAGCGATGGAAAGCGCTACGCACAATGAATAAAGTCATGGTAAGCGGATAGGACAAATAATGCTCGGGAAACGCCAGGCAGACTAGTACGAGAGCGGCCATCAAGCACGGATCAACCCGAGACAAGTATTTTTGCAGATGCCGTAAATCCTGTTGCGATTCCCAATCAAACCGCGGGCTTCTGTTAATAAAGCCAAGCAGCATCCAGGTGCTGAGCAGGGCGAAATAAACCGGAAACACACTAAACTGGGGCGAGCCTTCGCTGAACAGCGGTTTCCAGTAACCGTACCAAGCCCATAAGCCGGAACAGGCGAAACCGTCATGCCAGATACTGCTGGGCGCTAGTTTCAAGCATCCGCTAGCCAGGAACAATATCGCGAGGCAAACCGTTGAAACCCATACGGCCTCGATATTCAGTAAGGGTAGATACGGGTTCTGAGTTTGAATCAGCGTGGTTAATACTAAACAGCAGACGATGAAAATAGGCATGGCAGTCACAAGGAATCGTAAGTTCCCCACAGTCTGCGCTAATTTTTTAATTATCCCAACAAGCAATGTAGATACAAGGGTGGGCACACTTTTGTGCCCACGCGGAATGGCTTTTCGAACTCGGCCTATCCGGAAGTTACACGGAATCCGCAGCCGAGTTTGTCTTTATTGACTCATGGTTTCTTTCTTGGCTTTTTTCGCGGCCTTTTTTTCTTTCGGGCTTAGCGAGGGTTGTTTCTTGTTTTCTTTATTGCTTTTTTGCATTTTGCTCATGGTGTTTGCTCCGAATGATCGATGGGGGTTTTCTGAAAATCATGGAAATGATGCCTGTCTGCCAGTGAACACCAACGAATCGAAACAATCCGAAACCAAACTTATACTCCTTTTCCCGCGGCGGGATTCAAGTTGTTTCGATCCCGCTTAAGCTGGCGGTCGAGTTGGAGCCGAATCCGGTGACGACGGGGCTGTTACACTACGTTTGTAATGACTTTGGCTACGCCACACATATTATTGCGGAGCTGTCGTATTGGTGTGAGGGATGAGGCATCGTTTAAGCGACGGCAAAGCGGATAAAATCGGCAAGTTTAAGCAATCATTGGAAACTGCCTGAGCCCGCAGATTTCTTGTATCTTGTTATCTATCAACTTATGGAGTACCTATCGGTCAATGGCAAAAGTAAAAAAATCAAAAGCAAAGG
>Ga0172378_10003681_pt1 | contig 14390 bp, 10 predicted proteins | sample GrowelOW332metaG_FD_119755 | JGI IMG/M metagenome (GOLD analysis project Ga0172378, IMG submission 119755) | Groundwater microbial communities from an aquifer near a municipal landfill in Southern Ontario, Canada - Pumphouse #3_1 metaG | ecosystem: Environmental > Aquatic > Deep subsurface >... | reverse complement strand
CGAATATCGACGTCTTCCCGGCGCCGGTGTTGCCGGTTATCAGGAACAGCCCTTTCCCCCCGAAGACGTCGAAGTCGACGGAGACCTTGCCCCCGTAGGGTCCGAACGCGGACATCACCAGTTTATGAGGTATCATCAGATCAGCCCCGCTTCGCGCATGGAGTCCCGTACAGCCTCTTTCTGCTCTTCCGACATCTCCTTCCCGGACATCCTGGACCTGAAGAACTCGTTGAACCGCTCCTCGACGTCTATCTTCTCGAAGTACTCCTCGTCTATCTCCCCGACGTCCCCGTCGCCCTTAGAGAGTATCTCGAGCGAGATCACGTTGGGATAGACGTCCCTGAGCTTCTGCATGGGATCGAGCGGATCGTCCTCCAGCCTTACGTGGTAGAAGTCTTCTTTGTTCTCTGAGCGCTTCCCCTCGGCCAGCAGCCGGTCCAACGGACCTTTGATGACCTTCAGGTCCCTCAGGGGCTTCAACGGTACTTCCGTGACGTTCACATCGTCGCCAACTTCTATCAGGGTCACAGATTTGTCCTTGGAGCATTCCGACGTCGAGTATTTCAGAGGAGACCCGCTGTAACGGATGGTCTCCCTTCCGACAGACTGAGGGATGTGAAGGTGCCCCAGCGCCACATAGTCGAAACGGTCGAACAGGTCGTACGGCATCATCTCCGCAGTGCCGACATAGGCGGACTCGGAATCGGACATCTGCGGCGACGAGGTCCCGCTTACGAACTGGTGCGTGATCAATATCTTTTTGTTATTTCCAGACAGGTCGGTATGGGATATCGCAGAGCCCACAGCATCGCCGAAAGACGATATCTTCTCGTCCCTGTAGATCCTGGAGACGTTGACCGGTCTGATGAAGGGGAGCATGAACACGTCTACGGATCCGTTGTTCTTCTCTAATGTGAATTTATCCAGCTTCCCGTCGAAGATGCTGCATATGTGCAGTCCGGCACGGTCGAATATCCTGCTGCCGAAGCTCAGCTTCTCGGGGGAATCGTGGTTCCCGCTTATCATGAATATTTCTATTCCCGATCCGAGCAGCTCCGTCAGGAATTCGTCCAGCAGCAACGAGGATTCGCCGTTGGGCGATCCGCTGTCATAGACGTCTCCCGCGATGAGGACGGCGTCCGCATTCTCGTCACGGGCAATGGCCACGATCTGCTTGAGAATGAACCTCTGGTCTTCCTCGAGGTTCATCTCTTTGAGCTTCTTTCCTATGTGAAGGTCTGCGATATGGATAAACTTCATGAGATCCTCACTCAGAGCGTCGTTTCAATTAATTAATGAGTCGGCGTTTTCTTACTGTTTTGTGGTCGTCCAGACATCGGCCGTATTTGTTTTCGAACTAAAACTGCGGATTGTAAGAATCTTTTTGGTACCGTTCGTAATCCGATGAGGCATCATGATATTCAGCAGATTCTTCGACATTCCGCCGGAGGGTCAGGATGCGGCGTATGATAAGGCTGCCCATCTTTCCGCAAGCGCCGACCAGCGCGACTCTCACATCGGTCATCCTTACTCCTCCCTCTCGGCCGTCATGTCGAAGCAGTGCCCGAAGCAGAATAATGAAGCGACCTCAAATGCGATTTTATCACGCAGTCCATGTTCATGTGTATCGAAACGCAGTCTGAACAGAGATATTTAACGGGTGGCGTAGCGGGTTGAAAAACCGCATAGTACGCAAACCCGTATCTCGGTCGCACCCGCATACGGAAGACTGTTTTCAGTGCGACCGTCGTTGACAAAGGGCGCCCCTGCAGTTCTTATACCGTCATCTGGCTCAATCTCCGTTCTTGATCATGCGGTCCATCTTGATGAAGAGGACGATGGCGACAGCCTCCGCCATAAGTGCGAAGGCGAAGATCCATCCAGTTTGGTTCATATCGTAGAACAGCCCCATCAGCGCCGCCCCTCCCAGAAGCGCGAGGCCGTAGGAGGCGTTGAACACACCGTAGCCGGTGCCGCGTTTGTGGAACGGCGTCACATCTGCGATGGCCGAACGCATCACGGTTTCATGGGTCCCCATGATGATGCCGAAGACCGCCATCCCGACGACTACGAGGGCTACCGAATCGCTCAATGTCAGGATCGGCAGCAGCAAAGTGATCAACGGCACGAGCGCCAACACAAGGATGCCGCCGGTCTTCCTCCCTGTTTTGATTTTGAGCTTATCATACTTCTTTCCGACGATCAGCGCGGCGATCGCATCGACCAGCATCGCGAAGGCGTACAGCAGCGTGATGCCGCCGTCCGACATGATTCCGCTGTCCTTCAGATGGTAGCCCACAGTGCTGAAGTTGACAAAGCCCAAGGTGCAGAAGAACGCAAAGACGGTGTATGTCCAGAAGATTGGCTTGAGCTTTTCTTTATGATATTCCCTCTTTTCGACTTCGGGGATAAGGCCTTCGCGCTGTACTTTCCTGTATGCAAGGAATAAGAAGAACATCAGGAGGGCGAACGGTATTATGAGCGTCTGATATCCCAGCTGGTATTCCGGGATGCCGTTCTTTCCGGCATAATAGAAGATTGCGGTGAAAACGAGTGGTCCTATAAAGGCCCCTACCTGGTCCAAAGCCTCCTGTATGCCGAATGCGGTTCCGACTCCGACCTGCTTCTCGGCGACACACGATAAGACCGTATCCTTGGCCGGATTCCTCAGGGCCTTTCCCATCCTCTCCATCAGTATCAGCACTATCAGGATGTTCCAGCTCATCGTGAGCCCCATCAAGGGCACCACCGCCAGCATCCCGTAGCCGACGAATATGAAGACCCACGGTCTGCCGGTCTTATCCGACAGGACGCCCGCGACGAGCCTCAGGGCGTAGCCGAGGAGCTCCCCCATGCCGAACACCACTCCGACCGTGAAAGCGCTCATGCCGAGCAGGTTCAGATACTGGGTGTTTGCGCTTCTGGCCGATTCATAGACCATGTCGCCGAGCATGCTGATGATACCGAAAATTATGATTACCATAATAGCCGGCGATACACGTTTTCTGATACAGACGTCCATTATCGGGACCTTCCGGAATCCATCGGATAAATAATCCGGGTTTCAACCCTAAATCTTTGGATTATACAAAACAGGTTGTGGCAGATGAAGCAGCCGTTCATACGATATCCGTCTCCGCAGGCTCCTCGTCGAGGGTAACCGGAATCGGGACGGCGCCCTCGACGAACAGGCCCGGGACCGTACGGTAAGGCACGGCAGGAAAAAGATGCGGAACGTTCTGTGCATCACATGCTTCGGCCGTTCATCTCTTCGGACGGTCGGCGGCCCATATCGTGACTATGACCATGGCCGCAACGATCCCGAACAAAGCGGCCGTCAGCATGTACTCCCCCTCGTCTTCGGCCATCGCCGATATTGTGGTGAAATCGGATTCGCCCGCGATGTTCACGGCCTTCACGCCGAAATAGTACGTCGTATCCGGGTCGAGGCCCGAAACCGTCGACGTGCAGGCCCCGGTCTTATCGGCCGGCTGCCATCCGGCGCCGTTCTCATCGGTTCCGAACCATATCTCGTACGTTATCGCGTTGCCGGAGGACGGGGCGGTCCACGAAAGCGTCACCATGCCGTTTCCAGGGGACGCCTCCAGTCCGGCAGGGATGCCGGGCGCGGTTACGGGCACGGCGCCGATGCCGCTCCAATACAGGGTGTCGAAGCCCGTATTCCCTTCGATGTAGTACACGGAGGTCTCGACGCCGGTGTCGGCCCACCTGTCTTCGACGGCGGGCGCATCGCCAAGGAATCCGACAGACTCAAGGGAGGAACAGCCCACGAACGCGCCGTGGCCGATGTCCGTGACGGTATCGGGTATGACGACGTCTTCAAGCGATAGGCAGTACCCGAAGGCCCAGGGGCCGATGACGGAGACGCCTTCGGGGATTGATATGCTTTCAAGGGAAGAGCAGTCGTAGAAGGCGTAGCCGCCTACGGCGGTGATATTTTCGCTGATATGCACCTCGGCGAGCGAGGAGCAATTCTGGAAAGTGAAGTCCCTCAGCACCGTGACGCCGTCCGGGACGGTCACGCCGACGAGGGAGCGGCAGAAGACGAAAGCGGAATCGCCGATGCTGACGACGCTTTCGGGTATATCGACGTCCGTGAGCGAGGAGCAGAAGAAGAAAGCGTAGTCCCCTATGTATTGCAGACCGTCCCCCAGGTCTATGGCCGTGAGGGAAGAGCACCCTCCGAAAGCCCGGTTGCCGATGTGGGTCACGCCGTCAGGGAGGACGAGCGTCTTGAGATCGGTCTTTCCGCTGAACGCGTAGTCCCCGACGTATTTCACCGTCTTGCCTCCGATGGTGTCCGGTACGACGACGTCCCCGCCCGGCCCGGCGTAACCGGTTATCCTGACGTAATCGCCGTCCGATTCGGCAGTGAAATCCGTTTCAGGGCTCGAAGCTTCGGCATAGGCGGTTGAAGCGAAAGGGAATATGAGAGCGACCAGGACGGCCACGGACAATGTGATTGCGCAAAGGGTCTTCCGCATGATATCGGGATGGAATCGCAATGTCGGTTTATAGTCTTGGCCACATGCCCGGAGTTTGCAAGCACCGACGTGATTACATTATTTGGAAACGTAATTCCGGTCACGGAATGACAAGCCTCGTGCATAGAACACGGGTAACGATTAATCAATTCAAAAAACATGGCGGGAGTATGCCATAAAAGAACTTACGTTCCACAGTGTGTGGCAGCGGCGATATTCCAAGAGGTAGATTTCATGCAGAATTCGATGATATTGTACTTTTTGATGCGTAAATATATACGAGCGAGGTTACGCAGCGCCGTACCGTACTCGAATTCGGACCTAAATCTGCGGAATGTAGTACTACTGTGATGTAACCATACTGATTTTTGATTTTTATTTATATACTCTTTATATACGATTTATATACAGATATACTTAAATATGTAACCTTGCATATAGGTTACAATGGGCAGCATATTCTATATGGAACGCAATGGCCAGAAGTACGCATATGAAAGTACATCTGTCAGAGTTCCCGGAAAAAAGAATCCGAGAACTGTCAAGACATATCTCGGAAAGGTCGATCCGGAGACCGGGAGGATCATTCCGAAGGAATCCAGGAAGCGTCCCGATGAAGAATATGCTAAGTTCTACGGTACCGTGCATGCATTGGACGGTATTCAGAAGAAGATGGGGCTGTTCGAGGACCTGGATTCCGTATTCATAGGTATGGCGCCGAATATCGTGGGTGCCGCCATTGCCCTGACGATAAATCCGACCTCGATGGATTCTATTCACTATACGGTCGAAGGTTCCGTCATCAAAGAGAAACTGAAGCTCAGGGGCGCTCTTTCCCCTTCTACGGTCGGAGAGCTTTCCGAAAAGGTAGGTTCGATGATCTCGACGATGGACAGATTCTTCATGAAACGCATATCCCGGTCATCCAGCGAGTTCTATTCATTGGATCTGACGTCCGTTTCCACATATTCCAAGATGCAGGGTTGGGCCCAATGGGGGCACAACCGCGACAACGAAGACCTCAAACAGACGAACATCGCGATGGTCACGGATGCCGACGGGATCCCGGTCATGTTCAGGATGCTTCCGGGAAGCATAGCGGATATGGCTGTGATGCAGACGACGGTCGATGATATGAGACGCCTCGGATGCTACGGACGACTCGTGATGGACCGCGGATTCGAAAGCGCCGAGAATATCTCAAAACTGCTGGATCTGGGCGTCGATTTCACCATGCCGTCCAATGCCAGGGCCGAACCGATCAAGAAGCTCATGTCGATGGCCGTCTCGGACATGGGGAATAGCTCCGCCTTCAGGTTCCACGAGGACAGGGCATACAAGGCCATCGAATACGAAGTGGGCGTGCCGGACATCGACGGGAACGCGGAGTACATCATCAGGGTCCCACAGAATCAGAAGAACTCGACAGAGATCAACAGACTGTTCGAAACCTCTCGTAAACTCAAAGCATTCGTCGTGTTCGATCCGACGAAGGCGGCCGATGACATGAATTCGATGATGTCCATGATTAACGAGACGGAACTGAGGTTGGAGAATACGAAACAAAAGGACCCTGGTGCCATGTACAGAGGGTTGCATCCGCATATCCGCAGATATCTGGACTACTCGGTCGACGATGACGGGATGATGCATATCCATCGCAAGACGAATGCTATGACGTTCGCAGACAACAGGGCGGGTATGTTCGTCATGCTCTCGTCGGAGAACACGACCTGGGAGCAGATGATGTCGTCGTATGACGTGAGGGATTGGGTGGAAAAGGCCTTCGACGTCTACAAGAACGACCTCGACGGGAACAGGACGAGAACGGGTAACGAGGAAAGGGCAAGAGGGCGTCTGTTCATCAAGTTCATCGCATTGATCATGAGGATCCGGATCCAGAACATGCTCAGGGACCATGACCGGGATGTGCTTTCAACCGGAGAGAAGAAAGATTCCGTCAACGGGATGACCGTGGACGAGGTCCTTCTTTCCCTGAACACACTGATGGCGATAGGCAATACTGGAGATTGGAGACTCACGGCCGTGACGAGGAACGTCAGGGAGATCTTCCGGCTCTTCGGGCTCGAAGAGCCCAAGAGCGGGCAGATCATCCTGTCATGATGTAGTCCATACAAACCGCAGATTTAGGTCTATAACGAAGTCTCTTACGGCCGAGCGGATAAACAGAGCAATCTGTGAAAGCGAAATGTAATATGTATAACAGACTTTCTACCATCATCTGGGAAAAATGGTCGGGGGATTCAGTTAGGAATAGCCCCCGGTAAGTGATTTAATTCACTCAAGATTCGGTCTTTATTGAAGCATATTTGTCAATTAATTCATCAACATCCATTTCCTTGAATGACATGTCGCTGTGCCAAATGCCATATGATCCATCAGAATTGACGGCATCAATCCATAGCGCTAAAGCCTCACGTTTTGCTTTATCTTTCTCGGTCATTTTGCCTTTGGTTTCTAGAACTAGCATATGATTATTGCTAAGTTTCATGAGAAAATCCGGACGATATACAAAGAATCCGCCATTGTACATATATGGAATCTCAAATCCAAGATGATCGTTTTTAACCCACGCAGTTACGTTTTCGTTGTTTTCTATTACGTAAGCGTCTGATACTTCGTATGTGCTATCATACACACAATGGCTAATATGAGATTTTTCTGTAAGCTGACACGGTTTTTTTGTGTACCACGTTGGCATATCTTCAGTAGATAAAACTGGGCGATTTGAATCTAGCACCATATCTATTCTTTCAGTATTGTTTAATATTATGTGTTGACGGATATGATTGATGATACGACCGATATTCATCGCCAAAATTACTCTACGTTTTGTACTGCCTTCAATCGCGTATGATTCTGGAGTGATTGTAATTTTTGGAGACTCGATGAATTGCTCTATTATTTTTACAAGTTGACCAAGAAGTGATATTCTCGTTCCTTTAATCGACCAATCTTCTTCATAAAGAACCGCAGCGGCTTTGAAGATTATCGTTTGGAGGCGGAATTCGTCTTCATTTACTTTTGTGAGATCTATCTTGTCAGATTCCGTGGAGTAAATCTTATCTCCAAGGTATGGAGCTAACTCTGTACGTAATATCGAATCTGATGCATCTAAGGACAATGGATCAATATTCGAAATATCGAGGGAAAGTTCATCGTGAAGAATACATTCTGTGCGAATAACATTTGGCCAATCTATCTTGTATTGTACTTTGTCATTACGAACGTGTATCTGTGTTTGAGGCTTGGGAGTTTTTGTACCGCCCTCATCAGATTCTTGAGGAAGGAATGAAAAAGGAACCCCAAAAATATTTACATATTCCGCACTGAACAAGCCGGTGTCTTCATCGACATCATAAGATGTTCTTCTTAATCCTCTTCCGATTACTTGTTCACACAACAGTTGACTGGAAAAAGCCCTTAGCCCCATTATGTGTGTTACGGTTTTAGCATCCCAACCTTCAGAAAGCATACCGACCGAAATAATATTACGAATTTCAGCACCGGGTTTTCCAACCTGTCCTATTGTATTTACAGTCTCACGCAACAATAATGCACGTTGATCCTTTGTTAAATCATTTTTATCCCCAATGCTGGAAACAGATTCTGCCTCGATATTGTAGTCTTTTGATTCGATTTCTTTAATTGTTTTAGAATCGATCTTACATGTGTAGTCGGGATCACTAAGTTCCTCAATACCGATTAAACCGTGTAAAAAAGAATATTCGATTCTTGCTGCGGTTTCTGTACGGTTCGCAACAGTAATCATTACAGGCGGCGTAGGTGAACCCTCTACTTCCCACGCTTTAAACGTCTTTAACCAATCATCACCGAGGAGGTGATACGCATTCATTACAAGATCTGGGAGTGCCTGTTGTGGTTTTGCCGGGCGAGATAAATCGTTCTTTACCTCTTCTTCGGCATAAATATGAAACAATTTAGATTTGTATGTGGTGGCGTTGGGGATGCCATCATCTTTGGCAACCAGGCGCGGGGTCTTTACAAGACCAGATTCGATGGCATCATTGAGCCCAAAATCACTGATGATCCATGGGAACAATGATTGTTCATTGTTACTTTTTCCACTTGGTGCAAATGGCGTAGCTGAAAAATCATAGCATGTAAGTATGCCACGCGCACGATTGATTCTCTCTAGGCCTCCGACCCATATCGTAGATTGTTCTTCTAATTCTTTGATTATTTCAGCGTCTTCTTTGTCATATTTAACTTTGATTTCTGGATTACGTTTCCATGCATGATGTGCTTCATCATTGATAATGAGGAGATTGGAGTAACCAGATAGATCCCCCAATACCTGTTTGACGTATGCTTCATCACTTAAAGGACCACGTTTATCCACGGACCTACGCTTATTGATGGTGTCGGCATCATCCCATGCAAAATTATGCCAATTCTGAACCATCACTTTTCCTTGATTGAATTTTTCTTTTAAAGAAACGGGCACTATGTCAAAGAGTTCATAATAGTTTCCAGGATCAGAAGGCTTCAATACAGATAATCTAGTTTTCACCGTGATTCCGGGTGTGACAATTACAACATTTTTTGAGAATCTTTTATCGAAGGGATACGTTACTTTATTCAATACTTGCCAAGCGATGAGCATAGCCATAACAGCGGTTTTTCCAGTTCCTGTTGCCATTTTGGAGCAAATTCTGAAAAATTCACTGCCGCCTTGGTCTAATTCAATACCTATTTTTTCAGAATTTGGTGCCTCAGTCCACCAGATTAGTGTTTCTATTGCATCTATTTGACAAAAGAAGAATGGATATGAGCGTTGTTCTGGATCATTCCAGTGTTTAATCAATTTTTTTGTAATACCAGTGACGCCTGGATAATCTTCATTTTTCCATTTTCTTACACGCTTGCGTACATCGTTTACTGAGGGAAGTTCAACGAATCTGCCAATGTCGTTGTATTGATTTGAGCCCTGTTCCGCAATGAAATATCCAGCTGGCCGACGGCCATCTTCGAGAACAAACTCATTACATTCAAGCGAATATTTCCAATGCTGATTTGGCTCTTTGTATGCCGAGTTGATAATAAGCTGTTTAATTGGCTTGGTCATTTCTGTCCCTCTATATTCAATATCTTCATACTTTCAATGCCACGATCGTCAATTATTTTTACAGCTATTTTTGTCGACCCTGGTATAGAGAATGGAATCGATTCGACGCCACGATACATTTCAATCAATTCTGGATCAACTTCCGATTTCAGCGTTTTGGCCAATTTTGACCATCCGTCCTTTGAACCTGCCATCGGGAAAAATATCTGTTCTGGATTGAGAGTCATCCCATCGTAGTCTATGTCTAGCATCCACATAGAAATTCTTTTTGTATCTCCAGATTCTACAGCACCTGATTTTACATCATAATAGTCAAATCCGCGTACATTTACAACATATTTGCCTTGATTACTGCCGGAGGTGATTCTCTCGCAAACGACATCAGGTTGTCCGATCATCCAGAAACTCTGATTGTTTGCACGATTCTTTTTTAGATCTTCAGTTAGTAGGTCTGTGTTCATTTGAACTTTTAACAAAGAAACACCTGGCCAATTTTGTTTTTCAATAAAATTAGCAGCTTCTGGATCAAACTGGAACGCACAGAATATTATCAAATCGGGAGAAGGACGAATGGTTTCTGCTTCATCAAGGACGTTTGCTACCATCCTCGAATCTAGTGGGTGAGACTCGCTTGAAAAACAAACAATTGCTTTTTTATTGTCTGTTGTTTCGCCCTCAGCTTGAATGTTGATGGCACCCGGTAATGGTTCTACACGCGTAAACTCAATTTTTTGACCTGCACGAGTAATTATTCCAGTCGCCAATAATTCATCACGCCATGTAGCCTGCTTAACTGTTTCCGAAACTGAACTGCCAATGTCATCAATAGATTGAACGGTTGGTGAGGGTATTGCTTCAACCGTAAAAGGTCCAGAAACACGCAACTTCGTTTTATCGACTGTTGGTTGATCAACGAGATCTTCAGTGTCAAATGGCTTATTATTTGCTAAAGATTCAAGTTTGACATGGTTTACTTTATTGTAGCAAAGTCCACCTGCGATACCACATTCTGGATACATTAGTGTATAGTAATTGAAAATAGATGTCAACAGTCTTTGCTTTGTTAAAGATATGGCAATTCTAGATGTATCGCATGTGATCCATCTTCTCCCCCATTGTTCTGCAAGATAGGCCGTGGTTCCACTACCGCACGTTATATCCAATACAAGATCGCCCGGGTCTGTTGACATCAACATGCAGCGTTGAATGACTTGTAACGATGTCTGAACAACATATTTCTTCCCATTATCGCCATACTGGCTCTGCCCCAGTGTGTCTTTCCACATATTATTGATTTGTACATATGGGAAATCATCATAATAACGCACATAACCTAACTGATTGTCTGTACAATCAATTCTATTCAACTCTTTTAAACGTTGCATCCCTTCTGGGTAATTTGCTTTCCAGTGGTTGCCTTTTTTGGGGTAATATGTTTTTCCACAATACTCGAAAGGTTGACTTGTTGTTCCAGAACCCTGGCTTGTAATGTTGTCCAAACCGTAAATTTTGGAGCCCTTTGGACGATTGTCATAATCAAAATTTACGCCATTTTCTTTTTCCCATTCGGATATCGACATTCTTTTTCCATCAGCCAATTCAATTTTTTTATAGAGTGTACTGCCGTCTCCACCGAATATTTTTGGAACGAATAAAGGTCTAATTTTTAAATTTTTGATAGATTTTGCGTACCAAACAACATAATCTCCTGCACGACTTATTGTATTTGTTGGAAAACCACTTGTAGACGCATAAGAGATCATTATGACAAAATTTTCTTTCCCAAATATCTCATCACATATTTCACGTACATGGTGTATGTTTTCATCACTTATCTGTACAAAAAGGCTACCGCTTTCAGATAGTAACTCTTTCGCCAACAACAACCTGTCTCTTAGATATGATAGATATGAGTGAATTCCCAATTCCCAGGTGTCTCTGAAAGCCCTAATCATTTCAGGTTCTTGTGTTAAATCTTCATCTTTTTTATCATTAACATTAGTTTTGTCAACAAATGGCTGAAAATTTGAACCGTATCTTATCCCATATGGTGGATCAATGTAAATCATCTGAAGTTTTCCAGACATGCCTTCTTTTTCAATGAGTGAATTCATCACAAGTAGGCTGTCACCAGCGATTAAACGATTGGACCAATTTTTTTGATGTTTATAAAACTCCAGAGATTCTTTTCTTTGAATGAGGTTATCCGTATCAAAAAGTGTAGCTTGATAGTTTCCACCTTTTTTCTTAACCGACTTGATTATAGTGTATGGGTTGATGGTTTCATGAACGTGTAATGATACCACTGGAACATCAAAGGATGTACGTTCTTTTTTTCCAGCCCATACTAAAGACGGATCTATATTCGGGTCATAATCGTACTTTTTTACTTTGTCCTTCTCTTTATCATATTGTGCATATCCGGCAGGTGGATTGTTGAGGCGCATCTTGTCACTGTGCAAATATGTGCGTATTTCCTTTTCATCGGAAAGTTTGGTCGTCTTTGCCATCGCTATCGTGTGTGCATTTAATTATCCATTGTTATTTGTTTGCATGTTATTGTTGTATGACAACACGTATTGTTGATTATTGATAGAACCATTTTTGTTCATTATTCCAAAAGTAATCTCCAATTTACGCTCACTAATATTCTCCACCGATGATTGCTCTCCGCCTATTCTTTCGATCCGGATATGTCGGAAGATGGGAGGTTTAGCATGTCAAACAGCAAGCGCAGCAAATTCATAGCGGCATCCGTTGTGATGGTTCTGTGCCTATGTTCCTGCTTCATGGTCTTCGGCAACGATGACTCCGAGGCCGCGTCGGACGCGACCTACGGGACCATAAGCGAGTTCAATCTGGCACCGGGCTTCAAATGGACCTACACACCGACCTATCCGAGCGATCTGTCGGTCACAACGACCATCCTCAAACAGGGAACCAATACCTCTTCGGGAACATCATCTTCTATCGTCTCCGGAACATGGGCATCCATCTCCGGGAATACTGTCACCGTACAGGTTCCGAGCGGCGCAGCCGTCGGATCTTTATACGATATAATCCTCGAAGCCACCACTTCTACGGGCGGCATCACGCAGACCGCGTACCAGTACCTCAGGGTCAACGTCACCGCAGGCATAACCGCATCCGGTACCGCATGTAGTCCTCGGCAATGCGGCCACCGTGACCCTTATGGCATCTTCGTCCATGCACAGTGTCCTGGGCGGTCACAAGCGGTACGATTCCGGCGGGATTCTTTTTGAATGCTTCGACGGGAGCGATCAGCGGTTCCTTAACAGTCAATCATTCTTTCACCGTCACGATTACGGGAACATCTGCTAACAGACCTTCCCAGATTGTGACGAAGCAGATTACAATCATATCCGAACCTGTGGTCACACTCAGTTCCGCTTCTAACGAAATCTTCATCTACAACAGCAACGTGCGAGCAAGACCCTCGACATCTCTACGTTTTCAGGATCCTCCACGATTGCATGGATTATAACGTCCATGACGGGCATGATCATTGATTCTGCAGGAAAGATTATCTTAGCAGGTTCTGCTAGCAGGGAAATACACTCTCGTGGTAACTGCGACAATACAGTACGGTCAGACCGTCACCAAACATCACCCTCTATGTCGAATCGAAGCCGATTGCTTCACTGAATGTGACATTTTATCCGTAACAGCGGGTACGCCGAAGGACTCCTCGGCATACACCGTGATGGGAGGAATGGTCACAGGAAAAGCCGCACCGACAGTGACGGCAACGTCCAGCAACGTCGGCGTGACTTGTTCTGTCTCTGACGGCAAGATCACTGTGTCCTCTGATTCGCCTGTAAGGAACGTGACTGTAACTACAACCTCCACGTCCGCGGCGGGACAGATAGTCACTGACACGATGAGTGTCAACGTCTACTCTCAGCTCGTGTTCGATTCCGATCCCACGAACGGGACGATCGTCTACGGAGTGTGAGCGGATGAACGATCATTCCAAGGGAGCACTGCTGTCGCTGTTGACATTGATGACCATACTCTCGATGGCTTTCATCCCGCTCTGTGGATGCGACGACAGCGATGCCGTCAACATCTACAATCAGAACACAGCGGTTCTCGACGGATTCATACGCACCACCGGAGCACTCGGCATCAACGGTACCGGCGGCACGACGAACAAGATGGCTGTTGCCACTGTATCGCCCAACACTACGTCTCTGCGAATGCAGACGTCAGATTCCGTGTGACCACGATTCCCGTGTCAGGTATTGTCAATAATGCGGCGGTGGACGAATCTCCACGTCTCGCCTCTGGATAACAATGAATCTGGTGTTGTGGGCAAAGCGTCCTGCGTGATCTCGAACTTCCCATCTATACTCTTAATACGTACTATTGCGAACAGACGTATTGCCGTTGCCGAACAGGTACATTTCGGCGATAGATTCCTGACATGCTGATTTATAATTAAGAAGTTAGCAGGACGTTTTTCATTATCGTTCACATAACTCAGCGTTGTTTCTTTTCGTATCGTCTTGTAGAGTTATGTTTCGCCATATTTGTGGCAATTTGTGGCACGAAACGAAATAGAGCAAGAACACACAACCGAAAAAATAGCGGTCGTCTATATACTTTTGATTTCTTAGTATTTAAAGAGAGTGGAGCCACCTGAGGAATTCGAATCCCCGACCTGCTGATTACAAGTCAGCCGCACTACCGGGCTATGCAAAGGTGGCTGTAAGCCAGCGAATGTAGGGCTTACTTTTATTACTTTCCATGTT
>Ga0172378_10003680_pt1 | contig 14391 bp, 9 predicted proteins | sample GrowelOW332metaG_FD_119755 | JGI IMG/M metagenome (GOLD analysis project Ga0172378, IMG submission 119755) | Groundwater microbial communities from an aquifer near a municipal landfill in Southern Ontario, Canada - Pumphouse #3_1 metaG | ecosystem: Environmental > Aquatic > Deep subsurface >... | reverse complement strand
GTTTTATTTGGAGGAACTGAAGATAATTCTGTTAATGTAGGGTCTACTATTTCCATGACCTTGGCTAATCTTAGAAAATACCTTAACAATATTATTTCAAATTATGGATATATCTGTCGTGTTTATGATTCTACGTTAGTTCTATCTAAGTTTAGAACAGACCAATTTACACCAGCTAAAAATGCTCAAGGGTCTATTCTTATATCCTCCCCTCAAGTATCTGGTAATCTTGTTACTTTCTATGGACAAACATTTATATTTGGAACTGATGTTCTAGTAGGGGCAACTGCTGACATATGTGCATCTAATCTCTCGGATGCAATAAACGAAAGGGGAACGTGTAGATGTTGCGCTGTTAATGAAATGGTTTATTTATATTCCACTAGAATAGGTACACTTGGAAATGGGTCGGTAACAACTAATTCAGCAACAATTACATGTACTGCTTTTTCAGGTGGAACGAATACAGAATGCTTAATAACAACATTGCCAAATTCGTGTTCAGAAGTTTTAGTTGCGGCCGCAAACATTAATTCTGCTGAAAGATCTATGGCTGGTTTTTCCGCTGCATTAACTTCTTTGGGGTCATCCTATACGGCTACCCCTTCTATGATTGAAGAAAAATACGGTTCTGTAGTTACCTCTACCGTAGCCGGAACATCCTATGATTGTTATTTTATAGGGTACGGAAGTAACATTGAATGTTCAGATATTGTTGGTGGATCAACTGGAAATGTTGACAAAGAACAAACTGCAATAAATTTGTCCACTGCAATAAATGCACAATTCACAGAACAAACAACTGTTTCATCTAACGTGGTGTCGTTTGAATGGGATAACGTTATTTTATCCTCGGATGTAGATACAGATATTTTAACATTAACTAAGTGGAGAGATGGAACACTAGATAACGCAATGTCGTGGCAAGAATTTATAAATTATTCTGGTGATGCGGATAGAGGGTCTGTAGTAAGTGGATATAGTAGAGGGTATGTTACTCTTGAAGCAATATTTGTTAAAGGTAGTCTTGTAGGAAAAGCATCTCTTCAATTAGAAGATATTGATTCGTTATCCTTAACTATAAACACCTTATCTAAAATATCAGTAGGAAATGGATTTTCATTTTGGGTCACTCAATGTAATCAACCTGTTATAAACGTAGCGGGACAATTTGAAAACTCTGATACCTCTGGTCTGGATGGAAGATTACTTCAAGTATCACAATGCTACGAAGCATCCGTAAAAGTTAATAATGCGGAATATAGTATGAAAGGTTCAGCTTCATACTTTATTAAAATGGTTTCATGTACTCTTAGTTCAACTTTATCAGTAACACATAGTACACATAGCGTTTCTGATTCTGTAACGGGGATTCCTACCTTCTATCAAATAAGTGGAAATGTTAAGGCTACGTCTAAGGCTAACGTGTACGCCTGTCCTTCAGGTACCCAATGCTATATGTTTGAAATTGGTGCATATTGTACATTGACTAGTACTAACGATGTTGGAAGTGGAGATTTAGATGTTGCAGTTGACAACAGATATACAGGTGCTCCTGTATTAGCTGATGAGGTTATTATTGATAGGTCAAATGCAAGTCCTTGGTCTTTAAATCTTCTTTGTTCTGAATCTAACCCTGCATTTAGAATTTACAATAGTTCGTCTGATGGTTATGATATTTTTGGTAATCAAAGAGGTTTTTCAAAAAAGTATGGAACCATAAATGTTCCTATACTTGGTACGGATGCATCTTCTTTCAGTGCGGATATGTATTTAGAAATAGGGAGTCATAGACACTATTTTGGTACTGATAATTTATCCTTATACTATTCTTCTAAAGAAGAATTAATAGATGCTATATGCAATGTATTTAATGGCTACTCTGGATTCAAAGTATTTAAAGGATTAAGCAATACTTTCAATATTGTAGGAGAGTATCAAGAGGTGTCATCAAATAGTTCTGTAATTGGTACCACTACGTTTACATTTGCAGAAGGCGGAAACATAAATTCTGTAGATGCAGGTAGTAGACAGAAGCACACTGTATTAAATATATCAAAATATGTTTCTCTATCATCATCCGTTGATGGCGATGGAACTGAAGAATATCCTTATACTGTTACACAGATGTTATCTGATATTCAATCTTTGTACCCTGTATTTGGAAAAGTAACGTATGTACTTAGTGGAACAAATTCTACAACATGCAATATAGACTTCTCAACGTTGCAGTCTGAATTTGGTGATTATTTATTTGGTTTTGCAGATATTGTATTTTCTAGTAAAAAACTAAATAGATTAAATGTTCCTACCTTAAATGCAAACATTATTTCTGGGGGAGAAGGGTACCTCAATCAAGTCTTAGACAGCGTAATACTTTCAGGATCTGTAGTTGGTGACACTACTGTTGGGTCTACTAACGAGTTCCGTTCTATAAATTCAGTATGTAAGTTAACAGAATTTTCAGGAAATAAATCTGAACTTAGAGTTGTTCAATCTACCATCGTATGCCCTTCTTCAATTACTTCAGAAGGTAGAAATTACTTTAGTGGAAACGTTATGGAGGTAAACAACTCCGTTGTACTTAATAATAGTTCTAACAATACACTTAGATTTAGATACAACTATTGTGTTACACCAGGTGCATCTATAGTTGCATATAATGCGGATACAGAAGGAACTACTTTTGGAAATGCACAATGTTTAACTGATCCAACTTCTTCCACAGTAGTAATTGCAAATTTCAAATTGTTACCAAATAGCACCGCAATATCTTTTATACCTTCCTCAGATGTTTTAGAAGATGAGTATGTTACTAATTATGATATAGTATTTGCTATGAGAAGTTCTACTTCTGAAAAGGTGTCGTTAGACGCAGGCGCATATGAAGAAAATACTGTTCTTCCAGATATTGTAACATACTATGTAAATCTTACGGATGATTACGTTTATGAAACTGGTAAATATAATCCTATTTCATTACAACAAGCATATGATAAAATACTTGCTATGGAATTAATTAACGTTCCTATAAAGATTGTTCTTTATGGGTATGGATCGGATCTACCATCAATAGAATTAAATACAGAATTTGGAGAGTCTGGATCAATAACATTTACAGGTGAACCAAACGCTATTATGGATGGTTTTATTGATTCCATTCCATTTGTATTTGGAAGTAACAATGCAAAGATAGTTATGTCTAGAATAATTATTAGGCATGATGGAATTCTTGTTCAGTTAAATGATGCACAGGAATCTTCTTTTGTTATGACCTCAGACGTGTTACTGAATACAGAAGCAAGTAACTCTATTAAATCAGTTGGGTGGAATGTTTCGGCATTCGGTGTAACTGTTATAGGAAGTAATGGATCACACTTTATTGAAAATACAGGAGACACGGATATTGTTGGGTGCTTAGTAGCTAGAAATGGATCTACTGATAATGCTAACGTACTTACTGGATCAATTGTTGGATTCTACAATGCTATAGATTCTGGATCAATGGATAGTGCTATAGTATATTCAGGATTAATAGATCAATCGGTGTTGACTAAAGAAGTGTTGGAAGTAAGTGACTTTGCAATAACTAACGACACGGCTAAAGCAACTGTTATATCTACTGGAATAACCGAAGCAATATACGAGTATGGAATAGAGAATGGATGGGATGAAGACATAAAAGGAAACTTTAGATTTTACACCACGTTGGCTGATCCAGGTGCTAGTGACTCACAGGCAGTAAGCCATAGCGGGTCTTTTAAGGATAAACCAAATGGACAATATGCACAAATAACTGAAGAAGGAAGTTCTTTAATAACAAGAATGTTTACAGGAGGAAAATGTTTCTTCAAGATTTGTGGGTACTCTATAGGAAAGGGAGGATATGATATTATCAACCCAGTAAAATCTATACCAATAGTTTTCGATGGTAAAAATGCTCAATGGGAATTAGTTATTGGAAGTAATGTGTTTGAAGTTGGTGACTCAATAGTTATAGGAACAACGGAATTAAATTACCCAAATGATTTTTCCTATGACTCGCAGGTTAGCGGGACAACTAAAAACATAGCTGATGCAATTAATAAAAGTAGTGGTATAGTTTGTGCTACGTCTGATGGAGCAACAGTAACTATAACAAATATTCTTCCAGGTGTAAACGGAAATTCATTATCTATAACACTATCAGATTCATTCGCTGAAAAAGCTGTTTTAACTAAAACAGTTGATGGAGAAGACAGTGAATATGAAATTGATAGAGCACTTCCTTCAGATGGATATAGAACTTTTGAAGCAATAGAATATTTACCTATGGCAATTGCTTTATTTTTTAGAGTAGAAAGAAATGAATGGAGTGGTTCTACAGGTGAGGTAATAGTTTATGCAAAAATAACTAAGAGTGAAAATGAGCATGAACTAAATTCTATTATTCCTTTTGCAGTTGTAAGACATGGGTTAGTAACAAAAGACTTAGACACAATTCTAGTAAAAAGGGTAGTTATTCAAATTTAATTCCGCTTTTTATCAATCAAAAACATCAATGAATTTGATATGTTTTTACTGATAGAATAGGATATTTACTAGTTTTAGCACATAACACACATAAAGGTAAAAATATGGAAAAAATAGAAGAAAGCAAAGGTTTGCCTAGATATATACCATCTAGATCACAAAAGAGATATGATATACTTTCTCAAGGAAGAAATGTTATAATAAGAAGATTGGCAAACGAAGTTCCATATAAAGTTCCATACGAATTAGTTAGCAGAGTAGGAGTTGGTTCAGCGCAGGTTGTTGCTACAAAGATAACTGGAAAAGAGTTTGATAAAAAAGTGCATCAATTTGAATCCAAAATTCCACAAAAAGAAAAGAAAGAAATTATACCAGATTCTGAACCTGCTCCTATAGCTAATGCATATGATTGGAAAGATCTTCAACAAAAAGTAAAAAAACTTAGAGAAGAGGATGAAAAAAATCAAGTTAAGAAACCAGAAAATGCACAAGTTGAAAACGCAGTGTGCTTTGATGAAAAACCTGATAACACAGATGCGGAAGATTTAGCAAACGGAAAAATATCAAATGAACAAGAACTAATTACTAGCAACTATTTAGATTCATTGAGTAAAAAAGTTTTAAGAAGAATGTACTACGTTGCTACTGGAAATAAAGCTAAAGAAATTTCAAACTTTGAAGTAAAGAAAACGATAATGGATAAATACAAAACAATGTCGGCTTCTAAAAAAGAAATATTATTTGAATCTAGTAAATTTGAGGATAAGTAATGTTTACAAAACAAATACCTACATTCTCTACACTAAGACCAAAGTATAGAGCAAGATATATAGCTATTGATCCATATATGACTGGAATATCTAGATTTGGATTATGTGAAGGTATAAAAGAAGTAGTATTTAAACAAGCTAACTTAGCACACTGTACTGAAAATATAAGTATAGGAAGCATAGAGATACCACTAGATACAAAACTTAGAGATTTTATTAGTGGATGCTACATCAAGATAGGTAAGGACTTCTACATAGGAGATAGTCAAGAAAACTATCTTTTATACTTGACCGAAGAGATAGTTTCAAACATTGATAAAAATCAATTGATAGAATTATATTCTGCTCCTGTAACTTTAAGTAGAGAAGGAGATTGTTGTAAGATTTTATTTGGTGTTACAAAAATAACTATTGATGGATACGAATACTCTATAACTTCAGATACAACAAAGGATGATGTTATAGAATACTATGAAAAAATAAATATACCTTGCTGGTATAAAAATGAAACATTATGGTTTGCTAAACAAGGGTGGTCTGATTCCACCTCATATACTAATTACTCTGAATTCATTTTAGATTCATGTTTCGTAACCGTAGTATCAAAACACAAAATAGGGAATGGAGACGAACTTCTTCTATTCAATGATAACATAATAGCTAACTGTTCCGTAACTATTGGTAATTGTTTTGAGCAAGAAACATATACAGGATATGAAACATTGTGCATAGTAACTGGAATGGATAACGATTATGAATATGCACAACTAAAAGCAAACCCAGCCTACTTCAGCAGAATTATAGGAACCGGAAGAGCAAAGCCATTTATACCAGATATTTGTTTTGCTAAAGTATTTGGAGATAACACATCCTCGTTGTATAAAGGGTTTAGATTATATTTGGATAAGGATACTCCTTTGAATCCAGTATTTAAAGATATGAATTTTATAGCAAGTAAAGAAACAACTCCTGAAGATTTATGGTTGTGTAATGTTGTATACGGAAAAGTAATTCCAAATATACCAGAATTAATTTTTCAATGTGATAGTGATGGATTATTTAAAATTAATATTGAATCTAACATAACTGATAAATTTCAGTTTAGATTTAATTTAAACTACGATGAGGGAAGAATAGCAGTAAGAGATTTTGATGGAAACGAATTGTATATAGGAAACATAAATGATGCATTCTCATGCCCTATAAATAACATAAGCATATCAATATCCGCATATGCTTTGGCAAATGTAAATCTAAAATCGTTTTTATATTCTGGAACATTTACTTCATTCATTGATTACTATTTTATAGCTAGGCAAGGAAGTAATTGTAGAATGGAAGTTAATGGACTTCATCTCAATCCTATATTGAAATCATATACTGAACTTCTTGCCGTTGTAGGAAAAGCTAAAGCAGGAGAAGGGAGAATAGCAATATGAAACTTGTTAACATGAAAGCTCATCCAACAAAGAAGCATCTTAATACACAATTTGAAATCATGTTGGATGAAGTTAATTTCTCAAGATTAAATAGTGGAATAATATCTGATACAATGCCGAATAAAGAAACTAGCCCTCTCGGGTGTTCTCTATTATCTCTTAGAACTGATCTAGTGCTGGAAGTAGCGCCATCCTATGCAGAGTACCAAACTCTTAATGATACTATTCTTATAAATGCTTGGGACAGCAACAACGATGGATCATTAACTAGCGAAGATGTTGGAGTTTTAGTACGTGGTAATCAATGGGATTATCAATTTGTAAATGAAGTATTCAATTTAGAAAATACTCTTGATAGTATTTGTTCTGCCTTAAATAGTATAACTGGAATAAAAGCTTCCATACAAAATTTAGTAATTGTAATTACTGGAATAAATAAAGGACTTGGATTTAGATTAAAAAATTGTGGAGACAGATTAACATATATTTCATATTCACGAATTTTAATCAAAGCCGGAAGCGTAATATTTCCTAGTGGGTACAAAGGAACTTTAGAAAACGATACTCTTATACCTGTGGAAGTATCTAGCAATAACCTATCAGGAAAAGTTTTGGCAATAGTAGTACGAAATTCATTTATTGAAAAAGAAACTGGGTTAGACGAATTTGGAAATACAGTTACCAAATCATATTACATACCTGATATTTCTTCGTTGATAACAACTGAGTTAGTTGAAGAGAGTGGGCCATCCGGAGATGCATTATGTTTGGGCATAATAAAACCTTTTGAACAACAGATATTAATAGATAGTCAAAAGAACGAGTTTTCATATTTACGCCCTTGGTATTCAGCAAAGGATGTAAAGCACAGAGTGATAGTAGGTACAGGTGGAATAACAAAGCATAACCCACATGGAATAGACTACAATGATATTGACTCGGATAACACTATACATAATCAACTTTTATCAGAAGGAAAAGTAGTTAGTCCTCCAACGGATATACAAAATCAAAGTGGACATTTAAAAACATACACTATAACAACGGCAGAAATAAGAGCAGACGTTGATAAAAAGATCACCAACTCATATAGTACTGATATAGGGGAAGGGTATCTATTAAACAGATATTTTGTTCTGCCAGAAATACCGTTATCAATAAATAGTATAGTTAATGAAGATGGAATACCAATTGCATTAACCTGGATAGAAGGAACCTCTACCTTAATTATTCCGGATGGAATAAATGGACAGACTTTTATTATAGAATATCTATTCGAACCTTCTTTGCATCCATCGGTGTCAAATAAAGGAAAGGGTGTATCCTTAGAAAAAATTGAATCTGGTAAGATTGCAATATCTAAAGGAAAAAGATTATCTACTACACAAGAATTAGTTTCCTTTGACGAAGTAAGTGATCTAGATAAAATGTACTCCGTGTATTTAAATAGCGATGGCGAAGCAGTTAAAATACCATCCACGGAAATAATAACTACTTTGGATACCTCGTCCTCGGATCTACCTTCCTTAGTATCAAGGTCTAGAATAGAGGTTACAATTAAGGATACTCCATATAAGAAAATTATGGATTGCCCAACAAAAGAAATGATATACTCATGCTCGGATACAGTGTTTGCACAAGATGTATATCAAACATTTTGCTTAGTAGGTAAAACTATTAGTAATGGCATTTTAACAAATTCATTGATTACCGAAAGTATTGCATCAAGCTCACACGCTACTGTACCATCTCAAGAAGTTACTTCCACCTCTTCAGTAACCTGTTCTAATTCTGGTAATAAAACATACCAATTACCAGCTACTGTAATTTATAGTTCCTTAGTTTTAACTAATACAACTACTAAGACTGAACTAGAAGAAGGTACGGACTATACACTAAATTCAACCACAGGGTTAGTTAGTTATACAGTGTATGATTCTAGTAGTTTACAAGCTATAAATTTAAATGATGTTTTATCTTTTACTACAGACATAAAAGGAACGATCACTGTTTCTTTAGAAACACCAATTCAAGATTGCCCTATTTATGACACGTTTGAAAAATCCTATCTTGGAAAAACAAACGAACACACCTATGAACTGTATACTGGTAAAAATGTTAAGATTCCAAGAAGAACAGGAAATGTAGTTACTGGAGGAATAAAAATTGACATTGTAATATCCAACGTATCCGATATAGCAAATTTAACAACCTACTTGCAATCTCCGGATGGAACTATTGTAAGGCTATTTGGTACAAATACAATTCTATCTACTAATTCTCCATTGTGTGATGTTTCAAATTCGCCACTACCTGTTCTATGTCTAACTATTGAAACAGATTCATTTGACGATATAGCACAAGATGGAAATTGGATTTTTACAATATGTGATTCTCAAAATAATTCTTTAAGTAACTTAGACTATTTAAAAATAAAATGGAATTTTGCAAAGGTATTATCAAACGTGTATTCGGTTAGAGAGGATGAAGATGGAAACACAATAACGAAAAAGGTAAATAGCGAGTATCTTGATAGCTCTTCACCAACTTACAATTTTTACAACGATTCTGGTGATGAATCTAATCTGTACGATACCTCTGACTTTTCTGTAACGGTAGCTCTTCATGGTGAAGCAGATAACGAAACAATAACTGAAGAATTAGTATTTGATTCATCGTATAGAGATCAAGAAGGAAAAAATGTTTTATTTAGTGAGAACGTTTTTGACTCCTTGGATAAATACACTGTGACTAACAATAGTTCTACTGGAACATTAATAATAGTTGCATACCCAATAGGAAGTATTGGAAGTCTATGTGGGGTATTTAGTGCTAAGTACAAGGATAGAAAGATAAGTGATCTTACCGATATACGAAGAGTAGGAACTACCATACAGGATAATCAAAATAAATGTAGCAACAATAGTATCATTGCGGATGCAACAACGTTTATAATGTCATTAGAGGATCTATGAAATTAATATTTAGTGAAGATTTATCTAATCCTAAAAAGGTAAATTCTAGTATAAAATGGAAGTACCCAGTAACACCGTTAAACTTTAATATGACTGAGAAGTCTAGTATAGTTGATTCTTATACAACTGAAACATGGTATAGAAAGGATGGATACAAAAGTAACTCAATTGACGTAAGCTCTCTAAACGTTTCCGATTTTTATTGTATTATTTCTCAGCCAAATGAATATCAAGATGTTTCTGGTAAGATTAGATTGTACGGATTTAACATTGATTCTACTGACATAACGGAGTTGATATTCACTAACTGTATTGAAACACCTATAGGGATTAGCTCAAAGCTAAAGATGTATAAATGTTCATCAAGCACTATATTTGACTATGTAGTATTAGGAATATTTGGGGATATTAGTTCGGTATCTCTTTTCTGTTAAAGGCTAGAATTATGAAAACGGCATAATATTCTATAAATTTTTATTATGGACTACTAAAAACAAAAATAAATATTACCTAAAAACGATTTTGTCGTATTGGAAAGGACATGACTTCGGATAATTTATCAATGCTGATTATAGGAATAACATTTGTAGTAGCGGCTATAATCAAAGCCATTAACGTATTGCAAAGTGGTGCTTTCAAAAGTTTTTTTAGTAACATATTTAAAAGATCTGAACCAAAATGCAAAGATACAGAGGATCTTAGAAAGGAGTTTGAAAAGTGCATTGATAGCGTTTCAAATAAGCTAAAGGAAACACAAATACAATGGGAAAAATGGAAAGATCTGTGTGATAAAAACGGTGAACAGATAAGAAGTAACACCAAGGATATTGAAAGAATTGATAAAAATGTAGAAAAACTTGGTGATATTCTTCGTGGTTTAAGTAATGATGTTTCTCGTGCCGCAGGTGAAATCGCAAACTGGAAGGACTACTCATGGCAAAAGAAGGATTAACTTTTAATACCTTAGTTGGTTTTGACGACATCCAACAACAGTTTCAACTTGTACTAGACAAGCAAAGAGAAACTATGGTATTGATAATGAACGGGAATTATGGTATAATTTCTGATTATGACTCGTCTAGTAGTTCATCTCCATTATTTCCTACCTATAGCGATTCATCCTTATATTTCACAGAGGGTAATGCAGTAACTAAAAATGGAGATGTAGTAAAGCTAGATTCATTTACAAAACAAGTAGGATCATTCACAGAAGACATAGCCTTATTGTATGTATATCAGATGATTGGATCGGCAGAAAAAAGAGTAAGCAATAATGGAAATCCAGCATCAGTGTGGTTTGAATTACAAGATATTTCTAAATGTCTTATGTTTGTTAAATGCTCCGAATACTCTTCTTTATCAGACGAGGTTAGATCAAATTCAATTTGCCTTTGTGTTCTAAAAAATGATGAAGACGGAATTTCTCTTGACCTAGGACAAACTACATATTCATTCAATAGACCCTGGTTTTCTCCATGTGATATAGAACATAGAAATGAAATAGGAACAGGAGATAGTTCAGTTCCTCACAGTATAGGATTGAATGATCTTACTAGTGGTAGTCTAACATTATATGACCAATTACTATCAAGAGGTATCATAGTTTCAAAAGATATAGGAATATCGGGTGTTCCAGGTAAACTTTATAAACTAGAAGTATATGCTAGTGATGTAGAAACTACAGGTGTGTACGCAGGAAAATCTTTAATAGAGTTGGACGTATATCCAAATGCTATAGGGTCTGTATTTGATAGTGATGGAAATAATTTACAAGCAACACTAGTTAATGGAACCAATTTAATAGTTCTAGACAAGTACACAAGTAAAAAAATAACCGTTCATTTTACTGTAACCGAAACTCTTCTACCTCCATCAACAAAAAGCATAAGCGAAGAATTAACATTCGGGTCTCAAAGCTCTAACGATGTTGCAATAACACAAGGATTACAAACCGAAGTATTAGATCCAAATGTATCCTTTGCTGATTGTGGAACCATTGCAAGAGGATATGAAGTAGTATTTGGATCTGATGGTGGAGTTCACAAAGAACCAGAAGTAGTAAATTACTCTTCTTTGTTATCCACTATAGTAAATAAAATCTACAATCAAGAATTTGACATACCTGTTAATATTCAAATTGCATTACAAAATGCGCAGGTAGCTGTTCTTGGTGTAAACACGGTTAATGTATCTTTAGTAGTCACAGGTGAATTAGAGGGTGCCTCTATTACTGAAACTATTACGTTTACCAATGATACCTACGAAGATAATTTAACAGAGGTAGAAAACCCTGCCTCTATGATTGCAACTGAAAATTATTTTGACAAACTAGTATCTATATCTCTTTCCGATGGAGGAATATATTCTGCTTCGTGTACCTGTATGATATATGCCCAAACTAAACGTGCCGTAGATAGAAGATTACGTTTAGCAGCAATAGAATGGAACGGGGAAGTAATAAGTTCAATACAGGATATAAGACCAATAGCCACTACTATTCGTGATCCCCTTGAGATCAACGTAATAGAGGAACTTGGTAAAAATATAATAAGCGCAAGCACGCTATCAAAAATACTAGCCGGGGATTCTAATCAATACACATTATTAGTTTCTGAAGATTTTAGAAGTGTTCAGCATCTAGATACCAAAACAGTTAACTGGAAAATAAGTCCATATGGTATGGACACACCAATAATACCTTCATCTATTTTAGATAGTGGAGCATATACAGAGTGTTATAGAAGTAGAATATTTAAATGCGAAGCGGTATCATCTAGTAGTACCTCTTTTGCTATAATGCTTCATGGAGCAAATGATAAAACGATTAAATCTTCGTCAGTTAGAATAATATGTTCCGATAACGGAATATCTACTGAATATTTAGCTATACCAACAGGTACTGGTATGTTTTTAATTTATCTTCCATCGTCACAGCCTGAAACTATTCAGTTTGTAATTAGTGGTAGAGCAGCAGGGTTTTCGGCTATTAATCTTCCTAATACTATTTTATCAGGATACGAGGTATAAAAATGAGAATTATTTGGCAAACAGGAACGGTGATAACGGCTGATAATTTGAATCTAAGTCAGCTTGCCTATGGAAGTCCTGGAATTATTTCTGGATGCTCAGTGTATGAAAGTAACAATTATCTGTATGTATCATCTGGGATAATTAAATTTGAAGATGGTATGGTTGTATATTTAGATGGAACTGATTTTGTAGATTTTAGTTCCGTTGCCCACAGTCAATACTATTTATACGCTATACAATATGGTACAAGTATAGAATTATCATTATCACTTACTCTCCCTTCCAATTATGAATATGTTCTTCTTGCTACTATTCAAATAACGGATTCTGGAACTATCATAACAAATGAAACTGTTAGTAGCAGTGTAAAATCTGAAATGTCGTTGTTTGGAAATGTTTTAAGTCAAGCAAGTTACGATTCTGGAATATCTTCAATAACCCCATCAGTAAATGAGACATTAGAATTTCCATACATTAGTATAATTACTGCCTCAGCATCTAGTGGAGGTAGTCTATACATTCCATTTGTAATGCCTAAATATGCACCAACGAAATTTAATATTCGTGGAATAATGTCATCGGATACATTAATTGGAATATCATTCCTTGTAGGAGGTGTTCCAACTACATTCTCAAATAATAAAATTTTATACACTAGTATGACCTCAATCGAAAATGAAGTATCTCTTTCTTTAGGTTCAATATTATCAAGCGTGAATGAAGGGACATTGTGCGCTATTAAGATTTCTATTTCTCAAATATCTGGTGGAGATGAAGATACTTCGGCAGATTTACAACTGTACTCAATAAGATTAACAAACACATAAATATAAAGGATTAATATGGAAGACACAAACATAGCAATTGGTATTTACACAATTGCAAAATTTCATTTGAACAAAGATCAGGATAGCCAAAATAAAGTAATAAGCAGATCGCTTGGAAAATTTGGTCTTATTGATAACTCTTATGAAGGGGAATACCCAAAACAGGAAGAGTTCTGGTTAGTTAAAATAAAAAATAACATTCGACCAGAACTAGCACAAGGGTGTTTTATATTAGATCCAATATTAAAAGTTGATTTTACTACTGAGGTAGGAAAACTAGTTTCAGGTATGTACAAAATAGAAGAGTTTGGTCCGGCATTAGTAATCATTACTCCCAATGAAGAATACAAAGGTAAATTCTGGCAAATACCATTAGAAGAAAGAAAGAAGTTTAAAAATAAAGCAGTTGTTGTAAAGCAATTTTATGAGGAAAGCAATGAAAAATGAAATTACACTATCTGTAAAATCTATATCCGATATGCAAAAATACATCATTATGGTTAATGGTGATTTTTTACTATCTTTAGATGCTAGAGAAAGAACCGATTTGTGTGAAAAGCTTTTAGAAGAAATTGAAAAATTCCCTGAATTAAAAGCTCCTAGTTGTTGGCCGGATTGTGTAAGGAATCCTGGCATATGGAATACACAAAAGTTTAACTTGGAAGGATAAGTATGGAATACAAAATTGTTGCCGCTAGATTACCAAAGGAAGAAAAGATATTAACTCCTAAGGATAAATTAAAATCCGATATGAGCAAATATCTATTGGCTGGAATGCTACCAGCTACGGCTTTTCCAAAAGCATATGTAAAGGCTACTAACAAAAAACTTGGTAATC
>Ga0172378_10003679_pt1 | contig 14394 bp, 9 predicted proteins | sample GrowelOW332metaG_FD_119755 | JGI IMG/M metagenome (GOLD analysis project Ga0172378, IMG submission 119755) | Groundwater microbial communities from an aquifer near a municipal landfill in Southern Ontario, Canada - Pumphouse #3_1 metaG | ecosystem: Environmental > Aquatic > Deep subsurface >... | reverse complement strand
AACCCCTTAATAGGAGAAGAGAGCTCCAGAGGAGAACCGAAAAAATAGCTGTTAGCAAAATGTTAATTTTGCGTGTCAGCGTTATTTTTTTTGGTGCTACCCCAGTACTTTTGCGTACCCGCTAGATTTTTTTGGTGTCACCCCAGTAATCCCCAGTATTTAATATGAATCCAAAATTGTGTTCATGTCCATAATGTCGGAAGCGGTTACAATTCCAATTGTTGGCTCTTGCATGTCTCCTGTTCTTGAAACCAAAATAACAAGCAACTTTCTGTTGGAATAGAACATATTTAATGCTTCTTCAATTGTGAGCTTTGCATCAGCTAACGCATAATATGATTGAAATTCAGTTGGTTTTATAATTTCTTCAATGGTTTTTGATGTTATAAAATTAGTTAAGTCATTTTTTTGTTCAAGTGCTATTCCAAGTTCATTTAGAATTTTTTGACCATTTGCAACACCAATTAAACAACTATTTTTATAAACGGGAATGTTGGAAAAGCCAGATTTGGCAATTAATTTAATTACTTCAATAACTTTCACATTGTAATCTACAGCGAGAACACCTTTTTTGCAAACTGTGTCAAGAACTGTTGGAGGTGTGGAAATTATTTTTGCAATTCTTTCGATTTTATCTGTTACTTCATCATGTGGTTCGGCTATTGTGATTTCATCATTTGAATTGTGAATGATTGCATTTCTTAATCTACTATAATCTATTAAATCTTCTTCAAATTTTCTTATTATTGAGCTGAAAGAAGTACTTTTTCTAACCATATCAGAAAAGCTTAAACTTCTTTTTATATTGTAATGAGTCCTAAGGCTATAATCAATTTGATTGAATGCTTCAATGAATCTTTTTGAATTAGGTTTCAATGTTGCCTCCTTAAAAAAATATATTAGCACAAAAATTTAACTTTTCAAAACAAAATTAAGTTTTTTGTTTTATATATATAATTTACTTGATTTTTACAAATAAATGCATATAATGTAAATGGTTGTGCTAGGCGGGGAGTTAGCGGTTCTCTGAACTTGAAATCCGCTTTATGCAAGGCTGAATGTTTGATTGAGATACGATTGTTTTTGCAAGAAACTATCAAACTTGTGTTGATTACAAAGTCTTGTGCAAAATGTAACCGTGAACCATGTGAGGGCTGGAAGGCAGCAACATTAAACGGATCTATATTTGTGCCATGAGAAAACTTTGTAGGAGCAATTTTGTTAGGTGGCTACATTTGTGATTTTAACGAAGCAAACGCACAACCAAATTTAATCAATAAAGGCACTTGTTAACTGTGCCATTTCAAAAAAAACAAGTAGTTTTAAGCTATTTGTTTTTTTAATTTCACTTAATTTCTTACATTTTTAAAATAATTAAGTTTTTTTCAAGTTTGTTTATTTAAAGTTTTAAAAATCAATTTGATATGGATTTTTTTTATTTTGATTTTGAAAAAAGGAAAAATGTTTTCTTCTTAGGCTTTTACACATGAAATCTTTTGTTATGTTTGTTAAATTATTTTGAGATCTTCTACAGTTTTGATTTCTCCGTTAATGCTTTTTACGGCAGGCTCTAAAATTGATGTAATTTCTGGCAAAATGTCTTTTTCAAGAATATCATCTTTGATTTGAATTGAAATTAATGGAAGTGAAACTACTTTCAGGGCAGTAACAAGGTCTTTATCAATTTCCTTAATTGATTCATCACCCATAGTGTTGTCAAAAATGTCAACTACTAACACTGGATTTAGATTGATTTTGTCAAAAAATACAAAATCAACTATTTTTCCAGAAATTGAATTGAAAAATATTTTCGAAGATTTTGGTGCAATGAAATTTTTTAGGGCAACTTTTGGGACAATTAGATACTTTGTGGAAAAGTTTTTGACAAATATATCAAGAACTTTTATTTCTTTTTGAAACAAAAATTTCTCTTTAATTTTGATATTTGCTTCTTCAACATTAAAAGTTTTTGTTTTTCCATCTATTGATTTTTTTTCTGTACTAATACTTTTGCTCAAAGAAACAATAAACAACAAAATTAGCACTGAAACAATAATGATACTAATTATTGCGATTTCTTGAGTTGATATTCCGCACATGCTCATATGTGAATCTCCCTTTGTTTCAATATAATATCATTTTAACTTTGTTTTGCATAGTAAAACTGTTAAAATAACACTAATTTTGTTTTGCAAAAAATAAAACTTGTGATAAAATGAAAAGAAATAAAGGAGTTTATGATGCTTCAAGATATAGATCTTTCAAAAATGTTCACGACACAAAAAATTAGTGATAATCAAATAATTATTAAAAGTGGAGCTTCATTTTTTGATGCAACTCCACTAGAAATTTTGCTTATTCAAGATAAAGATGAAATGTTTTTATCTGACAACAAAAGCACGATTAAATACATGAATAAACTTTATGAACTTTCTGCTAGTGATGTTAAAAAATGTATATCTTCTCTTATTAAAGCATACTCATTAAAAATGCGTGGTGGTGAAATTATTTGTCCTGTAAGCTCAGTTGAAAAACTTCCCGAAAACATTTTGGAACTTATTCAATGTTCAACTCAAATGGCAAATATGTTTATTTTCTTTGATAAACCAGAATAGTATTTTAAAAATGCCCAAAGCAGGGCATTTTTTTTGTTAATTTTCATTTAATAATAATGTTAAAATTTGCTTTATTTGCTTTTATAAATATATTTTTTTCATCATTAAATTTTTCCTTAAAATAAATTTGCTTTTAGATTTTAATTATATTTTAAAATGTATTTTTTTCATGTTATTTGGTTTCGAAAAATTTTTATAAATATTAAATTTCTTCTGATATTTGTTTTACCAAATCAGCAAGAACTTCAGCAAGCTTTTTAATTTCTTTGTCATTTTCTCCCTCAACCAAAACTCTAATTACATTTTCTGTTCCGCTTGCTCTTATAAGAACTCTTCCGTTTCCACAAAGTTCATTTTCTACTTCCAAAATTTTTTGTGCCAATTTTTCGGATTTTAATATTAATGACTTATTATTTTTATTAACAGGAACATTTATTTGTATTTGCGGGAATCGTTTTAGTTGACCAAGTATCACACTTGCGGGCTGTTTTTTTTCTTCAATCATTTTTATAACCATTGATGCTGAGAACAATCCATCGCCAGTTTTCATTTTGTCCAGAAAGACAATATGACCACTTTGCTCTCCGCCAAAACATAGATTTTCTTTTAACATTTTGTTAACAACTGCTTTGTCGCCAACTTCGGCTTGCAAACAACTGATTGAATTTTTATTTAAGAAATAGGGTAGAGCACAATTTGAAAGAATGGTTGTGGCAACTGTGTTTTTTGCAAGCAAGTTTTTTTCTTTCAACCAACAAGCTAGTGCAAAGATGAGCATGTCACCATCAATGATATTTCCTTTTTCATCAACAGCAAATAATCGATCTGCATCGCCATCAAAGGCAAGCCCCAAATCAAAATTGTTTTTAACAACAAATTCAGATAAAGAAAAAACATTTGTTGCGCCACATTTTTCATTTATGTTTTTGCCGTTTGGTTCACAGAAAACAAAAGAAAAATTGTTTCCTGAAAATATTTTTTTTGCTAGTTGTGATGAAGCACCATTTGCACAGTCTATTGCTATTTTTAAAGATATTTTTTGTGGCAAATTTTGTCTTATGAATTTTTCGTAGTCGTCTGATGCTTTGCTGTCAACAATTTTTTCTCCAAACTCAGTTGTTTTGATAAGAGTGCTACTTATGCTTACAAGTTGTTCAATTTTTGATTCTAGTTCATCACTAATTTTGAAGCCATTTGCGGCGAAAATTTTTATGCCATTGTAATCACTTTTGCTGTGTGATGCTGAAATCATTACTCCTGCTGCAAAATCTTTTCGCTCTGTTAAATATGAAATGCAACCGCTTGGAACAATTCCAATCATGGTTGCATTCATGCCCATACTTGTTATTCCATCAGAAAGTGCTTTTTCTAGTTCCAGGCATGATTCACGAGTGTCTTTGCCAATTACAATATTTGTTTTTTCAGGAAACAAAGAAAAGGTGGTTGCCACTGCCATACCCACTGCATACGCAAGAGAAGAATCAATTTCTTCTGGATAAAGCCCTCGAATACCATCTGTGCCAAATAGTTTTTTGAACAAATTTCACCTTCAAAAATTTTCAAGTATGTAGTCATTTGCACTTGTTGCAGCAATTGCACCTTCGCTACACGCAGTTACAATTTGGCGAACATGTTTTTTTACAACATCTCCAGCTGCAAAAACGCCAGAAATATTTGTCTGCATTTTTTCACCTGTTATTATGTATTGATTTTCATCAAGAGCAATAATTCCATTGAGAAGATCAGTGTCGGGTTTACGACCAACTGCAACAAAAAGTCCTTCAACTGCAATTTCTCGTTTAACGCCTGTTATTTTGTTTTTAATTTCAATTTTTTCAAGATTGTTTTCGCCATTAATTGCAGAGATTTCGCTGTCAAGACAAAATTCAATTTTTCCTTTTGCACTTAATGCTTTAACTTTTTCAACAACAAGGCCGTCTGCTCTGAAAGTTTGTCTTCTATGTATAAGGTAAACCTTGCTTGCAAGATCAGAAAGATATAGAACATCATCAAGTGAAGTGTTTCCACCACCCACAACTGCAACTGCTTTGTTTTTAAAAAAGTTGCCGTCGCAAGTTGCACAATAAGAAATGCCTTTGCCAATAAATTTTTTCTCATTGCTGATATTTAATTGTTTGCTGCTTGCTCCTAGACATAATATGATTGCTTTGGCTTCAAATGTTCCTTCCGTTGTTGTTAATTTTTTAATTTTTTCTAATAATGAAAAAGAGAGCACATCTGCATATACAGTTTCCGCGCCAAGAAAAGTTGCTTGTTCATGCATTTTCATGGCTAGCTCAAATCCGCTTATATTCATAAGTCCTGGGTAATTTTCTAGTTTGTTTATTGGTGCAATTTGTCCACCAATTACAAGCCTTTCCAAAACTAAAACTTTTTTTCCTGCTCTTGCTCCATATATGGCTGCGGTTAATCCTGCAGGACCACCACCAACAATAATCATATCATAAATCATATTTTGACTCCTAATTTTTTGAATTACCTTTGTATGTTATCAAATATTTAGCAAAAAGTCATTTCAAATTTATATTTTATTTGTAAAGAGTATCTTTTAGAAAAATTTCAATTTTTTAAATGACATTTATTTGATAATATTTAAATCTTATAAAATAATCATTAAAATAATCTTTATAAAATGTTTATTAATATTAACAAACGATTAGTAGAAAATAATTGTTTTTAAAAATAAGGAGTTCAAAAAATCTGCACGAATTTATAGCAGTTTTATTAAAATATTTTATTTATAATAACAATCTCTTAACAAATTGGAGCAAAAAAAATTATGCCAAAATTTAGTTTTAGCAAGATTTTTTTTCAGCGAACACCTTAAGAGGAGAAGGATTTCCAGAGGGGAACCGAAAAAATAGCTGTTAGCAAAACAATTGTTTTGCGTGTCAGTGTTATTTTTTTGGTGCTACCCCAGTAATTTTGTCAATCCAAGGCTTAATTAGAGAAGTTGGAATTTCTTGATTAAGGCTTGCCTTTGCAAAAGGAGATGATGATTCTCTGTGAAAATCACTTCCGCCACTTGTGAATAAATTATGTTTACGGGCGTATTCAAATAAATAATCTTGATTTTCTTTTGTAAAATTTTTGTGCATACATTCAATTCCATCAATTAGGTGTTTTTCTGTTAATTCATTTAATACTGGAATGGCTTGTTCTCCATAATTGAAATCATGTGCAAGAAAAACAAGTCCGCCACACGCATGAACAATTTCATAAATTTTTTCAGGTGAAGCAAAAATTGCTCCAGAATCTGCAAAAAATTTGCTTCTAGGATTTGTGAATTCTTTGCGATAAAAATTAGAAAAACTTTTAAAATTGCTTATGTCATCAATTAAATGAAAATTTTCTTCATGTGATAAAAAATCTTTTAAAACAAGTTTTTTTGCATTAAGTTTTTTAATATCTTCAACAGGTAAATTTGCAAAATTTCTAACTTCATTAGAAAGAATTGCTTTTGCTCTGTCCATGGCTTCAAGCAACATAATAAATTGTTTTTTGAATGCACTCCAATAGGTTGGGTGATTGACTTTTTTTAACTCACTTTCAAGCCTAGTTGGGTCAAAGCCATAACAAAGTAATTCAATCCCTTGTTTAAGACAGGAAGTTGTAAGTTCAATTCCAGAAACAAAAATTCCAGAAAAAAGTTTTTTTGCTTGTTCCATAACAAATTTGGTTGTTGTGCAATCATCATGGTCGGTGAGAGCAAAAACATCTAGTTTCTTTTTTTCTGCCATTTTTAATAGAGTAATTGCGTTGTTTTCTCCATCTGAAGCCGTGCTGTGACAATGTAAATCAATCATAATTTCTCCAAATTATTTATTGTTAAAATATATCACAAGGCACAATAAAACTCAATTGAAATTAATATTACGAACAATTTTACGACATGATTTTACATTTTTACTTGACATTTATTTTTATATTTGTAACATTACATATAAATGAACATGTATATTTTTAGAAATTTTACAACTGCTGGAGCATATATGTTTATGTTGAAAATATATGTGGAAGATACAAAGAGTGTAACTACATACAAAACGGCAAGCGAAGCTGGTCATTTTATTCATCTAGGATATATATAAAGCCATAAATTGCTAAAATATTATGTTTAAAATTGCACATATGTGCCTTTGATTAATTAAATAAACTATTTTTTATAAATAGGGATTAAATTTAATAATAATAGATATTTATATAAATTGACTATATTTTAAAAAAAATTGATTAGAATATGTTTTAGCATTAAGGAGTGGAAGTGTATGGTGAAAACAAAAATTGTTACAACTCTTATTAGCATGTGCCTTGCACTTGCTGTTATGGGTTTCGCTGTTTGGGCGGCTTCAACACAAACTCTTCCAGTAGTTAACACAGTAGATTTCACATCTATTCATGTTTTGTCAACTGTTACTGGAACTGTTACGGGAGCAAAAGCAGACACATTCACAAATTATGGTCCTGTTTCAACACTTGCTGGTGACCCTGAAGGGAAACTTGGGACATGGGCAATTGGCTCAGCCATGGAATTCAATAACGAAACAGAATTAATAATTATTACATTAACGATTGTAAATGATTCTGATGAAAGGTCACTTTCTTTTGAGCTTAGCGGTGAGTCTTATGGTGCTTTTAACGGCACAAACCTTGGCGACACAAACATTGATAGAACTTGCAAATATTCAATTAATAATGTGACACCAATAGTTGACGCAACTTATACAAGTGGAGCGATTAATGTTGAACCATTAAAGACTGCAACAATTGTTTTCACTCTTGATATTTCTGATAACGGCAAAAGTGTGAATGCTTTCAATAATGCTTTTTCCACAACTCTTAGAAATGTTGCTGGTGGAACAGAAAATTTTTCGTTTAATCCTCTTAGCGGAGTGCTTACCTTAAACACTGAAGAACCTTTAACTGAAGAAAATCTTCCTGAAATGATTGTTGAAGGACAGCCTGCTTTTTATGGGCTTTATTCTGACCAAGAATATACTCAAGAAATTCAATTTCCATATTCTGGAAGCACAACAGTTTATGCAAAATTTGCTGAAGCTCCTGCAACTTTAATTTTTACACTTATCAACAATGACACAGAATATTCAGTTGCCACTGACATAAATAATATGTCTACTGGTGCTCTTGAAATTCCTAGCAAATATAATTGGAAAGATGTAACAATGCTCGGAGCTAACGCGTTTAAAAATTGCACTGAACTTTCGAGTGTAATTGTTCCAAATACTGTTACAATGCTGGGATTATTTTCATTTTATGGTTGTACAGATTTGTCAAGTTTTGTTATGCCAGACAGTGTAACAACAGTTGGAAATGGTATTTTTTTTCTCGATACAAATTTGACTAGTGTTACTCTTTCAAACAATTTAACTACTCTTGGAAGTTCCATGTTTTATGGATGCTCAAAATTACCAAATGTAACCATTCCAAACAGTGTTACAACCATTGGTTTTAGCACTTTTATAAATTGCACAAAACTTTCCACAATTGTCATTCCAAACTCTGTTACAAGCATGAAAGACACAAATTTCCGTAATTGCACAAATCTCTCAAGTGTTACTCTTTCAAACAATATAACTCTCATTGATTACAGCAATTTTTATGGTTGTACAAATTTGCCATCAATTAAAATTCCAAGTGGCATAACAAATATTGGTACAACTGCCTTTCAAGAATGTGGAAATTTAAAAACTGTGATTGTCGATTCTGCCTCCATAGCGAACAATTTGTCATCAACTACTGCTTGTGGAGTGCTACTTGGTTATTTAAAAACAGGAAATAGTTTGTATATACTAGATTCAATAAACTCAATCAATAGCTACATTACAAACGGTTCTGCTTACACCTATAGTGAAGTTGTTCAAATTGGTGGTTTGTCATATAAAAAATATGTAAAAATTTAACAAAAATATAAGAATGGTTATCCGCGAATTAATATAAACGGATATAATTGAACTATATATTTATTTGAAACTCTAAAAACAAAATATTTCATTTCAATTACATTTGAATATATTCTTTTATTCCACAGTTACAGATTTTGCAAGATTCCTTGGTTTGTCTGGGTCATTTCCTTTTGCACGAGCCATGTAATAAGCGAAAATTTGCAGTGGAATAACCGATAGAATTGGCATAAATAAATCCAAAGTTTTTGGAATTAGTATCATATTATCAGCACCGCTATTTTCCTTTAATTCTTCAAATCCTGTGATTAAAAGTATATTTGCTTCTCTTGCCTTAACTTCGTGCAAAGCATTTAATGATTTTTCAATTAATTTTTTTTGTGTGATAAGAACGATTACAAATATATTTTTTTCTATCAGAGCAAGAGTTCCATGTTTAAGTTCCCCAGCAGGGTAGCCTTCGCTATGAATGTATGAAATCTCTTTAAGTTTGAGTGAGCCTTCAAGTGCAACTGCATAATCAAGATTTCTTCCAAGAAAAAATACATTTTGAACATTTGAAACTTTGCCAGCAAGTTCATTTAATATTGATGCCTTTTTAATCATGTTTTCTGCAAGCAAAGGAATTTCTTTTATGCATTGTATATACTTATCCAATTTAATTTTTTTTCTTAGTTCTCTAATTTTTAGTGCAAGCATATATAACACTGCAAGTTGAGTGTTGTAACTTTTGGTTGCAGCAACAGCAATTTCAGGACCAGCAAGCATGGGAAGAACAAAATCAGCTATTTGTGTGATTGAGCTTGTGGGAACATTGGTTATTGCGATTGTTTTTGAACCGCTTGCTTTGGCAAGTTTCAAGGCGGCAAGAGTGTCGGCCGTTTCTCCGCTTTGACTTATTGCAATTGTAAGAGATTTTTTGTCTATGATTGGACTACTATATCTGAATTCGCTTGCAATATTAACAGAAACAGGAATTCTACATAGTTCTTCAACAACATATTTTCCGCAAATTCCTGCATGATAAGCTGTGCCACACGCAACAATATTTATAGAGCTCATTTTTTTAAGAATTTTTAACAAATTCTTGTCAAATTCTTTTGTTAAGTAATAGTCAAAAGTTTTTTTAAGAGCTTTCGGAATTTCTTTAATTTCTTTAAGCATATAACTTTCATTTTGTCCCATGCCACAGTCATTGTTAGAAACATTAATCTTTGAATGATTTTTTTTAAACTTTTTTAAATTTTTATCAAAAATTGAGATGGAATCATTTGTAACTATTGCAATTTCAAAGTCATTAAGAATAAAAGCTTCATTTGTGTGAGAAGCTATTGCTAAAACATCACTTGACACATAATTTTCTTTATCGCCAATTCCAATTATAAGGGGATTGTCTTTTTTGGTTACAAAAATTGTGTTCGGATAATCTTCACAAATAATTGCTAAGGCGTAAGAACCTTTCAGAAGTTTTGTGATTTTTGATATTGTTTCGAGCATATTACCTTTGTATTCTCTGTTGCATAGATGTGCAATTACTTCTGAATCGGTTTGTGAAATGAATTTCACACCACTATTTACTAGTTCAATTTTTAAATCAAGATAGTTCTCAATTATTCCATTGTGAACCAAAACAAATTTTCCGCTTTGATGAGGGTGGGAGTTCTCGTCTGATGGTTTGCCATGAGTTGCCCATCTTGTGTGTCCAATACCACAACGACCGTTTATAGTTCCCAAATTTTTTTCAAGAGTTGAAATTCGTCCCTCTTTCTTGATCATTTCAATTTTTTCTTTGTCGTTTAAAACGGCAATTCCTGCCGAGTCATAGCCACGATATTCAAGTTTTTTAAGCCCTTCAATCAAAAATGGCACACAATTTTTTTTGCCGACATATCCAAAAATTCCACACATAACAGCTCCTTTATTTTTATTAATTTAAAAATTAATAAAAGCTAAAAAATATTTTAAAAATTCTTTTTCATAAACATATATGTAAATTCAATTTTTTTTCACACAAATTTTTACTGTTCGTTTAATATCGAATTAATTTACAAATTGTTTCTTCCAAAATTTTGTAATCAATATTTAAACGATAGTTTTTGTGGACTATAAATTTTAAAAAGTAAAGTATTTTGCTTGACATATTTTTTTAATAGACCTAAAATAGATTAAACATGTCGAAAAAAATTGTTTTTTATTAGTACTTACATTGTCTAAAAATGTCTTTGACAATTATTGCGTTTGAAATATAGAAAATATTTAATGCTAATATAAATTTAAATACATTATTTATGAATTTTTAAGTAAAATAAGTTTGCATAGGAGAAATAATGACAAAAACAAGGTTCAAGATTGTATCAACAGTTGTAAGCATGTGCCTTGCAGTTATGGTTATGGGTTTTGCAGTTTGGGCTGCTTCAACTCAGAGCCTTCCTGTGTCGAACACTATTGATTTCACTTCTATCCATGTTTTGTCAACAGTTACGGGAACTGTTACAGGAGCAAAGGCGGAAACCTTTGCAAACTATGGTCCAATTTCAACTTTGGCGGGCGACTCAGAAGGCAAGCTTGGAACATGGGCAATTGGCTCAGCCATGGAATTTGTAGATGAAACACAATCCATAACAATAACTCTCACAATTGTAAACAATTCTGATGAACGATCACTCAGCTTTGAACTTAGCAACCAAGTTTATTCAGCTTTTAATGGAACAAATCTTGGAAATTCAAATATTGACAGAACTTGCGTTTATTCAATTAATAATCTAACTCCAATCACAAACGAAACTTATGTAAGTGGAACTATTGAAGTTGAATCATTAAAGACTGCAACAATTGTTATGACACTTGACATAAGCGATAATGGCAAGAGTGTTAATTCTTTCGATAACAGTTTTTCTTTGACACTAAGAAATATGCAACCTTTTGAAGGATATTCATTTGTAACTGGCGACGGAGAAATTGAAAGTTTTTCAACAACTGAGCCACTTACTGAAGAAAATTTACCAGAACTTTCAATTGAAGGACAACCAGCATTCTATGGCTTGTACACTGATGAAACATTTACAAACAAAATTGAGTTTCCATATTCTGGAACAACAGCAATTTATGCTAAATTTGGAAATCCTGAAAATTTAATTTTTACTGCTATTGCAAATGGCGAAGAATATTCTGTTTGTCAAAATGGATTACTAAGCGGAGAAGTTGATATTCCAGAAAAATATAATTGGAAAAGTGTTACAACACTTCCTAATGATGCTTTTCGTAATTCAACAGCACTTACAAAAATAACGATTCCATATTCAGTTACAACTGTTGGCACAAATGTTCTGACTGGTTGCTCGACTCTGAACACTTTGTCAGCTCCATTAAAAAACAGCTACATAGCAAACACTAATAGTTATTTAAGATATTATTTTGGTGGCTGGTCTTATTTAAGCGGGGGAACAATTCCTTCTACTTTGTTTAATGTAATCATTGCTGACGGTGTTACAGCCATTGCTGACAATGCCTTTTATAATTTTATAAAAGTTGACAGCATAACATTTCCTGATAGTTTGATTAGTTTTGGTAACATGATTTTTAGTTCATGCGCGGGTCTTGATACATTCAACATTCCAAAAAATCTTGCAAGTTTTGGAGCACAGGTTTTCAAGGGTGCTTACTCAATAGACTCAATTGTTGTTGATGAGGAAAATACAAATTTTAAAGTCGTTGACAACATTTTGTATAACTATGCGGGAACTTCTTTATTAAAGTTTTTGGCTTCAAGAACAGATACAGAGTTTACAATACCAAATGAAATTACCTATATTGGAGATTGTGCTTTTCAATACTGTTCAAGGCTTGTTACAGTTATTGTTCCAAACACAGTTACTTATTTAGGTGTGTCAGCATTCGGTGTTTGTTCTGGTCTTATCAATGTCAACATTCCAACAGGTATAAGTACAATTAACGATTATACTTTTCAATCTTGCCAAAAGATTTCTAATATCACTATTCCAAGTAATGTTACAAGCATCAAAACTAGTGCATTTATGACTTGCACATCACTAACTGAATTTACCATTCCAAACTCTGTAACAAGCATTGGCAACGCTTGTTTTGAAAGTTGTCTAGGTCTTACTTCTATTACATTATCTGAAAATCTCGTATCTTTGGGATATCAAGCATTTTCAGGCTGTTCGAAGCTTGCAAGTATCACTATCCCATCTTCTGTTACCACTCTTGGGGATAATGTGTTTATGAATTGTCATGTTTTAAAAACTGTTTTTCTTAAATCGGTAACTGTTGCTGCAAGATTAACAACGCCAGAATCAGAAGGAAGACTTTTATATAATTTCTTAACAGATAGTAAGTTATATATTCTTGATTGGATAAAAGACAGTATCGGTTCATATGTTTCTAACCTAAGTAACTTTTCAGAGCCTGTTTATCTTATTTACAACACATATTGTTGTTATGAATATACTAAATTGTAAAAAAACTATTTTAATAAACTTAAAATAAAACAAAGGTGCAAGCCTTTGTTTTTTAATAAAGATTTTAAATAATAAATATAGCAAAGATAAAAAATATTTTTAAATCTTAGAAAAACAAGTGAATTAAAGAAGTCGCCCGTGAATTAATTGAATATGTCATAACAAATGAGAAATTAGATTTTTTAACAATCAACTAAACTATTTTTTGTTGTGTTAATTAAGTTATTAATTTTTTTTTGTTATATTGGTAATAGCTTTCATTATGCTAAGGCAATATCTAGTATCATCATAACAACAAAACCAATTATGAATGACCATGAACCAATGTGAGATTTTGAAGAAAGTTTTGCATCTGGAATCAAATCTTCAATTGTAACAAATATCATAGCTCCTGCAGCAATGGCAAGTAGCCACGGCATCAAGTTGTGAATTTTTGTTGAAATTAATAATGCAATAATTGCAAATATTGGTTCAACAATACCGCTTACTGTTCCTAAAAAAAATGCTTTATTGTTGTTTCCTGTTTCTTGTTTTATTGGCATACTTACTGCAATACCTTCAGGAAAATTTTGTATTGCAACTCCAATTGAAATTCCAAGTGCTGAAATGTAAGCACTCATTTGACCTGACGCAATGGCATTTCCAAAAACAATTCCAACCGCAAGTCCTTCAGGAATATTGTGAATTAATACTGCAAAAAACAATTTCATTGATTTGGAAAGTTTGTTTTTTGGTCCTTCTTCATTCATGTCAGCTTTGTGAATATGTGGAACAAATTTGTCAATTAATTCAAACAACAAGCAACCCATCAAAAGTCCAATTGAAGCTGGCAAAAAGAACCAATCGCCTATGCCTTTTGATTGTTCAATTGCGGGCATGATTAATCCAAAAACTGAAGCGGAAATCATTATTCCACTTGCAAATCCTAAGACACAAGAATTAATTTTTGGATTAATCTTTTTTTTGAATACATAGACTAGTGAACAACCAAGTGTATTTGCAATAAATGTTATTGAAATTCCCAAAATAATGATCCATGTTGTACTCATATATTTCTCCTAATTATATTCTTATCATTTATGATAAAAAAATCAAGCAATTATTTGAAAATTATTGTTTTCAAAAGAGAAGATTTTGCAGTCTTCTCTTTTTAATTAAGAATTCTAGTTTCCTAAATTTTGGATTTACCCTTTGTTTGCTTTTCAAAACAACTAAAAAAAATTTATTTATGAATTGATTGATTAATTTTGTGAAAGTGATAAAATGTATGTTACATAAAATACTTAGTTGTGTTTTTGTAATAATCAAAATTTAATTTACTAAAAGGAAAAAATATATGATTGAAATTAGAGAAGTTTT
>Ga0172378_10003678_pt1 | contig 14397 bp, 13 predicted proteins | sample GrowelOW332metaG_FD_119755 | JGI IMG/M metagenome (GOLD analysis project Ga0172378, IMG submission 119755) | Groundwater microbial communities from an aquifer near a municipal landfill in Southern Ontario, Canada - Pumphouse #3_1 metaG | ecosystem: Environmental > Aquatic > Deep subsurface >... | reverse complement strand
GGAAACATAAGTAATATCATAAGCAGAACTTATCTCTGCAACTACACCAGCGGCTTCAGAAAGGGTGAGATTCGATTCGCAATGCTCACGCAGAACATAGATGTTTCCGTCGCAGTCAATACCGAAAAGCAGTAAAGCCAGCATATCAAAGCCATAATCAAGTGCGGCGAATAGTACTAAATTCTGAGGAACGACAAATTCTTCGCAAACATGAATCTCAGCATTGAAATCAGGGAAAAACTGCCCCTCAAATACATTCCAGCTTCCGTCAAGCCATGCAGCACGCAGTCTTGGTGGTAAGCTTTTCAAGCGTTTAACATACTCTGGATCAGCCTCCAATAACACCTTATTGTCATATACCCGTGCTGATATAAAGCAGTAATCTTCAGCGTTTTCTCCATCTCTGTAATCGCAATCAATAAACAGTCGTTTTACCCAGTTGTGACCGATACCCCCAGGATTACACGTCAGATACATTCGTCTCGGACAATTAGTTGTGCCACGCAGACAAGCCTTAAAAATCGAAAACTGATATTCGCTCAGTTGCGTTGCTTCGTCAATGGCAATAACATCATATTCCTGTCCCTGATAACGCAGTGTATCTCTGTCACATGAGCAGTACCCGAAAAATATTTTGCTCTTATTGGGAAATGTGAGACTTTTTTCACTTTCGCTGTATAATACAAGTCCACGGTATTCATTCTGAAAAATCATTATATGATTGCTTTTTAGTTCGGCATATGACCTTCTGATAATCAAGCACCGCGCGCCTGCATATCTCAGGCAAAACGCCACAAGCTTTCGTCGTAATGCCCATGATTTTCCCCCTCCCCTTGCCCCGCCATATGCGGTATATCGACAGGTAGACTTGAAAAAAGCCTTTTGTTTTTCATTAGGCACACCGGGAATATAAAATCTTTTCATATTCCAGCGTCCTCTATATCATGATCAAATACAAGACTTATCTCCCCATCATCCCACACACCTGACTCCGTCTGCTTTTTATCGCTGTAACCAAGTCGGTGCTTCAAATATGCCGTTAGCACCGTTGGGGAAAGTTCGCTGTTAAACGCCTCATCCTCAAAAACCATACAAAGTGCATCATATTGCTCTGGATAGTTCTCGTGAATTTTTTTCATATCCTTCTGTGTAAAACCGTAATACCTGCAAAACCCTGCAAAATTGGGGAATCTTGATTTTTCCTTTTTCTTTTTCTCCTTTTCGGTTTCGGTTTCACTTTTTGAGCTGTTCAAGCAGTGAATAACATAATCTTCAACCAACGTTACAATGCTGTTTTCTTTGCAAAAATCCTCCGCTTTACGATTATTGTCAAACAAATTTTCCACTCATAGAACCACCTCTTTGTCCTTATTTTGTCTGTGCACCTATAATTTACTGCCAAACATAGTGCCAAAAGGTGACTTTGAGTGCCACTTTGTGTCAAGAGGGTATTGCAAAAAGTAAAAAAATGTGATAATATATAATCATTATATAAAATTGGAGATAGTGTGAAATATAAATATCAACAACCTAAAATTAGTTGATTCACACTCGAAAAACACTAAAAATGGGACATACTCCATTTTTGCGGTAAAACCGCCGTGGCTTTCCCAAATTATTTATAAAGCCGCATAGCGGCGGAATGGAAACTAGAATGATACGAATAAGAATCAGCTGTCTGTCCGAATGCCTTTCGGAATGCGCAGACAGCGACATCCCTCGATCGCAATATTTAGACTGTCTTATAAAGGCACTGCCAAAGGGTTTTGCCGATTATGTGAAAACAAAAATCACATTCAAAAACCGTCTTGAAACATACGGCGGTATATCCGCTCTTGCTTCTTTGCTTACAGAGCTCTCAATACCTGCCGACAATCTATCAATCGGCATAGATACCGAAGGCAGACCAATGATTAAAGGTTATACCGAAAGGCCTCTCGACTTTAATATCTCACATTCAGGCGATTATGCAGTTTGTGCCGTTGCGACTGGTGAAAATGCACGTGTCGGAATTGATATTGAATATCAGTCATACGAAAAGGAACACCGTGGAAAGTTGGTTAAAAGATTCTTCTTTCCTAAAGAAATTAAAAATTACTTTGATAATGGCGAAAGTACAGAAACATTTTTGAGAATATGGACACAAAAAGAAGCCGTAATGAAATACAAAGGCTCCGATATACATAATCAAACACTTTGCGTAAATACTGCTTTACTCGGTGAAACAGATTTTGAAATGGATGAATTCTCTATTTTCGAGGACCTAAGAGACTATTCAAAATTACCGGTAAACGCAACCGATGAACAAATTGCACAATTTAAAAAAAGCTTCCCCGAGGACAGACAATATGTGATAACGGTATGTTACCCAAAAGGCTCACAACCCGATTTTACCCAAATCTATTAATATTTTTTATTATAAAATAACACCACAGGCAACCATACAGGTCGCTTGTGGTGTTTTGTTATCACTTTGCAATTATTGAAATTACAAAAAAAAAGAGCTATCCGCATACGCTCACGCATTTATGCAATACAGCTCTTATTTAAAGTATACTTAAATTATGCCCAGCTCATTGTTCCAGGCTTTTGCTCCTCAATAATAATATCTTTTAAGAATTTAACAGCTTTTCTAAGACCTTCATCAGTTGTCATAATGCTATCCTCATGTTCGATGGAAAGAACCCTATCATATCCGCAAAGACGCAAATTGCTGACCATATCACGCCAATAGGTTTCGTTATTTCCATATCCAACAGTGCGGAACACCCATGAACGGTGAAGTTCATCAGAATAGTGCTTTGTATCAAGAACACCATTTTTAGCCGTATTATATTTATCAATTTTTGTGTCTTTTGCGTGGAAATGATAAATAGCGCCCCTCAGCTCACGAATAGCCGCAACAGGCTCAATTCCCTGCCAAATAAGATGCGAAGGGTCAAAGTTTGCACCTATTACATTACCAACTGCTGCGCGGAGCTTAAGCAATGTTTCAGGATTATAAACGCAAAAGCCTGGGTGCATTTCAAAAGCTATATGACTAACACCATGCGCAAGTGCAAATTCGCCTGTTTTCTGCCAGTAAGGTATAACCTTTTCGTTCCACTGCCAGTCAAGAATTCTGAGAAAATCATCAGGCCACGGGCAAGTTACCCAGTTCGGATATTTAGCAGTATCACAGTCACCGGGACAACCTGAAAATGTGATTACAGTGTCAATACCGAGCTTTTCCGCAAGCAAAACCGCATTGCAGAAATCCTTATGGAATTTATCTGCAACATCCTTATTTGGGTGCAAAGGATTACCATGTGCAGCAAGTGCACATATTTTAGTATCATACTTTTTCAGAGTCTCTGTGAATTTATTAAATTCACTTTGATCCGCAAGCAGAACTTCGGGATTGCAATGTGCTTTTCCAGGATACCCTCCTGCTCCAAGCTCTACAGTATGAATTCCAAGTCCCGATAAAATAGAAAGAGTTTCATCAAGTGACTTTTTCCCGTATAAATTTGCAAGTACACTGAGTTTCATATATCTGTCCTCCAAAATTAAAATTTAAATATATCTCCACTTTTAGCAGATTCATAAATACCCTCAAGTATTTTTGTAACAACAATTGCCTGCTCAGGCAAAACAAGAGGCTGTTTATCATTGACAACCGCATCAATCCAAAGTCTTGCTTCACGATCGGCGGGAGATTCTGCCTTTGTTCCATCAAAGAATGCAGCACCCTTTGCGTTTAGTGTCGGTTTCAACACATATTGTGCATTGTTAATAATACCGTTTATTTGAATCCCATCATTCATATCTGCTCCAGCAAGAGTTCCGCAGAATGAAGTCACAGCCTCACGCACATCAAGCGAATTTATCGCCCATGCGGATTCAAGATATATTGTTGCACCGTTTTCCATAACAATAAATCCAAAAGCACTGTCTTCAACAGTAAACTTTTCAGGATCCCACATACCCCATGCGTTTCCCTGATTTGTCTGATTGTTTAATTTATGATATGTAGTGCCTACGCAATATTTAGGCTTGTAATTATCCAACATCCAAAGGGTAAGATCAAGCGCATGAGTACCAATATCTATAAGTGGACCGCCGCCCTGTTCAAACTCATTAAGGAAAACTCCCCATGTGGGAACAGCTCTGCGGCGAATTGCCGTAGCCTTTGCGTAATAAATATCACCAAAAGTTCCCTTCTCAACCTCTTGTTTGAGGAACTGTGAATCAACTCTTTGACGGCTCTGATAACCAATAGATAGCTTTTTGCCCGTATGCTTTGACGCATCAAGCATTTTCTGTGCCTCTGCTAAACTTATAGCCATCGGCTTTTCACACATTACATGCTTGCCAGATTCAAGAGCATCAACTGTTATAATGCTGTGTGAACGGTTTGGCGTCAAAACATGAACCACATCAATGGTCTTATCCTCAAGCAATTTTTTGTAATCAGTATAAACCTTTGCTTTGTCTGTACCATAAGTAGCCTTTGCTTTTATAGCACGCTCCTCTATTATATCGCAAAATGCAACCATTTCAACATTTTTTAATTTAGCAAGTGAAGGCAAATGCTTACCGTTTGCTATACCACCGCAGCCGATAATGCCAACTCTTACTTTGTCGTTTGCAGTAATTCCCATAGAAACCTCATCTTTCTTAATATATAAATATATAAATATAATATTATTCGATAAATAACCCAACTATATGATATCATATTTAAAAAAAATTGCAATATGTTTTTTGATTTTTTTTGTTAATATTTTTATAGAATTTTACAACGACAATTTGCTTAGAATGCTTGACTTTTAACTCTTTACATGATATAATGAGCTTAATTGATATTTAATTAACATTTAAAGTATGTGGCTTTTTATAATCGATAATAAAACTGGAGTTGAAAAATATGGGTAAAAAAATTTATATAGGTTGCGATAGCGCAGCAGTAGAACTGAAAGAACTTGCAAAAAAAGTTTTTGCAGAATATAACTATGAAATAATCGATCTTGGAGTAAATTCAGCCAGTGACCAAACAATGTACCCTGAAGTCGCACACCGTGTTTGCACAGCTATGCAAAATGACAAAACGGCCTGTGAAGGGGCTCTGTTCTGCGGAACAGGTATTGGAATGTCGATATCGGCCAACAAGCACAAAGGCATTTATGCAGGAGTTGCACATGATAATTATGCTGTTGAACGCTTGCGTCTCTCAAACAACGCAAATGTTATTTGCATGGGTGCTAGAATAATTGGCCCTGAACTTGCAAAAAAAATACTGCGTGAATGGTGCCAGCTTGAATTTAAAGATGGTTCATCAACATCAAAGGTCAACCTAATCAAAGAATACGAAAATGAATTTTATAAATAATACCTATTAAACAAACCAATTTGTTCAGTAACTATTTAATAATAAATATCAGCTGCCACAATATTTTTACGGCAGCTGAATTTTTTTATATATTCTTCATCAGAATATATTTTTACAATCTCACTAAGATAATTCTCAAACATAGGAACATACATATCCTTTTTTGAGGCGAGAGCACTGTCATTGTTTTGAATTAAATCACGGAATATAATAAGACTGATATTCTCAACAAAATCGCAATATATTCTGCCCAAGTTAAAACTTGTGCTGTTTCTTATTATGTCACACATTTTTTCAACAAAGCAGATAATGAAATATATTGAAGACACAAAAATATCGGTTGCAACAAGACTTCTTGACACAACCGATTTAAGTATTACGCAAATTTCACATGATCTCTGCTATTGCGATAGCGCCCATTTTTCACACTCTTACTCAAAAGCAACGGGAACAACTCCGCATGAGCGACGCAAATATTTTATCAAATATTAAGTTCAAGTATTCGACGCTGAGTTTTCATGCCATATTTTTCATAAAACGCAATGGCGTCTTTGTTAAATTCCCAAACATTAAGTTCCACCGCATCGCACTGCTTTTCTTTTGCTGCAGCCACAGCTATATCCATCAAAGAGCTGCCTATTCTTTCACCCCTTGATAAATGGTCAACATATAAATCATCAATATAAAACACAAATCTGTCGCGGAACAAAATATCAGCCTTGATATTTCGATATTTACACATAATGTAACCAACAACTTTTTTGTCTCGTTCTGCAACAAATATCGGCTTGCTTTCATCCTGTAGAATTAAGAGTAAATCCTCTTTTGTATACTTGATGCTGCCGCACTTGAATATGTCTTTTCTACCTGCATTATGCTGTTTAGCTATCTCACCGAGATAAAACAAGAGCATGTCTGCATCGCGCGCCTCAGCCTTGCGAATTTTGCAATCCATACCGTCCTCCTTGCGCCATTATTTTTTAAATGAAATTAATATTTTATACTTTAATATAATTATACAACAAAAATGTATATTTTTCTATATATTTTATAATTTTAAATTTAAATCTTGATAAAATGTCAACTATGTGGTAAAATATTTATAATTGTATTAAGAGGAGTGACTGTTATGAAATTTATTCTTGATAGAATTGAAAAAAATATCGCTGTTTGCTTTGACTTTGAAACAGAATCTCATCAATATAATTTTCATCTCGCAGATTTTAGTAACATAAATGAGGGAGATATCTTTACAGCAGAAATTAACAGCGAAAAAAAAGTATATAATATAGAGATACTGAAAGATGAAACAACAGCACGCAAAGCTTTTCTCAGAAAAAGACTTGACTCACTGTTTACCGAAAAAAAATGATTACTCTACATTAAGGAGTTGCACAAATGCTTGAGCTTTTAAAAGAAATTATCACAAACGGATTAGGCGCTGTTTTAATTGGCAGATACGAATTTCTCCAAGGAAACGCCTCATATTTTATTCTTATATCATCAATGCTTTTATGTATTATAATTCCCTATATTTTGGGAAGTATTAATTTCGCATTGATTTTATCAAAAAAAGAATACCACGACGATATCCGTCTACACGGCAGCGGCAATGCAGGCTTTACTAATATGTTCCGCACATATGGAAAAAAGGCGGCGAAAAAAACTTTTGCAGGCGATGCTTTAAAAGCTTTTGTCGCATGTATTATAGGCTATTTTTTCCTCGGTTATATTGGTTGCTATCTTGCCGGTCTTTTCTGTGTCGTTGGACACGCATTCCCTGTTTTTTATAAATTCAAGGGTGGTAAAGGCGTTACGGTAGTTGCTGTTTCAATTTTGATGGGTAATCCTATCGTCTTTTTAATAATGTTTATAATATTTGCTATAATAGTTCTTTCAACCAAATTTGTATCATTAGCTTCCATTATATGCCTGATGATGTATCCGCTTGTATTAAATGGAGTTCAGACAGTTCTTTCTGCCCCTATAGTTGGAGAAGAACTTGCTGGAGGTACTATTGAAGTTCCTATTGCACTTTGCACAGCAATACTTATTATCTTTTTGCACCGTTCAAACATAAAGCGCTTGCTTGCAGGCACGGAAAACAAAACATATCTTTTTAGCAAAAATAAGCAAGCCCCAGCTATTGAAACACAAGAAGAGCCAGAAATTGAGGAACAACCCAAAATGCGTTCTGGAAAACACAACCCTAACACCTCAAAGAAAAAAATCAAAAGAAAAAACAAAAAAAACTAGAGCGAGAGGATATAAACTTTGTTTAGTACAAATCAGGAGAAAATTTCGACGCTTATCATAAAGACAGCTCTGGATAATACTCATAAAAAAACGATTTTTTCTAAATGTTCAGATAAATCTATAATGCGCGCCGTTGCTACTGTTCGCATACTAAAAAACAATCCTTATATGCAAATTGAATATTTTCATAAAGACAATAAAGCAACACATCAAAATATTGCCTTGTCTGATTTTTCAACTATTCTCAATATAATTAATAATTTCAATCAGATAAATATTGTCCTTACTTTTGGCGAGTGTGAATACAGACGTTCAAAATCAGGCAATGATACCCTCTTAGGTTATGATAAAATAATTGCAGATAAAGCAGAGGAAAAAGTGAAAAAAATAATTCCTATGGGTAACAATAATGAAAAGCAATATATTTTGAATGGTAATGAACCGTTTCTTGTATTGCTCGGTGTGAGTGATAAAAACGGCCGTGTTTATGATAAAAAGCAGCCAAAATTCAGACAAATAAACCGTTTTCTTGAAATGATTCGGGATGTTGAAGATGAACTGCCCGCCAACGAAACACTCAGAATTTGTGATCTCTGCTGCGGAAAAAGCTATTTGTCATTTGCTGTATATCATTATTTTGCAAACATTAAAAAGCGCAATGTAAACATGAGCGGAGTGGACCTTAAAGCAGATGTCATTGAATACTGCAATTCTGTTGCATCAAAGCTTGGTTTTAATGGTCTTGAATTCATATGCGAAGATATAAACAAATATCATACCGATATTAACCCCAATCTTGTAATATCCCTTCATGCTTGCGACACTGCAACTGATACAGTTCTACATAAAGCAATTGAGTGGACAACCCCTGTTATTCTCTCAACGCCTTGCTGTCACCACGAATTAAATCACATTATCAACTGCCCCGAGCTTGCGTTTATTACAGAGCATTCAATGTTGCGGCAAAAACTCTGTGATGCAGCAACGGACGCTCTCCGCTTAAAACTTCTCGAGAGTCACGGATATATAACCGCCGCACTTGAACTGATCGACCCCGATGAAACGCCAAAAAACATTATGCTCCGAGCAATAAAGAAAAAGAATTTCAATATCAACTCAGAAAAAGCCCTTAAAGCGAAAAATGAATATGAAACAGCAAAACACTTTTTAGTAAGAGAAATATAGCGTAAAAAACAAGTGCAAAAAAGAAAAAGCATTTACGCTTTTTAATAATCATACCGCACCTTTTCTGCTTAAAACAGACGCAATTTTTCAAAAGTATTTATGTAGCCGCCATAGCGGCAGAATAGAGATTAAAATGATATATCAGCATACAGTTAACTATATAAAGAACACTCCCGAATATAAAAAAAACACCTCTGCCGCAGGACTAAAAGCATATTTCGATTTAAATAATAATTTTCAAGCAAATTTAAAAATCGTCCCTATCTCTGGAACCGTAGGTAAGAGTTGTTGCGCTATTATGCTAACAAGCATATTGAGAAATGCGGAATATAAAGTAGGCAGATTGCTATCCTCCCATGTTTTCGACTTACGAGAAAGAATAACAATAAATAATCAACCGATAGATCATATGAAATTTGCAGAATGTGCAACTATAGTCATAAAAGTGGTTAATAAAGCTAAAAAGACAGAGCCTGACAGCGCACTTGCTAATATTTCATCGCAAGAATTAATATTTGCTATATCACTCGCTTATTTCGTAGAATGTAATTGCGATTTAATAATTATTGATTCAGGCAGCCCACTTGATATAAATATTCTTGCGGCACTTCCCTCATGCTCAGTCAACATAATCACAAGTATTGAAGATACCAACGGCGATAAAACGCAAACTGCAAAAAATTTGCAATCAATACTTCCCGTTATCCGTCAGGGCATGAATGAGATAATCTGCAATATAAAACAAAGCGATGACTTTAATATGCTCTCAAGGAGCTGTGCAACAATCAGCTGCCGCTTAACTATTCCCGCACAAGCAGAACTTGAAGTCACAAAAAGCTCTTTAAACTCTCTTAATTTTACATATAGAAGTAGACAGTACAGACTTTCAAATTCAGCATATTACAATATAAACAATGCAATAACAGTCATTGAGGCTTCATATGCTCTGCGGAGAATGGGAATGAAAATTCGCAGTGCTTCAATCGAAAACGGACTGTTTGAAGCAAGATTGTCAGCAAAATTCGATATCATCTCCGTCTCACCCACAATCATTGTGGATTGTGCAACCTCGCCGCTGAAAATTGCTGCAATGTCCGACAGCCTAATAAAAGTTAAACCATCGCTAATAAATGACAAGTGTATAAAGCTGCTATACTCCGAAGAAATACCAGTAGACATTATTACAAAAAACTCCGCCGTTCTGTTTGAAGACAACAATTTCATAAATCACGGAGAAATACCCATAAATCCCGACTCTCCCACTTTTGCGTTAAAATTACGCAATGCCTTACAAGAACTACAACCCGATGAAATCCTTCTCTGCATAGGTAAAACGGAATTTATCGGAGTGGTAATATTTGAAACAAACAAATTATTAAATAACTTTTAAATCACAAATATCGCCTGCTAAATTATAGCAGGCGATATCTTTTTGTTATTATTGCGTTAAATAATCACTTTGCCACTGTTGTGCCGTTATAAGCAATGGAACCTGTGTGCCCGTTACTGTTCCTGGTGTCGGAATGACAATATAATCTGTTTCTATGCTTGTAAGTGTGCATAAATCCTGATAATCGTATGTGATTGCCTTCTCATTTGCAATTGACATAGACCGATCACCCCAATTGTACCATATTCTGTTAACCACAACTGTGGCATAAAGCAATTCAATCTGTACTGCATTTGATGCTGGAATAGCAACAGAAGATGTTACTTTTATTATACTTTCTCCTTCAACAAGATTTGTTTTATAATAATTATTGAAATTTGCTATCGTTGCAGTTTCTGAGCTTGTTATCCAAACCACCATAGAGCTGTGCGGTGCAATAGTGCCTGATAAAGTCCAAGTATTAGCGGCAAGATCTGTTGCCGAAGCACCTGCTTTAGGATAATACCGAATTGTATTACCGCTTAACGATTTTGCAACGTCACTGTTGTTATATATTTCTATATATTCATAATTGCCCATCGGAACAATTTCTGTCATATATAAACTTGAAAGCTGTACATATGCGGTGTCAAAATATTTTTCCGAACCGATGTTTCCTTCAATAGCCACAGATACACGATTAGATGAAATAAGATAAGCAAGCGTTCCTGAAACCTTAACTGTTTCACCAGCTTGTATATCTCCCACATTGATTGTTGCAAACGGGGTATACTTTGTGAAGTCAAGCCCAGCATAAGTTGAGGAGTAAAATTTTGCAACAACACCTGTCATTGTCTCGGTACTTTCGTTTTTCACAGTAGCTACTGCAAAATAATCCTTAAGTCCACTGTTATTCTCAAGCAAACCCATATCCATATCTGTAATGTTTATTAGGTCACGATTAGTAACCCAAACAGGTGCAGTAACTGCCCATATAGACGTGTTTACAACCTTAACATAATAATAATCCTGCGTTGCAGGAAGTTGAAGCTCCCAGACATAACTTTTTGCCATTCCAACAACTTTCGAAGCAACAATAATATTATCTTCACCGACAACATAAATTGTTCCCAAGCCAGTGGATTTTTCTGTTGAAACATCAACTTTTATATTTAGCGTTGAGGGATTGTCAAGTCTTGAGCCCATCCATTCCCCATTGATGCTGTAATATATTTTAAGGCTTTTATCCGTTGTAGTATATGTGCGATTTTTCTGAAAGCCTTCAAGAACATTTTGCCTTGTGAGCGAGCCCGCTAAAACATATCCAACCGCTTCAGTTGTTGTTCCCCAATTTTTATGGTGATTATCTTCGTTATAAACTGGGGAAACATGCCAGCCTTTTGTAAGACAAAGCGCATATTCGGTATCATAACTGCTGCCCTTGACTTCTATCAGATTCATAAATGTATCATACTGAGCGCAATACATATCATATTCAAGAAAATTGCCCCATGTATAACCCGGATGATTAAACATTCCAACAGCCTCGGTAATTAGGGACATTTTGCTGTAAAAAGATTTCATCTGTAAAGTGTTTATAACTTTTTCTGGAGAATTGATAACATTATAATGTCCATAATAACCAGTTGCATAATTATAAGTCTGCTCGTACCCGTAAAGAGCAGCAAAAGTTCCTGGTTCATTATAACTATCAGCAACAACCTTGTGTACATTATCATAAACCGTGTCTGTAAATGAATTTGAATGGTCTGTAATGGAGAAATAATCAAGATCTGCAACATCTCGCGCGTACGCATACGCCTCATCAACAGTTCCCTCCCCATCAGACTCTACTGTGTGAGCATGAACTTCACCACAATATAATTGAAGGTCCGAACCATCTCCGTAGGTAAATTTATATTCATAGTCAAGCTCACCGCCGTTTGTGCTTACAAGATGGAGCTTCAATACATGATCTCCGTAAGGCAATGTCTGGTTTTTGAATACTAAACCAACAGGGCTGAACTCAACATCATCCGCGTAATCAACGTCCCCGATTATTACGGTGGTTTTTGTTTCATCCACACTCGGAGCGCAAATATAATTCAGCAAGATTTCAGGGGTTTGGTCCTTTTCAAAATAATATAACTGTTCGGGATAAGTGGAAATCATTATAGGAGCATCGCTTTTACAATATAAATGGTCTCCTTCCAAAACAAGCGTATCTAAACCGAGATATGTATTTGTAAAATATTCTATTGCTTCATTTGTGGCGTCCTCAGAGCCTCCACAAATAACAAGCTTTGTGCCAACCACTTTAATCATATAGTCATTGACACCTAAAATATCATATACACTCTTTGTTTCGGGACGATTTGTGTTTCCCACCAATATTTCATATTCATATAAATCTTCAACAGCGGTTGAGGAATTATACCAATCTGTGGTTAATTTAAACGAATTCAATTCATAAACTGATTTGATTTTATCATATAAATTTGAACATGCAGTTTTAACTGCTGTGCTTGCCGTTGACGATCTAACGAGCACATATTCGCTTTCAGTTCCCTTTTCAAAAAAGCTGACAGGCTCCAGCGGAACCTCAACTTCAGTTGTATCTGATAGTATAGTGGTGCCCGACTGCGTTGAATCAACAACCGATACATAATCGCCTGTTGTATCATTATTATTGCTAAAAAGCCCGCAGGATGGCAACATAAGTGTAAGCACCAGCAAAATAGGGATAACCCTTTTTACTTTAAAATTAGAAAATTTCATCTATTAATTCTCCTTTTCAAACATAGATTAATAATAGCACATAGTTAAATATAAATCAATCTACATTTTAACCAACAAAAACAAGTTGTTTTTTGCTAATACAAACAAAAAAAGCTCAATACTGATTATCAGTATTGAGCTTTTTTACTATTTCTCCAATAATTTCAATGCGCCTGTAGGACATACGTCAAAACATTTGTGACAATCCTTACACAATGAAATTATTTCATATTTATTGAATTCAGGCTTAATAACAGTGGTAAAGCCTCGACCTATATGCCCTAAAATTCCCTTATGCACAATTTCATCACAAGTTCTTACACAAAGGCCACACAAAATACATTTTCCCGGATTGCGTTCAATGCAGATAAGTTTTTGCTCTATGGGGTGTGTGTTAACTGCACCTTTAAACCGCTCAGGATTAATATCTATGGCATTTGCATAGCGAATAAGCTTACAGTCCTTGTAGTCGAAACAACCGCACTCAAGACAGCGTGAAGCCTCCTCTGTGACCTTGCCCTCGTCAAGCACAAGCCGTATGTCAGAAAAATCTGATTTTCTCTCATTAGCTGAACGCAGATTAGTCTTAATTCTTGGAATTTTTTCTTTATCTTTGAGCATATCTGCCGTTACATTCCTTTTTGAAACAAAATTTTTACGGAATGGTATAATTTTGCCCGACAGATAACTATCAACAACCTTTGCCGCTCTGTTTGCCTCTCCTATTGCCTCAATAGCAATTGAAGCACCCTTGTTTGTAGCATCACCGACTGCAAAGACACCATCAACATTCGTTTCAAATGTATTGGTATCGGCTAATATATTGCCTTTTTTGTTGTATTCAAGTGTTTCAAAACCTGTTTTATCAATCTTTTGACCTATTGCCATAATCACAGTATCCACATCAAGATACTCAAATTTACCCTCAACAGGAACAGGTGACCGCCTTCCGCTCTCGTCAGGCTCACCAAGCTCCATAACTTGAAGTTTAACACGCTTAACTTTTCCGTTCTCACCGACTATCTCGTCAGGATTACGCAAAAATTTATAAACAACGCCCTCCTCCTCAGATTCTTTAATCTCATCCTCTTCGGCAGGCATTTCAGAGCGTGTTCTCCTGTATATGACATAAACTTCTTTTGCACCTAAACGCACAGCACTACGGCAAGCGTCCATGGCAGTGTTACCACCACCAACAACTGCAACTCTCTCGCCCATTTTAATGTTCTCTTTGCGTACTCCCGCATTATGCAGAGCAACCTCACGCAAAAAATCAATACCACCAACAACGCCATCAAGATTTTCACCCACACAGCGTAAAGGCATAGAGCTCCATGCACCAACAGCTACAACTATGGCATCATGCATAGCTTTTATCTCATCAAAAGTAGCGTCTTTGCTGATTTTTACATTGTTTTTCATCTTAACGCCAAGCGAG
>Ga0172378_10003676_pt1 | contig 14402 bp, 13 predicted proteins | sample GrowelOW332metaG_FD_119755 | JGI IMG/M metagenome (GOLD analysis project Ga0172378, IMG submission 119755) | Groundwater microbial communities from an aquifer near a municipal landfill in Southern Ontario, Canada - Pumphouse #3_1 metaG | ecosystem: Environmental > Aquatic > Deep subsurface >... | reverse complement strand
GAGGTGAGGTCGACGAGATGCACCTCCTTGCCGCGCAGCTTATACGGCACGTCGCCCGCCACGATACGCTGAGCAAGCGCCTCTGCGATGGCGGTTTTGCCGACGCCGGGTTCGCCGATCAGACACGGATTGTTCTTCTGACGGCGGCAGAGTATCTGTATGACGCGCGAAAGCTCGCGGTCGCGTCCGACGATGTTGTCGAGCTTGCCGTCGATCGCCTTTGTGTTGAGCGACTGGCAGTAAAGCTCGAGGAATTTGCGTTTGGGATCCTTCTTTTCCTTGCCCTTGTCGTTTTTGGTTTTATCCTTGTCGCCCTGCGGACGGTTGCCGAAATCCGGCATGAGCGCCTGACCCATCAGCTTGCGGAAATCGATGGCGGGCGTGCGGCTTTCGTCGGAATTATCGCCGGAAGCTTCGGGATTGTCGGCGTCGGCGGGGGTAAGCTCGCCGTTGTCCATCATTCCCTCCATTTCCATATCCATGCGGTCGAGATCCTCGTCGGTAAGCCCCATCTTTTCGATGACGTCGTCAACCGGCTTGATTCCAAGCTCCTTTGCGCATTTTATGCAGATACCTTCGTTTATGGTCTTGCCGTTCTCAATGCGGGAGATATATACGACGGCCACTCTTTTATGACATCTTGAGCAGAGTTCCATATGTTTTTTACCTTTCTTCAGGTCTTGCCCGTAAAATAGTATAAAACGTAAATTATTATTGTTTATACTGTTTGACGGTCTGAGCCGACTTTACGAACAAGCCTATGCTTTTATCTTTAATTTTATAATATCGTGTTATATATGATACGCCGTCCGGCGTTTGTTTTCTATAAGTTGAATTTGAGCATTGACCAAAGGTTATATTTTGAGAAAATGCCGAGCAGCAGAGAATTTTCTGTGACCGACGCGCTGAAGGTATCGGGAAACAGCGCCGCGAGAGCCGGAGCCGCCGCTGTGATCACAATCGCGAATATCCATGCGTACATAATTCCGCAGGCGCCGCCGAAAATGAAGCCGCCGATACGGTTGAGGGCGTTGAGTCCCGGCAGTCGGAATATCAGATCGAGAATAAACGCGGTCAGCTTTAACACTATCACGACGCCCGCGAAAATGGTGAGAAACGCGAGAACGTTTGAAATCATCTGCGCGACCGGTGCGGCGATATAACGCGCGACGCCCGAGGAGAGATTTTTGCTCCCCTCCGACACCGCTTCGCCGTAATACTGCGACAGCGAGCCGAAATCGGTAAGATAGCGGTCGGTTATCGAGGTGAACGCTTCGGGCTTATCCGAAAAAAGCGAATCGAGCGATATGCTCGAGCTTAGAATAGAATTGATGGCGTTCTCGACACCGCCGCTTATCCTATTCATAAAAACGGTGTTGAGATAATATTCGGAAAGCGGCGCGGTGAAAAGCCATCCGCAGACGAATGCCGCCGCGAAGGTCAGAATGTTCATCACGCTTCGGACAAAGCCCTTGGTAACGCCGCTGATTATGGCGAGCAGTATCACCGCCGCCAGGAAAACATCGATAAAAATACTCATAAATACGCCTCGGTCGTGTCGTTTGCGTTCATATTTCTCATTTCCGCGTCGTTTTAGTGTTTATATGGTTTATGTTTCGTGATTTTTATTTTACGAGCAAGACCTAATCGTCATAGCCGTTATCGGATTGATTTTGCACTGCGGTCGTTTCCGCCGCCGTTTCGGGCGGCGCGGTGATACTCGGCGCTTTTGTTTCGGCGGACGTTTCGGGCGCTGTCTGTTCTTTACCGCCGCCGAACAGCTCGGCTATAAGATAGGTGTCGGTTTTGTGCGTATAGCACACCATCAGTGTCATCTGATCCTTGAGCAGAAGCTGTTTGCAGCCGCTTTGAAGCGTTACCGTTTCCGCGCCGCTGCCGTCTGTCAGAATATCGCCGTCGTCCGCCGGAATACGGCATATCGCCGAGCCGGTCATAACATACAGATTTTCGCCGTCGGTGCAGACATCGACGATCTGACCGCTCATCGCATAGCTTGTAAGCTCGCTGCCTGTATTATCGAGCAGCACGATGCGGTTGTCGCTGCCGATTACGTTTTCGTTGAACACGAACGCCGAGCCTTTGTCACTGAAATAAAACGATATCGGTACGCTCGAACCGTAGCTGTATTCACCCGACTGTTCACCGTTTTTATCAAAAAACAGGATTCGGTCGTCGCATATGACGCGCAGTGTGCCGTCCGGTGCGAAGGACGCTGTAAGTCCGAGCGTGTCATTGGCGCTGACGGTATATTCGGGTGTGTCGGAATACGGATTGATGCACATCACCTCGGTGACATAGTCGCCGTCGCCGCTGTACGCCGATATCACCGCCGCCCGCGAGCCGTCAGGCGACATAGCCGCGCACATTATCAGCTTATCCTTGAGCACACGGCTGATAACGTTGAAGCTTTTGTCGTAAAAGCAGACGACGCCGCGGTATTCGAGATTTTTGGTGATGATGGCGAACATACCGCTGTCAGATATCGCCGCTCCGGTGATGGGGTAATCGGTGGTTTCACTGTAAAGCTGTGAGAAGGCGTTATTGATGGTGAAATTGTTTTCGTTCATGCCGTAGACTAGCATATACTGCGTGCCGGTGAGCAGAACCGGACGGGTGGCGCTTATAGAATAGGACATTGTGGAGTTGCCAAGCATATTATAAAGGCTGACGCTGCCCGAGCTGACCGCCGCAAGCTCGCCCTTGTATACTCCGAGCTGCATTTCGTTTGAACTGTCAAAATATATTGTGCGGTATTTTCCGGTGTATTCCGGAGCGTCGGTATCGAGATATTTGACGAGGTAGCGCAGATTCTCGACGGTTATTTCGTCGCGGTAGATGGATATCATGGAAAGCAGCAGCGCTATGAACAGCGTGAGCGAAACGAATTTCGCGAGCCGGAAGCGCGTGGCTACCTCGAGATAATATTTATTCTCACGCGGAGCGCCGTCGTGTACAGACCTGCGGTGCGTGAGCTTGGGTGCCGGTGCGTTTGTCATGATCGCCGCTCCTTTCTTTGAGATACGCGGGAGGCTGGGGACGCGGCCTTTTGGAAAAGGCCTGGCGAAAACTTTAAACCATTATTTTATATTTTCTGTTTTGTGAGTTTTGCTTTAGTAATATTTTATTATAAAAACGATTATGATTTTACATTATATCGAAAATATATGATAAAACTATATACTAAATAAAAATAAAGATGGATATAACGAAAATGTGATGCGATATTGCCTTAAGGGAATCTTTAAAAATTCATAAAAATCCGCAGAAAAAGCGAATTGAAGCCCGTGGCTTCTATTCGTCTTTTTCTTCAATTCGAATTTTTAGAGGTTCCCTTAATAATACACCCGCGAGAGGTACAGTCCGCAGGCGGGGGCGGTTGAGCCGGCATGACGGCGCGAGCGTGCCGAGAGCAGCTCCGGTATATCGGAGGGGGAAAGGCGTCCGTCCGAAACGGCGGCGAGAGTGCCGACGATAATTCGCACCATATTATAAAGAAAACCGTCGGCGCTGACCCGTATCTCGATGATATCGCCGGAGCGCTCCACCGCAAGCTCATATATTGTGCGTATTGTCGTCGATTTTTCCCCGCCCTTGCGCAGAATATCGGAGTTTGACGACATGAATGAGGTGAAATCGTGCGTACCGATGAAATAAGCGGCGGCTTCGCGCATACGAGTTATATCGAGTGCGCGGGGATAGTGCCACGCGCGTCCCACGGAAAACGGATCGCGCGGACGGCGGTTGAGTATACGGTAGACGTATTCCTTTTTCACCACATCATAGCGCGGGTGAAAATCGTCCGCGACGATGCGTGCGCCGGTCACCGCGATATCGGGCGGCAGGCGGAGGTTGACCGCTATAGGTATGCTCTCACAGGGGATATTGGGCGCCTGCGGCGGGATGTCGAGCGCGGCGCAGAACATTTCGGCGTGGACTCCGGCGTCGGTGCGCGAGCAGCCGGTGACCGGAACAGCCGTTCCGTAGAGGGCGGCGAACGCTTCGCAGACTCGCGCCTGAACGGTGTCATAGCCCGGCTGAACCTGCCAGCCGTGATACGCGCCGCCGTCGTAGGCTATCGTGACAAGTATCTTCATAACAGTTATATGCCGATTACAGGCAGAAATATGTTAAACAGCACGATGCAGGCGCAGAATGCCGCGCCGAGGGCAAGCGCCGCGATATCGGAGAAGCGGTAGCGCAGGATATTCATGCGCGTTCTCCCATCGCCGCCGCGGTAACAGCGGCATTCCATCGCGACCGCTAAATCGTCCGCGCGGCGAAAAGCCGAAACGAACAGCGGTATCAGCACCGGAATCAACGCCTTTGCGCGCTGTATAAGGCTGCCCGAGGTGAAATCCGCCCCGCGCGCCTTCTGAGCGTTCATTATTTTGTCGGTTTCCTCGATGAGCGTCGGAATGAAGCGCAGCGCTATGGTCATCATCATAGCAAACTCATGAACCGGAAGATGTATGCGCTTGAGCGGTGCGAGCAGCTGCTCGAGTCCGTCGGTGAGCGCTATCGGCGAGGTGGTGTAGGTGAGTATCACCGATGTGCCGACGACAAGGCAGGTTATGCGCAGCACCATGAAAAACGCGTAGATGATTCCCTCCAGATAAATGTGTATGAACGCGAAATCGACGAGCAGGGTATCGCCCTTATACCAAAAAATATTGATAACAGCCGTGAAAACGATGATGAAAATGAGCGGCTTCATGCCCTTGAGTATGATTTTGAGAGGTATGCGCGACGCCGCCGCCAATATTATCGTCACGGCGGTGACCAGCGCGAACGCCGTGGCGCTGTGGGCGAGAAATATCGCGACAATGTAGACTATCGTCAGTATCAGCTTCATGCGCGGGTCAAGCCTGTGCAGCGGCGAGGTGCCGGGGAAATACTGCCCTATTGTGATATCGCTCAGCATCGGCTCTCACCTCCGGATTTTCCGTCCGGCTTTGTTCTGCCGGAATTTGTATGGGTATTATCGACGTTTTTAGCTGTCTGCACATCGTTTTTGACGTTTTTCGCGGCGCTTGCCGCGTTTTTCGATTTTATCATAGCGCTCAATACGTCGCGGGCGCGCTCTACGGTATAAATATCGTCTGGCAGGGCGACGCCGCGTCCGCGCAGCACGTTCATAAGCCGCGTTATCTGCGGAATATCAAGCCCCGCCGAGGTAAGCTCGTCCGAGCGCCGGAAAACCTCCGCCGTCGTACCCTGCATATAGAGCTTGGAGCGGTTCATCACCGCCAGACGGTCGGCATAGCGCGCCATATCCTCCATCGAATGTGAAACGATGATAACCGTGTTGCCCCGCTCGCGCTGATAGGAACGGACGCCGCCGAGTATATCCTCGCGTCCGCGCGGGTCAAGCCCCGCCGCCGGTTCGTCGAGGATAAGCACCTCCGGCTCCATCGCAATGACTCCGGCTATCGCGACACGCCGCCGCTGTCCGCCCGAAAGGTCGAACGGGCTTTTATCGATAACACCGGTATCCAGCCCTACAAAGCGCAGAGCGTCAGCGACGCGCGTTTTAAGCTCGTCGTCCGAAAGTCCCATATTCTTCGGTCCGTAGGCGATATCCCTCCCGACCGTTTCCTCAAAAAGCTGATATTCCGGATACTGGAACACAAGTCCGACGCGGAAACGCACGTTTCGTATCTTTTTCGGCTCAGCCCAAATGTCCTCTCCGCCGAGCAGAACCTTGCCCGAGGTGGGGGTGAGCAGTCCGTTAAGCAGCTGAACGAGCGTCGATTTTCCCGAGCCGGTATGTCCCATAAGTCCGGTTATGCAGCCGCCCTCGAAGCGCATACTGACGTCGTCGAGCGCGGTTTTTTGAAACGGCGTGCCTGCCGAATAGGTGTAGGTTACGTTTTTAAGTTCAATATCTGTCATTTTATCGTTTCCATCAAAAATTTATGATTTATCAGAAATAGTGCGTCCCAATGTATCAGTTTCCGTTTGCAGTCAGAACCCCGAATGAAGCGGCGCAATATGAGTCGGGCAAAATTGCGAATTTAAAATAAAGTATTGTCAACAAATTTATACAATTTGACCGTTTGCGGCGATTTCGCGAACAAGCCGCGTTCACCCACCACCGCGTTCTTTACGCGAGCAGCTTCAATATTTCATCGGCGGCTTCGATATCGGTGAGAGCGCCGGACGGCGCCTTGACGCCGCACAGCGACAGCTCGTACATCAGCTCCGCCGCCTGCGGTACGTCAAGTCCGACGCTTTGCAGCCGCGCGACGCTGCGGAACACCTGACGCGGAGTGCCGTCGAGGAAAACCTCGCCGTCGTTTATCACGATGACTCGGTCGGCGTCTATCGCCTCGTTCATATTGTGGGTTATACACAGCACCGTGATGCCGCGCTCACGGTTGAGCATCTCGATGGTGCGCATGACCTCGGCGCGTCCCTGCGGGTCGAGCATTGCGGTCGATTCGTCAAAAATAATGCAGTCGGGCAGCATGGCGATTATCCCCGCGATGGCGACGCGCTGCTTCTGCCCGCCCGAGAGCTGATGCGGCGAATGGCGGGCGAACGCCGTCATTCCGACGGTTGCGAGGGCTTCGTCGACGCGCGAGCGTATTTCGGCGCTCGGTATGCCGAGATTTTCGCAGCCGAACGCTATATCCTCCTCGACGACCGTCGCTACAAGCTGATTGTCGGGGTTTTGAAACACCATTCCGATGTGTCGTCGGACGTCGAAAACGTCGTCCTCGGTCATATCCGGCGAGGTGATGTCACGGCCGGCGATGGATATTTTGCCGCTGTCCGGCACAAGAATGAGGTTGAGCAGCTTGGCGAGCGTCGATTTGCCCGAGCCGTTGTGTCCGAGCACCGCGACGAACGCGCCGCGCGCTATCTCGAGGTTGATATTCTTCAGCACCGGAATGCGCGCGCCGTCGTCGCCCTCGTACGAGAAGCTTAGATTTTCGATTTTGATGTAAGGCTCCATCGTTTATTTTCCTCCGGAGGATTTTTCCCAGCGCGCGGACGCTCCGCAGGGCAGAACGTCGCCGCTTTCGGTGACTGGCAGTCCGATTTCATCGGCGGTGAGAGAACCGCGCGGTATTCTCTGCGGATAGCGTGAGTGCAGCGCCAGATCGAGCACATAGGAGGTGGTCGACGGCGAAAGTCCGGTCGTATACGAATTTATCAGCACGAAAAGCGGATCGTCGGAGAGCAGCTTCATGGCTTCGTTTACGAAATCGCTGAGGTTTTCCTCCAGCTTCCATGTTTCTCCGGACGGCCCGCGTCCGTATGACGGCGGATCCATTATAATCGCGTCGTAGGTGTTGCCGCGGCGCTGCTCGCGCGCGATAAATTTCATGCAGTCGTCGACGATATAGCGTATCGGAGCGTTTTCAAGTCCGGAAAGCTTTGCGTTTATTTTTGCCTGCTCGACCATGCCCTTAGCGGCGTCGACATGGACGACGGACGCCCCCGCCTTTGCCGCCGCGACCGTTGCGCCGCCGGTGTAGGCGAACAGATTGAGTACCTTTATCTCGCGTTTTTCATTGCGTATGAGATTGGAAAACCAGTCCCAGTTGACAGCTTGTTCGGGGAATATTCCGGTGTGCTTGAAGCCTGTCGGACGCACCATAAAGCGGAGCGCACCGTAGGACAGACGCCAGTCGGAGGGCAGCTCGGATTTTTCGCTCCAGCTTCCCCCTCCGCTTTTCGAGCGGTTGTATTCGGCGTCAGCGTGTTTCCAGAGGGCGTTGTGACGCGCGTTTTTCCATATCACCTGCGGGTCTGGACGGATGAGGATATATTTGCCCCATCTCTCGAGCCGTTCGCCGTCCGAGCAGTCGAGCAGCTCGTAATCCTGCCAGTTTTTTGAAGTCCACATTTATTTATGTTATCCTTTATATTTTATTTATATTATTTGTTTATGAAAACAATTTGCTGTGCTGTCAATATTTTAATGATTTAACCGATTGCATACAGGACGATGCTGCCAAATATACATTCGCGGTTGTGTCTGTCAAGGGTTATTCTCCGAGTGCGCGTTTGATTGCGGCGGCGATATCCTCCGCCATGCGCTCAAGCTCTGCTGCGTCCTCGCCCTCGAGCATAATGCGCACGAGCGCTTCTGTTCCAGACGGACGCACAAGCACGCGTCCGCAGCCGTCAAGCTTTTCGGCGGCGGCTCTGAGCGCTTCGCATACTCCGGCGTCCTCCACCACAGCGTTCTTTTTATCATGCCCGACCTCGACGTTTTTCGATATCTGCGGCATATGTACCATCTCGCCGAAAACCTGCGACGCCGGACGGTCGGCATTTTCGCAGAGCAGTGACAATACCTTTGACGCCGTGACCTCGCCGTCGCCGGTCGTCGCGTAGTCGGTCATGATAATATGCCCCGACTGCTCTCCTCCGATACTGTAGCCGCCCTCGAGCATACGTTCAAGCACGCTTCGGTCGCCGACAGCCGTTACCGATACGCTTATGCCGCTGCTTTTACACAGCTTGTGGAAACCGAGATTGGTAAGGCAGGTGACGACGGCGGTGTCGCCGGAAAGCTTGCCGCGACGTTTCATATCGAGCGCGAGCGCCGCGATGATAGCGTCGCCGTCGATGATATTTCCCTTTTCGTCGACGCAGAGGCAGCGGTCGGCGTCGCCGTCGAAGGCGATCCCGATGTCATATCCGCCGCGCACGACGGCGGAGGCGAGCGCGTCGAGCTTTGTCGAGCCGCAGCCGTCGTTTATATTCATTCCGTCGGGCGTATCGGCGATGAAGCTGGCGGCGTAGCCGAACATATGCTCCGGCGTAAATATTTTTTTCGCACAGGCGCAGGCTGAACCGTTGGCGAGGTCGAAAAGCACGCGGCGGCGGTTGGCGCTCCTGCATTTTGTTTCGGCGAGTATCGATGAAACGTGCGAGATATAAGCGTCGGCGGCGCCGTCGGGGCGGCTTATGCGTCCGATGCTGCCGCCCTTGACCGCAGGGGAGTTTTTGATGAAGCTGTCGCTCAAAATGATGTTTTCAACGCTCTCCTCGAGCGCGTCAGACAGCTTGAAGCCCTCCGCGCCGAATACCTTGATGCCGTTGTATTCGCTGGGATTATGCGACGCGCTTATCATTATTCCGGCGTCCGCTCCAAGGGTTCGCACGAGATACGCGACGGCGGGCGTAGGAACGATGCCGAGCGAGGTGACGTCGCAGCCGGCGGCGCAGAGTCCGGCGGAGCAGGCGCTCTCGAGCATATCGCCCGAGATGCGGGTGTCACGTCCTATGACGACGCACGGGCGGCGGCTGACAAGCGGCGCCAATACGTCGGCGACGGCGATACCGAGCCGATAGGCGGTTTCGGCGGTCAGACCTTCGCCCGCTATTCCGCGTATTCCGTCGGTTCCGAATAAAATACCCATTGATATGACCTTACCTTTCCATCGAAAAGCAAATTTGCCGCGTATGGCGGCAGCTGTGCCGGACGGCTGAAATTATAAATAACGTGAGTTCGACGAGGGCAGGTACGCGGCTTTTTCGAGAAAAAGCCTGGCAAAAAGCTTTAATAAAAAGTTTATTATTGAGTAAGTATGAATTTGTTTGTACTGCACCATTTCTCTCGCGCATAGTGATGTGGTTTTCACGAATTTGCGCCGCCTAATCAGGGTCCCTACCCTGAATCGGCAGCTGGTTCTTAGGCTGATAATAATTTCGTCGAACTCACGTTAAATAACAGGATACGCGGCGTCAGCTGTTCCCGCCGAACAGCGTTATCTGATCCGCCGCCGGAGTTTGTGCCGCCGGCGCGTATTTTATGCCGAGATGCTCGTACGCGGCGGGAGTGGCGCAGCGTCCGCGCGGCGTGCGTGAAAGATAGCCTATCTGCATAAGAAACGGCTCGTAAACGTCCTCGATGGTCACCGATTCCTCGCCGACCGTAGCTGCGAGGGTATCGAGTCCGACCGGCCCTCCGCCGTAGGTTTTGATGATGGTAGTGAGCATACGGCGGTCGATGTTGTCAAGCCCCAGCTTATCGATTTCGAGCATACGCAGGGCATAATCGGAAATTTCGCGGTCTATCCTTCCGCTGCCCTTGACCTGCGCGAAATCGCGAACGCGTTTGAGCAGACGGTTGGCGATACGCGGAGTGCCGCGTGAGCGCGACGCTATCTCCACCGCGCCATCCCGCTCTATCGGTATATCGAGTATGGCGGCGCTTCGGGTGACGATTTCCGTCAGCTCCTCTGTGTTATAAAGCTCGAGCTTCAGCAGCACGCCGAAACGGTCGCGCAGCGGCGTCGTTATCTGCCCCGCGCGGGTCGTCGCTCCGATGAGGGTGAAGCGCGGCAGGTCGATGCGTATGCTTCGCGCCGCCGGGCCTTTGCCGATGATGATATCGAGCGCGAAATCCTCCATCGCCGGATACAGAATTTCCTCGACAGAACGCTGCAGGCGGTGTATCTCGTCTATAAAAAGAATATCGTTTTCGCCGAGATTCGTCAGCAGCGCGGCGAGGTCGCCCGCTTTTTCTATCGCCGGACCGCTTGTGACGCGGATATTTGCCCCAAGCTCGTTTGCTATGATGTTTGACAGCGTCGTCTTGCCGAGTCCGGGCGGGCCGTAGAGCAGCACATGATCGAGCGTTTCGCCGCGCAGCTTCGCGGCTTCGATATAAATTTTGAGGTTTTCCTTGACCTTGTTCTGACCGATATATTCGTTGAGATTTTTCGGACGGAGCGAATATTCGTTATCGCCGTCCTCCGCCGTTTCAGTCGAGGTGACTATACGGTTTTCAAAATCGAGTTCGTCGGAATCCATTGATAAATCCCTCCGGTTCGTTATATTTTATGTATATGTGCGCGTTATTGTTCGTTTTACAGCAATACGCCTGACGCGGCGTTCAGCTGCTGAGCTTTTTCAGCGCCGCTTTGATGATATCCTCAAGCTCGAGCGCGGGGTCGATATCGCGCAGGACGGCGATCGCCTCGCTGCGAGTATAACCGAGCACCATAAGGGTATTCTGCGCGTCGGATAGCTTTCCTCCGACGGCTTTTGCCGCCGGACCGCCGGTCATATCGCCGTCTGTTTCGGCAAATTCCTTTGCAAGCTTGTCCTTTAGCTCAAGTACAATGCGCGCAGCGATTTTCGGACCGACGCCGGGGGCTTTTATCGCTTTGACGTCGCCCGACGCGACCGCTATCGCGAATTTTTCGGGAGTTACGCGTCCGAGTATGGAAAGCGCACTTTTAGCTCCGACGCCAGATACCGATATCAGCATTTTGAACGCCGAAAGCTCGTCGTAATCGTAAAATCCGTAAAGCTCGAGCGCGTCCTCACGCACGGCGAGGTATGTGTAAAGCCGCACGCGCTCGCCCTTATGAGGTGAAATTTTAAGATGGGTGTTCGCGGTGATGAAAAGATAATAGCCGACGCCGCCAGCGTCGAGTACGGCGGCGTTCGGTTCAATATGTATAAGCTCGCCGGTTATCTGATAATACATCTCGTCCTCCGGTCGGTTTTATCGAATGTGCGATTTTATTTTTGTCCGCGCGGCTTATGCTCGCGCGCAAGCAGCTGCTCGAGGGTATAGCCCCCATCGGTTTTCGCGCCGGCGTTTGAAACTGCCGAGCGGTCGAGCGGCTTATTGTAATACTGCGAAACGCGCGAAGCGGCGCTGTGGGCATGGCAGACGGCTATCGCGAGCGCGTCGGCGGTGTCGTCGAGCTTTGGCATTACCTTCAGCCCGAGGATATCGCGAGTCATGGCGATGACCTGCTTTTTGTCGGCGCGGCCGTAGCCAACGACGGCGCTTTTGACTTGAAGCGGCGTATATTCTGCTATCGTGACGCCGTTTTTGCGCGCGCAGAGGAGTATAGTGCCGCGCGCTTCGGCTACCGGTATCGCCGTCGTGTGATTGGTATTGAAAAAAAGCTCCTCGACGGCGACGGCGTCGGGACGGTAGGTTTTAAAGAGCGTGTCAAGCTCGTCGTAAATGATTTCGAGTCTGCGCTCGACCTCCAGTCCCGCGCGGGTAGTCACAGCGCCGTGAGCGAGGGTTGTAAAGCGCGGGTTTTTATAGTCGACGATACCGTAGCCGACGATAGCTATTCCGGGGTCGATTCCCATTATGATCATGTTATGTCCGTTTCATTTCAAGTGTACCGCGAAATTCACTCTGCGCGGCATATTTTGGGCATAGCGCCCCTTTATACATAATACAAACCATTATATCATACTATTTGCGTATAATCAAAATATTTTTGTAAATAATCAGACAATAGCCGTTAAAATTTATTTGGGAACAGCTCTTGGTATTGAAAAAAACGAATGCTTGTGATAAAATAGTATAACATAAACAGCATAACGCTATCGCTCTGACGAAAGGATTTTGCAAATGACAAACGAAGTAATCGATTTTCACTGCCATCCGTTTTTAATACCGTCAGAGGATATCTGCATATATCCCGACGGTTCGCCCGCGTCGCCGGAGGGCTTTTTAGCCGATATCACGCGCGCCGGGATAGGGCGCTTCTGCGGCAGCGTCGTGTCGCGCATCGGTCACTGCGACACCTTTGAGCCGATTCACACGCTTAATATGCACGCGCTCGAGCTTGGCCGGCGCTTTGGCGGACGCTATATCCCCGGCATTCACGTTCATCCGTCGTTTCCGGCGGAATCGGAGAGGGAAATACGCGAAATGGCGGCGCGCGGGGTGAAGCTCGTCGGCGAGCTTGTGCCGTATATGCTCGGCTGGGAGGTCGGCTACGGTGCGCCCGTGAGCGTAGAGCTGTGGCGGCTGTGCGGCGAGCTTGGCATGACCGTATCGGCGCATCCGACCGACGCCGCCGATATGGAAGCCGCGGTCGCTGCCTGCCCTGAGACGAATTTCGTTTTCGCACATCCCGGCGAGCGCGGAGAGTTTGAAAGCCATCTCGATCGCATGAAAAAATATAAAAACAGCTATCTCGACCTGTGCGGTACCGGACTTTTCCGTTTTGGAATGGTGCGTCACGGTATAAACGCCGTCGGAGCCGACCGTTTTCTGCTCGGAACAGATTTTCCTATATGCAGCGCTTCAATGCAGATAACCGGAGTCACAGGCGAGCATATCACCGATTCGGAGGCGGATGCGATATTATACGGCAACGCGGCGCGCCTGCTTTCGCTGTGAGCGACATGGGAAATATGACGCGCGCAAAGAAAAAGCCGCACCTCGTCCGCAGGATAATAATATGTATTGCGGCGGCGCTTACGGCGACGGTGATCTGCGTCGCTGCCGCCGCGCAGAATGGTCTTGATACCGTTCTGATGTACCATCTGATAGCCGACGAGACCTATGGCGGGGACGATGATATATTCGTGCGTCCGTCGGAGTTTGAGGAACAGATGAGGGCGGTGGCGCAGAGCGGACGCGGAAGCGGCTTCTACGACGAGCTTGGCTCCGGCAAGGTGATAGTCACCTTCGACGACGGCTATATCGACAACTACGAAACCGCGTTTCCAATTCTGCAAAAATACGGTGTTCGCGCGACCATCTTCGTCGTGGCGGGCGATATCGGCAAGAAGGGTTATCTGACCGCGGAAATGATAGCGGAGATGGCGTCGAGCGGTCTTGTGCGCATAGGCTCGCACACAATTTCGCACCCGTATCTGACCACGCTCGGAGCTGCGGAGCTTACGGACGAGCTTGACATTTCGCGCGGTATTCTCGAGGAGATAACCGGTCAGAGCTGCGACGCGGTTTCATATCCGTACGGCGATTATAATCAAGCCGTCATAAACGCGGCGCTCAGCTGCGGCTACAAATACGCGTTCACGACGCTTCAGCCGATATTCTGGCGCACCGGAAACGTCATGTCGGTTCCGCGCTGGGGAATCGAGCGCGGCTGCGATATCGATACATTTATATCGAAATATCTGTGACGCGGCAGAGCAGTAGGTACGCGCTTTTTTGGAGAAAAGCTGTTCCAAAGACTCAAGGAACTTCTGATTAATGTGTAATTCGCCGACACGTTGAAATACAAACTTTCAATATGCTTTCATACAATTTGACCGTCTGCGGCGATTTTACGAACAAGCCCTAAAAATACACTTTGTTTTGGTTTTTGCAAACAGCCCGTACTGATTATTTCTCCACATAAACAAAACGCGGCGGACGCTGATTTTGCGTCCGCCGCGTTTTTATGCGTGTTTATTTTATTTTTGTACGGACATCAGCGCCGCGCCGCATACCATCAGTCGTAAAGCGGATACTTCGTGCAGAGCTTTGTGACCTCCGCGCGGATATAATCGGCGGAATTGTCGAAATCGACTGCCGCAAGACGGATAAGGTGCGCAAGAATTTTCATATCGTCCTCGCGCAGTCCCCTTGTGGTCGCCGCCGGAGTGCCGATGCGTATGCCGCTTGTGATAAACGGCGAGAG
>Ga0172378_10003675_pt1 | contig 14404 bp, 10 predicted proteins | sample GrowelOW332metaG_FD_119755 | JGI IMG/M metagenome (GOLD analysis project Ga0172378, IMG submission 119755) | Groundwater microbial communities from an aquifer near a municipal landfill in Southern Ontario, Canada - Pumphouse #3_1 metaG | ecosystem: Environmental > Aquatic > Deep subsurface >... | reverse complement strand
TTCGGAAAGAGCACCACGCTCTATATGATATCAGGCCTCCAGAAGCCCACCAGCGGGCAGATATTCTTTGGCAGCGACGACGTCACCCAGCTTTCCCCGGAGAACAGGGGAGTGGGCCTTGTGTTCCAGAACTACGCATTGTACCCGCACATGACAGTGCTCCAGAACATCCTTTTCCCGCTGCAGAACCTTAAGGGAGAGGATAAGCTCACCAAGGACCAGATGCTTGACAAGGCAAAGGACGCAGCTCACCTCGTGCAGATCGACGAGCTGCTTGACCGCAAGCCAAGCGAGCTTTCCGGCGGACAGCAGCAGCGCGTCGCCATCGCTCGCGCCTTGGTGAAGATGCCTCGTGTGCTTCTTCTGGATGAGCCCCTATCGAACCTTGATGCAAGGCTCAGGCTTCAGACCCGCGAGGAGATAAGCCGCATACAGAAGGAGACCAAGATAACAACGGTCTTCGTGACCCATGACCAGGAAGAGGCCATGAGCATATCGGATATGATAGTGGTCATGAAGCAAGGAGTCGTGCAGCAGACAGGAAAGCCACAGGATGTCTATGACAACCCGACCAATCTGTTCGTAGCCAAGTTCCTGGGGACTCCTCCAATCAATGTATTCCGCGGACATGTGGCAGGCTCGATGCTCTATATCGGCTCAAGCGCTGTGATGGCGTGCCCAGGCGTCAAGGACTGTGAGGTCTACGTTGGCATCAGGCCAGAGGGCTTCATTCTTGATCCTGCGGGTCCATTTGAGAACAGCCTTAGAAGCGTGGAGGTCATGGGACGCGATGTCTCTGTCGTCTTCACAAGCCCAGATTCCATGAACCCGACTGCAAGAGCGATCATCACAAGCGAGAGCGTCATTGATGAGAAATCGCCGACGGTGCGCTTCTCCATCAAGCCAAGAAAGCTTTTCCTGTTCGACTTTGCAAGCGAGAAGCGAATCCGCTTCGAGGTGAAGTGATGGCAGACATCGTAGACAGCAAGAACCAATGGAAAGCCTGGGTATATCTCTCCCCGGCCATAGCATTGCTTCTCGTATTTACAGTATGGCCTATCTTCAACACTGTCCGGATGGCCTTCCTTGAGGGCTACAGCGGCCTTATGAACGTTGGAGGGGCTAAGTTCCAGTTCGGCATAGGAAACTTCAGGAAGGTCCTACAGTACCAGAGATTCCTTTCCTGCCTGAAGACAACGTCTCTTCTCTGCATAATCACTGTGCCCATATCAACGATCCTAGCCCTGCTGATAGCCGTCTGCCTGAATTCCATCAGGATCCTTCAGAAGCCGCTTCAGACCATCTTCTTCCTGCCCTATGTGACAAACTCAATAGCTATCGGAATGGTGTTTGCTGCCATGTTCAACATAGTTGGAAGCTTCTACGGCACACAGAATGAGATAATCGTCACCGCAGGAATCGTCAACAATATAATCGAGTTCCTTGGCGGAAAGGCTGTAAACTGGATCAACTATGGCTCCACCTATCTGGCAAACATGACAGTGATGGTGATCTACATAGTCTGGAACGCCCTGCCTTTCAAGATCCTGATTCTCCTTGGCGGGCTTCAGAGCGTAAACAAGCAGTACTATGATGCAGCCAGGGTTGATGGAACCTCCAGGCGGCGCATATTCTCCAGGATCACAGTGCCTCTTCTCTCTCCCATGATAGCCTATGTCGTGATAACAGGCTTCATAGGAGGCTTCAAGGAGTACACCAGCATAGTGGGAATCTTTGGAGAGACAATGGGACCGGCTGATGATGCCAAGCGCCTCAACACAATGGTCGGCTTCATCTACGACTCCCTTTCCACCAACAGCCAGGGCAGAGCCTCTGCAGCTGCCCTTATTCTCTTCGGCATCATCCTCGTGGTGACGCTGATCAACCTTCGCGTCAGCAAGAAGCGCGTGCATTACTAGGAGGCATCATGTCAGACAACAAGATCATATTGATGCATGAGCGCAACATGGCAGAGCAGACAAGCCACCAGAAGATCATGACAGTCATCGTGAAGGTTCTTCTTTATGCCTTCATCCTGGCCATGGCAGCCATAGTGCTGTTCCCCTTCTACTGGATGATCAACTCATCCCTGAAGACTCTTGAGGAGTACAGGAGAAGCGTTCCTACCTTCTGGCCCCACAGGCTGATGCTGAGCAACTATTCCTCGGCCTTCACCACAGCGAACCTTGGAAAGCTCTTCCTGAACACCATGTATGTAGGCGTTGTATCCACCGCACTGAGCCTTGTGATCACAGTGCTTTCAGCCTTCGCCTTCGCCAGGCTTTCGTTCAAGGGCAAGAATGCGCTCTTTGCTGGCTTGCTGGCGACCATGATGATCCCAGGCGAGCTTTTCACCATCACCAACTACAGCACAGTCACCAACCTGGGCTGGATCAATACCTACACGGTTCTCATCGTGCCGTTCTTGGTAAGCGTATTCTACATCTATCTTCTCAGGCAGAACTTCATGCAGATCCCGGATGAGCTGTATCTTGCAGCCAAGGTCGATGGGACAAGCGATCTCAAGTACCTTTGGAAGGTTATGATACCGCTTTCCCTGCCGACCCTGATATCCATAACCATTTTGAAGATGATGGGAGCCTGGAACTCCTACATATGGCCGCGCCTGGTCGCCAACGATGAAGCCCACAGGCTCATCACAAACGGCCTGCGCAACGCATTCACTGAGACCACCGGCGATGTGAACTACCCTGTTCAGATGGCTGCAGTGGCTCTTGTATCAGCCCCTCTTTTCCTGGTGTTCATCTTCCTTCGCAAGTACATAATGCAAGGCGTGAGCAGAAGCGGAATCAAGGGATGACCCTTTATTGGAATTCTAGAACAATATTTTTAAGGAGAAGAATATGAAGAAAACCTTATTGACTGCAATTCTCTTGGCTGCGGCTGTCCTGATGCTATTTGCAGGCGGAAGCGGCGAGAAGAAAGCCACAGCTGCTTCGAATTTCGAGGTCCCAGAGGTGGGTTATGATGGAAGCCCCGTAACAGTGAGATTCTATCACACAATGGGAACAAACCTCAGCGACGTACTGAACCTCTACATCGAGGAATTCAGCAAGATCTACCCGAACATCACCATTGCAGCCGAGCAGGTCGGCTCCTATGACGATGTACGCGACCAGGTCAGCACTGAGATCACAGTCGGAAGCCAGCCGAACATCGCCTACTGCTATCCTGACCATGTTGCTCTCTACAACCTGGCTGGAGCTGTTGCCACCCTGGACTCCCTCATCGACAGCCAGATTGCTGTCAAGAGAGCTGATGGCACCCAGGAGATCCTCGGACTCACTGATGCCCAGAAGGCAGATTTCATCGAAGGCTACTACAACGAAGGCCGCCAGTTCGGCGATGGACTCATGTACACCATGCCGTTCTCAAAGTCCACTGAGGTTCTCTACTACAACAAGACATTCTTTGATGCCAACGGGCTGACAGTGCCGACCACATGGGACGAGATGGAAGAGGTCTGCGCCAAGATCAAGGCCATTGACCCGACATCCATTCCACTTGGATACGACAGCGAGGCCAACTGGTTCATCACCATGACCGAGCAGCTCAAGACCCCTTACACCAGCGCTTCTGGGGATCACTTCCTCTTCAACACTGAGGAGAACAAGAAGTTCGTGGAGAGATTCAGCTCCTGGTATGACAAGGGATACCTTACCACACAGCAGCTCTATGGAGCCTATACCTCCGGCCTCTTCACCTCCGAGACAGGTGTAAAGAGCTACATGTCTATTGGCTCATCTGCTGGCGCAACTCACCAGAGACCAGCAGCCCTTGCTGATGGCAGCTATCCATTCCAGGTCGGCATTGCATCCATCCCACAGGCTGATGCATCCAATCCAAAGGCCATCTCCCAGGGACCAAGCGTCTGCATCTTCAAGAAGGCCAATGCACAGGAAGTCGTGGCTTCATGGCTCTTTGTGAAGTTCCTTACCACCAGCGTTGATTTCCAGGCTGAGTTCTCAATGGCTTCCGGCTATGTACCAGTCCTCAAGTCAGTGGGCTCCAATGAGGCTTATGCAGCATTCCTTGCCAAGGCTGATGGTGCCAAGTACATCTCCGCTCTTTCTGCAAAGATCTGCCTTGAGCAGGAGAGATCCTACTACACCTCACCGGCATTCAACGGCTCCTCTACAGCCCGCGACCAGGTCGGAGCCCTTCTTTCCAAGTGCCTGACCCTGAACACCTCCTCAGCCACCTTCAAGGCTGACCTGGACAAGGCCTTCCAGACTGCAATCGAAGAGTGCGAGTATAACAACTGATGAAGCAGATCCTGCCAGCTTTTCTATTGATCCTGTGCCTCATTCTCGGCTCCTGCGCCACCAAGGCTCCTGTCCTGCAGACAGAGCCAGCCGTGGCCATGGCGGTCGAGACAATACAGGTCCGCGATTGCGCCTCAGACCTGAAGCTTGACATGAACTCGGCCACATTGAAGGCTGAGGCCACTGTCAAGTCCTACATCGATGGGGACACCACTCATTTCTATGTTCCGTCTTCGGTCAGCGAGAACGGGGTGCTCAAGGCAAGATACCTTGCCATCAACACCCCAGAGTCCACTGGCAAGATCGAGGAGTATGGAAAGAAGGCTTCGACGTTCACTCGCCAGAGGCTCTCTGGAGCGCAGTCCATCATCATCGAGTCTGACAATGGAGCCTGGAACCTTGATTCGACAGGATCCAGGACACTGGCATGGGTGTGGTATCGAAACAGCGAGAGCGAGGATTATCGCAATCTCAACATAGAGATACTGCAGAATGGGCTGGCAATCGCCTCCTCATCAGCTAACAACCGCTATGGCGCTACAGCTGTCGCTGCCATAGCTCAGGCCAAGAGCCAGAAGCTGAATATCTACAGCGGCCAGAGAGATCCAGATTTCTTCTATGGCGAGGCTGTGGAGCTTACGCTTAAGGAGCTCAGGTGCAATATACAGGACTATGTAGGCATGAAGGTGGCCTTTGAAGGCGTCATAACCGCAAACAGCTCCAACTCTGTCTACATAGAGGATCGCGATGAGGAGACCGACATAGTCTATGGCATGACCATCTATTATGGCTTTGGCCTCAGCGGCGAAGGCCTTGACATCCTGAGCGTGGGCAACCGGTCCAGGATAGTCGGGACAGTCCAGTACTACGAGGCTGGCGGATCCTACCAGGTTTCCGGCCTCTCCTACAGGCAGATGAAGCCGAACGATCCTAACAATATCCAGTGCATAAGCCGAGGCAATGAGCCTTACTACACACCGCTGACCGCATCAAGAATGCTTGGCAGCGTGGAGGTGGAAGGAACAGAGCATCTGTATTGGCAGCTGGCAATGAATTCGACTGTGTGCATGAAGGCCCTGAAGGTAAGTGATGCATACATGACAAGCAACGAGGACAGCTCATCCTATGGCGCGATGACCCTGACTGCAATGGCCCCCGAAGGCCTTGAGGTCACAGTACGTGTCGTAGCCCTTTATGATGAGCAAAAGAGCCTTCTGGGTCCCGATTACTACATCGGAAGGAGCATTGACGTCTATGGGATCATAGACTCCTTTGACTCCAAGCCCCAGATAAAGGTCCTTTCCAAGGATAAGTTAATCTTCAATGATTGAATGAAAGGAGACAAGAATGAAAAAAGCATTAGCTTCGTTATTGCTGGTCGCCCTGGTAGTGCTGGCCTTCACAGGCTGTGTGACAGCTCAGGCTGCCTCTCAGCCGACAGGCCTTGATAACGCCAGAGGCTATCTCTATGCAATGTATAAGGACAAGGCAATAGCCACGCCGTCTGATTACCAGGTTGTCGGCGCCCTGAACATCAATGGAGTCGCATATGCCCTGGATTGGGCTGTGGAAGGCGCATCGGAAGCCGATGTGAAGCTTTCACTCACAGATAAGAAGATGGTCAACGTCGATGTCAATGAGAAGGCAAGCGCAGAAGTGAACTACACTCTCGTGGCTACCATCACAGACAGCGAAGGCAAGACCGAGACCCTGTCATTTGCCCACAGCATTCCTGCCTACAAGGAGTTCACATGGGACGAGTATGTCGCAGCCGCAAATGGCTCCACAGTCGTCGTGAAGGGAACCATAACAGGCATCATGGCCAAGAGCAAGGGCAATTCTGCCAACTGCCTCTACTTCGAGGACAGCGATGGCGGCTATTATGCCTATAACCTTGCCAACGACCCAGTCACCGAGCTTGGACTGAATGTTGGAATGACAGTCAGAGTCACCGGATCAAAGGACACCTACAGCGGCACATATGAGATCATAAGCGCTTCTGTCGAGGTTCTGGATCCTGGCTTCAAGGCTATCAGCCCACTTGATGTGACAGACCTCTACCTTGCAGCCACAAGCCTTAAGGATCCTGCTCTTGTAAAGCGCCAGTCAGCTCTCGTGAGCGTCAAGGGCGTAGAGATCACAGGCCAGGATGTCGGCGGCGGATACTACAAGTTCAAGCTTGGCAGCCTTGAGTCCTATGTCAGGATCTCATCCTCTGTCTGCCCGCTTGTCAAGGCAGACCAGACAGCCTTCATTGCAGGCCATACCAATCACTTTGGATGGATTGCTGATGTCACTGGCGTGCTTTGCGTCTATGATGGAGCCTTCTACCTCACTCCAGTGACAGTGGATGCCTACAATTACGTAAGCCTTCCTGCCAAGAGCGATGCAGAGATGGTCGCCTTCGAGAAGGAGAACCTCGCTATTGCCAGTGCTGTTGCACAGGACACCGTGATAGATCTTCCTCTCAATGGACAGGGCTATAGCCAGGTTGCAATCTCCTGGGCAAGCGACAATGCCTGCGCAGTCGTCAAGGACGGCAAGCTTTACGTCACTCTTCCTGAGGAAGAGGCCAAGGTCAACCTGACTGCCACCATCACATGCGCTGCAGTCACCGAGACAAGGACATTCCAGATTGCAGTGGACTCTGCAGTTGCAGACCTTTTCATCGCAAGCAAGGTCACCAACCCACAGGCCGATGTTGCTTACAAGTACGCTCTTGTACAGGCCAACCTGGGCAAGACCCTCTACTTCACTGGAGCAATGAGCGGCAACTACCTTGGAACCACAGACAAGCCTGAGAATGCCGTAGATGTCTACCGCGAGGATGCCGAAGGCGGATACAACATGTACTTCCTTGCCGATGGCGTGAAGACCTACATCGAGATCTACGAGTATACAGCAGGCAAGGTGGGAGTCCACTTCACAGCCGAGCCGAAGAACGTGTTCGTATGGAATGCAGAGCTTGAGGCACCAGTTGTCAATATTCTTGACACCCAGTACTATCTGGGAACCTACAAGACCTATAACACCATCAGCGCCTCTGCTATCAAGTACGTGACCGGCGACAACGCCAAGAACGTCGGCGTCTCCCAGTTCCCATGCTTTGTGGCTGAGCTTTCCCTGGCTCAGTACAAGAGCGAGATGACAAGTGCACCTAAGGCAGGAGTCAGCTATACCTTCGCCCTTGAGCAGGCAAGCCTTGGCAAGAAGCTATACTTCAGCGGCAAGATGAGCGGCAACTACCTTGGAACAACGGACAAGCTTGCTAATGCAGCAACAGTCCAGTTCGAGGAAGCAGAAGGTGGAATGTTCATGTACTTCATGGCCGACGGAGCAAAGACATACGTCGAGATCTACGAGTACACATCAGGCAAGGTGGGGGTCCACTTCACTTCCGAGCCAAAGAACGTGTTCGTATGGAATGCAGATATCAATGCACCGGTCGTCAACCTTCTTGACACCCAGTACTATCTGGGAACCTACAAGACCTACGACACCATCAGCGCCTCTGCTATCAAGTACGTGACCGGCGACAACGCCAAGAACGTTGGCGTCTCCCAGTTCCCAGCCCATGTGTTCACCGACACACTGACCGCTATTGCAGTCGAGCCAGAGACCAATCCTCAGCTTGGCACAGCTTACAAGTACGCTCTTGAGCAGGCCAGCCTTGGACAGAAGCTCTACTTCAACGGCAAGATGGATGGCAAGTATCTTGGAACCACGACAATGCTCGCAAAGGCAGCTGATGTCTATCGCGAGGATGCCGAGGGTGGATACAACATGTACTTCCTCGTCGACGGCGTGAAGACCTACATCGAGATCTATGAGTACACAGCAGGCAAGGTAGGCGTACAGCTTACTGCAGCTCCGAAGAATGTGTTCGTATGGAATGCAGAGCTCAATGCACCGGTTGTCAACCTTCTTGACACCCAGTACTATCTTGGAACCTACAAGACCTACAGCACTATCAGCGCCTCTGCTATCAAGTACGTGACCGGCGACAACGCCAAGAACGTTGGCGTCTCTCAGTTCCCAGCGCAGGTATACTCAGTGAAGTTCGTTGACTAGAAATCAACCAAGCTAGAATGAGAAAGGGCGGCATCAGCCGCCCTTTCCTTGTTATTGGCTCTTCTTCTTATTTCAGGATGAAAGCCTCGTAGCCTTCAAGGCTGCCGCTGAAAGACGATGCGCCGGATGAGGACATGACCACTTCTGTTTCCTTCAAGCTGACCTGACGCCTCTTTCCGCTTAGGTTGATGACGATCACAAGCCTCTTACCATCAAGAGAGCGCTCAAAGGCAAAGACTCCCTTTTGGTTGAGAATCTGGCTGAAGGCTCCCTTCTTCAGGATCTCCGACTGGTTCCTGAATTCCAGCAGCCTTCTGTAGAAGGCAAGAACGGAATCAGGGTCGTTCTCCTGTGCCTTGACATTGATGGACTTGTAGTTGGAGTTGCTCTTCAGCCATGGAGAGGCCTTTGAGAAGCCTCCATTTGCCTCATCTGACCACTGCATCGGGGTCCTGGCGTTATCCCGGCTCTTAGTCCTGATCATCTTCCATCTTATTCTTCTGGGCAAGTGCAGCCTGGTGGCAAGATCATAGATGTTGTGGCTCTCGATGTCCTTTATATCCTCCATGCTCTTGTAGTCGAAGTTGGTCATTCCAATCTCCTGGCCTTCGAAGATGAAGGCAGTTCCTCGCAGGCAAAGAAGAAGGACGGCAAGCGCCTTGGCGCTGGATGGCGAGCCATCGGCAAAGCGTGACGGGCTTCTTGGCTGGTCGTGGTTCTCAAGATAGACTGTGTTCCAGTCAAGGCTTTCCTGCCATTTGGCAAGAGCCCTGAAAAACCTTCTAGGACTGAATGGCCTAAGCAGCCACTTTACAAAAAAGCAGTCGGTCTCCATGTGCTCAAAGCTGAATACCGTGTTGAGCTCATGGCGCTCTGGGCTTGTCAGGTCCCTGGCCATCTGCGGATCTGCAAACACGGTCTCTCCAACGGTATAGCAGTCGTACTTGGACAGCACCTCCGAGTTGAAGCGCTGAAGCAGTGGGTGAAGACCTGGGGCAGAGATGTACTTCTCGCTTCCTGTCAAGGCAATCTTCTTCTTCCCATCCTCAAGGTCTGTCTTCCATAGGATGTTTATCACATCGCACCTAAAGCCATCTGCTCCCTTGTCCAGCCAGAACCTCATCACGCCCTCTACAGCGTCTATGACCTTGGGCTCATGATAGTTCAGGTCGGGCTGGCCCTTGGCAAAGAGATGCAGGTAGTACTGCCCGCGAACCTCATCATACTCCCAGGCCTTCTCGCCAAAGAACCCGGTCCAGTTGCTGGGCTTGTCTGCCCAATAATAGAAGTTGGTATAAGGGTCTATGCGCCTGCGGCTGTTCTGGAACCACTGATGGGCCCTTGAGGTATGGTTTATCACCAGGTCCAGAAGGACCTTGATGTCGCGCCTATGGGCTTGTTCTATCAGCTTGTCCATGTCATCAAGGGTCCCATACTCGCTCTGGATATTGCAATAGTCGGCAATATCATAGCCATTGTCCTCGTTTGGGGATACATAGGGCGGAGAGAGCCAGATTATGCCTATTCCAAGCTTCTTGAGATAATCAAGCTTGCTTATGATTCCCTTAAGGTCACCGACTCCATCGTCATTGGAGTCAGCAAAGCTTCTTGGGTATATCTGATAGACGACCCTGTCCTGCCACCATTTGCTTTCCATCTTTTGCTCCTGAAAACTATTGTACGCCCAGTTCGCTCTTTGCCCAAGACCTTTCTTTTCCCTATTTGCCCAAAAGCCATATTGGGCTATTATTAAGGCATGGAAAATTGGGTCATAAGCCAAGACATCAGGATGAAGGCCGCCTTCGGGCCTGGAACCATAGCCGGCCAAGGCCATAGCATAAGCTTTTGTGCCCATCATGGGCCCTTGATGGGCACTCTAGCCAGTGCAACTTTAGCCTGCAATGGAAAAGTTGAGGTCAGCGACCTGATAGTTGCCAATGACTTTGACTTCAAGAGCTCAAGGGATGGCAGGCAGGCCGTGGCGCTGCTGGTTCAGGGAGGTCCATCTGTGTTCAGGAACTGCACCTTCCAGAGCTTTCAGGACACACTTTGCATAGAAGGGGAGGCAGTCTTCATCAACTGCACAATCATTGGCTGCATTGACTTCATCTTCGGCTCCGGCAACGCCCTTTTCCAGTCATGCCGAATCCTGAGCAATGGCCCGGGCTTTGTATGCGCCCCTTCCACCTGGAAAGGCAGGCAAGGCCTTGTTCTTGAGTCTTGCAGCCTTGAAAGTGCCTGCGCGCTTCCTGCAGGTTCTGTCAAGCTAGCTCGCCCCTGGCATCCAGGAGGGCGTCCTGGACGCGTTCCAAAAGTCCAGTTCAGGTCATGCAGCTATGGGCCTCATATAGACCTATCCAGCCCTTGGGCAGACATGAAGGATACCTTCTCTGTGACCAGGAAGGCAGCTGACTCGCTTTTCTCTATAGCTGACTAGATGGTGAAAGCTCCAGCTTTCTGCAGGGATACGCTGTCTAGGCCGATAAGGACTTGATAATCTCCCTTGTCCAGATGCCAGCCATCGTCGTAGTCCTTTAGGTCCTCCATGTCTATGGTGATGGATACAGGCTTGCTGGATGAGGCAGGTACTGTTAGCTTTGCTAGGCCTTTTAGTTCCTTTATCGGAACGAAAACCTCTTTTCTAGGTCTTTCGACATAGACTAGAACAGCAGTGGATCCATCCCTTGGACTGTGATTGCATACAAGGGCGTTTATTGCAACTGATTCCTCGCTCTTGATAAGGCTGACGGCCTCCAAGCTCATTGAGCAATAGGATAGGCCTTGGCCAAAGGCAAAGGCCAGCGGGGTTCCATCCTCATCGAATTGCCTGTAGCCTATCCTCTGGCCCTCTGAGTAGCGGTTTTCAAGGATATGGCCTTTCTGGCGTCCTGGCTTGCCCTGGGCTCCAAGGACGCGGAAAAGGCTGAAGGCCTCATTGTCTACGCCCATGTTTCTAAGAGCAAGAATGTCCTCCTTTCTCCTTGGAACAGAGAAGGGCAGCCTTCCTGATGGGCTGGTTTCGCCTTTTATGATGCTGCAAAGTGCCCTTGAGCTTTCATAGCCAAGATAATAGGCCCAGAGAATGGCCCTTGAGGAAGCCAGGATCGAGGCCGTATCGCAGGCTCCTCCGCTGTGGACTATTGTGACCAGGCGTGAATTCATGCTTGCAAGGGTCCTAAGATCCTTGTCCTGGGGCTTGGGAAGAGCCCAGGTGCGGTCATAGGCTTCGCTTTCATAGACCTTGCCATAGCCTGCGGCGTAGATGACAGCGTCAGCTTTCTCAATGAGAAGGCGATGAGAGCTGAAGGAGCCTTTCAGATAGACGACCTTGGCATCTGGAAAGGCTATCTCAAGCTCCTGTAAAAGGCTTGGAACCTTGGCAAGCGGCTTGATGCAGCTTGAGCCTCCTCCACCTGTTGGAGTCCTGGAGGAAAGCCTGCCAGCCACGACTATGAGGCAGGGGCTTTTCAAGGGCAGAAGGCCAGAGTCGTTTCTCAGCAAGGTTATGGCTTGCTTGGCAGACTGCAAGGCAGCCTGGATGGCCTTAGGCTCGCCAAGCTTGCAAGAAGTATCGAACATGCTTCGATTCAAGGCTCCTATGCGCTCCATGGACCTAAGTATCCGCTGAACCTTGCCATTAATCATTGACATGTCGATAAGACCTTGTGAAAGAGCCTTGCGAATTCTTTTTGCAGAGAAGAAGACAGGGCCAGGCATCTCCAGGTCAACGCCATGGAGAAGGGGCTGGACAGTGTCGTAGAGGCTTGTCCAGTCGCTTATGACAAAGCCCTTGAAGCCCCAGTCATCAAGGGCTTTGCTAAGCTGCTCAGACTGGGAGGCATGGACAGAGTTGACCAGGTTGTAGCTGGTCATGACGCCTTCGGTTCCAGCTTTCACAGCTGCCTTGAAGGCTGGATAGTAGATAGTCTGCAGGGTTCTTTCATCTACGATGGCGTTATCGCGATGCCTGTCGAAGTCGCTGCTGTTGCAGGCAAAGTGCTTGACTGTGGTGGCTACCCCTCCAGATTGCACCCCCTTGATGTAGGAGGAGGCGATGACAGAGGCCAGGAAGGGATCCTCTCCCATGTACTCAAAAGCCCGTCCGCAGGTAGGTATGCGGGCGATGTTGACTCCTGGGGCCAGCAGGACTGAGATTCCAAGAGCGCGGGCTTCACGGGCGATTGCCAGGCCGACGCTCTCTATCAGGCCTGCATTGAAGGTTGCTGCCATGGCGATGGCTGAAGGAAAGATGGTCACAGCTTCCTTGTAGCCGCGCACGCCGCTGGTGGCATCGCTTGTCCAGAAGGGAGGCACTCCAAGCCGATCAATCGTCTTGATGCAGAAGCTGTCGATGCCGCTGATGTAGTCGATCTTCTCCTCGTCAGTCATGGCTTCAAGGACCTGGTCGGCAGTAAGCGTGCAGGGCCTATAGCTTTCATCTGAAGCCTTGCGAGGCTTGAGAAACCTGTCCATGGCAAGCTGGAGAAGATGCTTCATCAGCTTGTCAGGCATGATCTTCTTCCTTGCCAAGGATCCTTGTGATCAAGGGTCTCAGGCTCTTGGCGTGAGACCTTGTGAAAACAGCAGTCAGGCCAAAGCACAGAGCCATGGCTCCTAGTCCTACTGCTGCATCTGCATAGACGCTTGCAAAAGGTGAAAGTGCATAGCCTATTGGAAAGCAGGCAAGAGGAAGGCCAAGAACTAGAAGCGTGCTGCCTACGGTCTTTGCTGGCGGAAGGTATATCTCTACCTTGTCAAAGGGCTTGATGGGAAGCTTGTCAGGATTTGCAGCCTCAAAGCTCTGATTGCGCGAGGTGCAGAAAAGCGAGGCCTTGCAGCCCTGGCAGCTGTTAAGGCTGCAGCCAACTGTGGCGCTGCCGTCCTCATTCACGCTCTGAATAAAGACCTCCTGGTACATCAGACATCCTCCTTTCTCAGGTTCAGGGTCGCTATGGAAATGGGCTCTCCATCATCGTCAGTGTCAACCTCGATGCCCTGGATCCTTATGTCCGAAAAGCTTTCCTGGCTTCTTATGGGCAAGGCCTTGATGTACTTCTCGATCTCTGGGGCTGGGTCGAAGCCTCCGACGCTGTCGAAGGCGCCGCAGAGACCCAGGTCAGTGATGTAGGCGGTTCCCTTCTCAAGGATCCTTGCATCGGCGCTGAGGGCCTTGCAATGGGTTCCAGCCACAATAGTAGCCTGGCCGTCGAGCATGAAGCCCATCGTCAGCTTCTCGGCTGTGGTGCTTGCATGGTAGCTGATTATCTTCACTGCGCAGTCCTGGGACTTCTCCATCAGGTTCTTGGCCAGTGAATAGGGGTTGTTGGCATGGGTCTGGGAGAAGTCCGAGAGGCCGATGAGGTTGCATATCATGACACGCTTGCCTGCGGCATCTATATACTTGACGCCCTTGCCAGGAGCTGCTTCTGGAAGATTGGCAGGCCGCAATACTCGGTCCTTGTGGGTCACGAATTCCTGCATGTCAGGCTTGAAGAAGATCTTCTCTCCTCCTGTGAGCACATCAAGGCCATACTTGAAAAGCTGCATTGCATGCTGGCTTCCAAGCCCATAGCCGTTGGTTGTGCCTTCGGCATTCGCTATTACAAGATCAGGCTTTGCCTTCTGCTTGTATGGAAGGAATATCTCCTTGATGCCTTGTATGCCGGCCCTGCCGACAATCTCACCTAGCATTATTATCTTCATGAGTTAAATGTAATCCTTAGAGGAGTGCTTTTCAAGCTATTGGCTTGGGTGTATAATCGTTTCATGGTCCAAAGGCTTGCAGTTCCATTGCTTTTCCTAGTCATAACAACTCTTTTCTGCTCCTGCTCAAAGGAGGTTCTTGATGCTGCCTATGAGAACCTTGACAGAAGAGCTGACATGGTGCTTTGCGATTCAAGCTACCTTATGGGAGACGACACCATGAGCCCGATCAGGCTTTCGGGCAGCCTTCTGAGCTTCTATCGATCTGATTCAAGAGTCGAGATAGAGGGTGCCACCTTTGAGCAGGATGATGGGAATGGAAGCCTTGAGACAAGCGGATCGTG
>Ga0172378_10003674_pt1 | contig 14404 bp, 9 predicted proteins | sample GrowelOW332metaG_FD_119755 | JGI IMG/M metagenome (GOLD analysis project Ga0172378, IMG submission 119755) | Groundwater microbial communities from an aquifer near a municipal landfill in Southern Ontario, Canada - Pumphouse #3_1 metaG | ecosystem: Environmental > Aquatic > Deep subsurface >... | reverse complement strand
GTGGTGCTGTGTTGAAACAGAGGTGCCTCCGAATGTATCATAGCCGTACCGGACAAAATCGGTCGAATCAGCAAAGGGCACAGAATAGTGCCACATCCAGGTCGTGATATACCAAGAGCTTTTCTCAGCCTTATCCAGATAGGTTTTGTCGCTCGTTAGATCGTACAACATGAGAGCACTACGGAGCATCGGCAGAGAGGATTCTTTATCGATACACCACGTGTCGAGGGCCCCGGCCGACGTATAACCATTACTTGTAAAATCCTCATAATAAAAATCATAGGCTCTTTTTGCCGATGCCAGATAAGCATTATCTCCGGTTACCCGGTAGGCACTGAGCATAGCGGGAATGACAAAGGCTCCAATGGTTCCATCGCGATACAGGCAGGTCCCATCTTTGGACCATCCTTTACCGTATTGCCCGGATGGCTGTTGATCGTTCAGCATGAAATCACAGATTCCGAGCGCAACAGTTTTGTAATTGTCACGCTCCATCCCGCACTTGCCAGCCAATTCCCAAGCCGTGAGCAGATCATAAGCTGCATCACCCAGATTGCAGGCATCCAACACCTCTTCGCCCTTTTCTATTCCGATGATATAATCGAAATGGGTACGGATCAGCCCATTAGGCAGGGACGCATGGTTCGCCCAGGAATCGAGGCAGGCTAAGCCCATCTGCAGTGATTCTTGGTCGCCCGAACGTAAGTAGTTTTCCAACAATGAATTAGCCATCGATGCATTTTGTCCGGCCCATCCAATCTCATACTTCCAACCCGGACGCTGAATCCAGCCACCATCACGGAGCCAGAGACCAATGCTGAATCCTTTAAAAATATCCTCTTCAGCCCACAGGCTCTCCTTGATGAACCTTACAGCCAGATCCCAGATCTCAGCGGGCTCCCTTACCGGAATTTCGGGGTGGGGAATCTGGTTCCATGCCTGATCCAGGAAAGTTTGGATAGCCGTATGATCGGGCAGAACTTGGGTAACAGACAGCATAGCGGTGAGGGTGATCGTCTCGCCCGGATTCAGGGCGAGGTCACGCTTAAACCCCGGAACATACTCATCTCTATTCGAATAGCTCAGTGGCATCTCCTCTTCCGGCCAGATCAGGGAATGAGTCACCTCTGCCTCTTCCGGCATCAAAGAGCAGGAAAAAGGCCTGTTCTGCTCGTCAAGCTCGCCCCACCAAGCAATCGCCCATTGAGCCCCCTCCGAGTAGGTCACCCCCGGAATTGGCGTCCGCGTGTACGAAAAGCTCCACCAGGTACCATCTTTTTGAAATCCTTTCGGTTCCAACCCCCGACCCCACTCGTTACCATTATAGCTCACCGACGGAATCATAACCCATAATGGCGGTGAAACATGCACGAAATCTAATGTAAGCCTCAGATCCTTAATCTCTTCTGAGCCAGCATTCCTGACGGTCCGAACAACTCGGAAAAGCCCGTCACTTACTTCACTGATCTGATCTGAAATTTTCAAATCGGCTTCGTTGGCACTTTTTAGCAACCCAATCCGGTCGGATCCATAGTAAAGAACCTGATTACCAGATTCTTTCACCCACTTATATTTGCCGTGACCGACAGTGCAGGATTGAAAAAACAACGCACTAACGATCAGTCCAAGAAGGATAAAATTCCTCTTAGTAGTCCACGCATTTTTCATTTGGTTAAGGTTTTAGAGATTCGATAATTGGCGGATCAGGCTGCTTTTCTGGCGTATAATCCGGCAAAAAGGATGTAGATCATACAACCCACCACCACAAAAATACTGGCGGTTCCTCCAAAGTGCTGGCTCACCAGCCCCATCATCGGAGGAATGATGGCACCACCGGATACGGCCATAATCATCAATCCGGATATTTCGTTCACCCGTTCGGGCATTTTATTGACGGTAATGGAAAAGATCAGCGGGAAGAGGTTGCCGGATCCGAGGCCGACCAGGAAGATAAAGATTTGTCCGACCAGGGCGGTAGGTGACAAGATCATCCCGATCAGGCTGACGATCGCCAATAAAGTCGTCAGCACCAAGAACGGCTTGGGTTTGATAAAGTTAAGCAGCACCGCACCCAGGAATCGGCTGATCATCAGAGCAGCAAAATAGATACTGATCCCGCGAGAGGCTTGATCCAGTCCGATATCAAAATTCCTTTGCAGATAGCTAGCGATATTGGAATTCATTCCGACATCCGAGCCAACAACCAGGAAGATTCCCAGGACCATCAGCAGCATCAGTGGATTACCCAGAAGTTTAAAGCAGGAGCTGAAGGTAGCCGGTTTTTTGTCGGTTTTCGTCTCCTCGATGCGCGTAGCATAGAGCCAGATAACCGACAGGAAAGAGGTAATGGCGTACACCAAGAATACCAGCTTCCAATCGCCAAAAGTGGTGGCCATTGCTGTGGCGATGATCGGTCCGAGGAGTGAAATGATCGCTTTGACAAACTGCGACAAGCTCATGAAGCTGGAGAATCGTGCCGCCGGCGACACGTCGTGCAGCAGCGGATTAGCTGACACCTGGACAATCGTATTTCCGATTCCGAGCAGGATGAAAGCAGCCAACATCAGTGGAAAAGAATACAGTGACTCAGATAGATACGTAACCATCGGCAAGGCCATTCCCAATCCGGTAATGCCCATCCCGATGTTGAGGATCCGTTTCTTCCCGTAGCGGTCGAGAAGAATACCGGTAGGTACCGACAGCAGGAAGAACCAGACAAAGGCCATGGAAGGGATCAGCTGGGCAACCGAATCGGTCAGTTTGAAATCTTCCTGGGCGTATCCGGCAGAAACTCCGACAATATCAACGAATCCCATCACGATGAACGACATGAACACCGGGAGGATCTGTTTCATATTAACTTTTTCAGCAGACATGAGTAAAGGTTTATAGGGTTAATTCATTTTTTCAATCAGGGGTTCGATTTTTGACCAGTAACCCGGGTCAATCAGCCTGGCGCTTCCAATAATAGCTGCGTCTTCTTTTAACTCGGACCAGGCAATGCGGGTAGAACAGTTCAAGCGGGCCAATGATTGCTCAAAGGCAGGCATGAACAAGTCGGCTGCTCCGGCCATGTTTCCTCCAATCACCAAAACCTCAGCTTCAAAACGGTTGAGCCATTCACCCAGGAATGTTCCGATATTAGATCCAAACTCTTCGAAAAGCCTGGCAATCAATGGGTTTCGCCGAGCCTCCTCGGCGATTTCCCGCACACCGGGCATTATTTGACCGGTGAGTGCCTCCATCGATTTGACATACCAGCAGGTAGAGAAATAGTCGTCGGCAATGCCCTCTTTGAACGGCAGATGCCAGACACAGCCCATCTTTGGGGTATCCTCACGATCCACTACCGGGATTCCATCGTCAATAAAGGCAGATCCAAAACCTGTTCCCAGGGTAATCGATACCGATTTTTTTACTCCGGAAGCTTCCCCCATCCAGGCTTCGCCTACAGCAAAAGCTGTAGCATCATTCATATACCGGAAAGGAGTCTTGCCCGACAGTTTAAGAATTTTTCGTAATCCTTCGGAGACATTGACGCCGTATAGCCCCAGGTATTTTTCAACTCGTTCGAACAGCGCGATACCGTTCACATAGTCAAATGGTCCGGGCATGGCAAATCCGACTCCCGCCAACTCCCCTGGCTCGATACCAAGGATGGCTTCACTCACCGCCTCAGCCCACACCCCGAGAATCTCGTCCGATTTTGCAGCGTTATTTACCGGCAGCGTGATACGAGATTCCGGTAGGATCATCTGATGATCCAGATCGATCAGCGCACACGAGATGTGGCTGCCTCCTATGTCAGTCCCGACAGCATATTTTTGATCCATTGCAGTAATTATGTTATGAATTTATTAGCAATGGCAGTAAAAGTAGTGAAATGAGTTGTTAAAGCTTTACAATATCATTTAAGTTAAGCAATTTTGGGTCTCTCTGTTTTTAAAAGCTCACACAATGACAAAATTACCACACTACCCGTCTATCTTGCTGATATTCTTTGCTTTAACGCTATTCCCAAACAACAATCTCCACGCGCAATCAGCCTATCTCCCTGAGGCTCTCTTTTCTCGAGCCGAACGGACAAATTTTCAGGAGACATCCCTCAACGCTGATGTGATCAATTTCATTAAAGCTTTGGATGAGGCCTCGCCCCTCGTTTCAGTCGAAACGATCTGCACCACCACTTTTGGCAACCCGGTTCATCTGGTTGTAATCTCGGATCCTGCAATTTCTTCTCTTGAAGAGGCCAAAAAAGCTGGCAAGCCAGTGATTTACATTCAGGCGAACATTCATCCAGGAGAGGTTGAAGGCAAAGAAGCCAGTATGCAGCTGATGCGTGAAATCGTACTAGGACCAAAGAAGCATCTTATTGAAAATCAGGTTCTTTTATTTTGCCCTAATTACAATCCTGATGGAAACGACCAGCTTGGGGAAAACCGTCCATCGCAGGAGGGAAGTCCAAAACTTGCTGGAGTAAGACCGAATGGTAAAGGTCTCGATCTGAACCGGGAGGGGATGAAAGCGGAGGCGGTTGAGATGAAAGGTTTGTTACAAGGGGTGTTTAATCGTTGGGATCCGGCTCTGTTCGTTGACTTACATGCCGATAACGGATCGTGGCACGGGTACATCGTGAATGTAGCGCCAGCATTCCAGACGGTTGGCATGCCCGAGCCAACCCAAAAAACAAATGAACTCCTGGAAGAGGTTATGAGTCAGGTTTTAACTCGATCGGGCTTGCCAGTATTCTGGCACGGATATCTTCGCATGAGGCCCAACGAACCAGCTACTTTCACCGCCTATTCGCATCTGCCCCGGTACATTGCCAACTATGTTGGACTCAGGAACCGGATGGGTATTTTAAGTGAGACTTTCCCGCACGATCATTTTGAGAAACGGGTTCTCTCCAACTATTACCTGCTCCAGAACATTCTTGAATACACAAACGATCATGCAACGGAGATTAACGATCTAGTTGCGAATGCTGATAAACAGACGGTTGAGATGATTCGTTCCCAAGCGGGAACCATCCAACGAGGCGTACGATATAAACTAACAACTACCTACGAGCCTGTTACCATGCTTCTGCGCCAAACTGTACCCATTGAATCCACCGGACGCTGGCAGCGCGTACGTCCCACCGGCAAGCTTGAATACATCGACAGTGTTCAGCACTTCAACCATTTTGTACCTACCCATTTCAGCACCGTTCCCCGAACCTATCTGTTTCCATCTACTCTTAGCCAGATCGCTGAAAAACTGATGGAACACGGCATTGAAGTCAAGCAGACGGAAAAATCTATTCGGATTACTGGTGAAGAATTTATCATCAGTCAGTTCATCCAAAACCAACGCGAAGGCTATGGTGGACATAAAATGGTCGCCCTGGAAGGAGAATTTAAGTCGGTGAAAAAGAGATTTCCTGCCGGAACGTACTCTGTTGATCTAGCCCAGCCCAAAGCCTGGCTTGCTTTTTATCTACTTGAACCTCAGTCTGATGACGGACTAGCTTATTGGAATTTCTTTGATGAATATTTGATCCAGGCTGGTGTGGAGAAGAAAGCAGTCCCTTTCCCTGTGGTAAAAACTAATCAGGCTCTTGATTAGGCTCATCCTGCCTTGGTCTTGTGCTGTTGAAGCCACTCCCATGATTCTTGTATAGCCTGTTCAATGGGTGTTTGTGGCATGTTAAGTTCCCGTATTGCTTTTTCGGCGGTGTAAAAGTTTCGGATACACAAGATGTGGGCAGTTACCGGATCAAGCTGATAATCAGACCCAAAGATATCGAACAGTTGTCCGGCCTGTCCAGCTAAGCGGATCAGTGGACCGGGGATATGGATTCGGCGTTGCTTACGGCCGACGACCTTCTCCACCAGATCAAAAAAAGCGTTCAGGGTAAGATTTCGATGAGCCAGGATATATCGCTCTCCCGACTTTCCCATTTCGAGGGCATTACAAGTTGCCACTGCCACATCACCGACATACACAAAATTTTTCCCACCGGGTGGAATCAGGGAAAAGCTTCGCTCAAAATAGATCAGGAGCATTCGGTTGGAGCTTGGTTTAGCATCGTATGGACCAATAATAAAGGTAGGATTGACGATAACGGCATTTAAACCCTGATTATCAATAGCTTCTCGGATCAGATTCTCAGCCAAAACTTTACTTTGGGCGTATCCTGAGTGGCTGAAGGGTCGGCCATCCAGGGGCCAATCCACACGGCCCGGATGATTTTCTGTACCAAACCCGATGGTATTGACGGTACTGACATAGACCAGCCTTTTGATTCCTTTCTGCAGGCAAACGCGAACAACGTTTCGTGTTCCCTCCACGTTTGGTTCGAGGTAATATTTCAGATCCGTTGGGGTAGGCCCGGTAAAAGCAGCAGGATGAATAACAAAATCACAGGTCTCCATGGCCTGATCCAGATCACGCTCATTCAAATAGGATCCGGTGATTAGCTCACAATCGGCACCTTCTAAGGCGGATAGGTCGGCAGAGGACCTGACGAGTCCCCTGACGGGCACACCACGCCGGTTCAGCTCCCTGACAATATTGGCAGCGAGAAAACCATTTGCTCCGGTCACTAAAACTTTCATTGGGTATGATTCTGGAGAAAAAAATCGGATTTAAAGATATTCCTCTAAATTAGCACAAAACAATACACAGTAATCACAACCCTATGTTAACCAGAGCCAAGGCGGGTGGATACCGCTGGAGGATCCTGGCCCTGCTCTTCATGGCCACCACCATAAATTATGTTGACCGCAGCATTTTGGGTGTTCTCGGACCGACGTTGCGGGACAAGGTTTTCTCCTGGTCGATCCAGGACTATGCCAACATAACTATCTCTTTTCAAATTGCTTATGCGATTGGCCTCCTCACGATGGGCGGGATCATCGATCGTTTGGGGACAAAAAAGGGTTACACCTTGTCAATCGTTATCTGGAGTCTTTTCGGGATGCTTCACGCAACAGTGACACGGGGCATGGGGTGGATTGGTTTTGCTGCAGCACGCTTCGGGCTGGGATTTGGAGAGTCGGGGAACTTCCCTTCAGCAGTAAAGACGGTGGCCGAATGGTTTCCAAAAAAAGAGCGAGCCTTTGCCACCGGATTATTCAATGCCGGAACCAATGTCGGGGCCATTTTGGCACCACTGTTGGTTCCGTTGTTTGTTAGTAATGAAGGCAGAAACTGGCAGGTGGCTTTCCTGTTGACAGGGGTATTTAGTCTGATTTGGGTGATTTTATGGAATCTGACATACCGCAGGCCGGAGGTTCACCCAAAGCTCAAGAGGGCTGAATTGGATCATATTTTAAGCGATCCTCCGGAGCCTGATCAGAAGAAGATTCCATGGCGAAAACTGTTGCCAATAAAGGAGACCTGGGCTTTTGCCATGGCAAAAATTCCGGATGCGGTTTGGTGGTTTTATCTTTTTTGGGGAGGCTTTTTCCTGAACGCTCGGTTTGGCCTTCAGCTAAAGGGCTTAGCTCTGCCGTTGATCCTGATTTACCTGATAGCCGATGTTGGAAGCATCGGAGGAGGCTATCTTTCTGGCTTTTTCATTCGGCGCGGATGGTCTCTGAATAAAGCACGGAAAATCACGCTGTTGATTTGTGCGCTGCTGGTTTTGCCGGTAACACTGGCACCCCTGGTGTCTAATCAATGGGTTGCCGTGCTACTGATCGCTCTGGCCGCTGGGGCACATCAGGCCTGGTCGGCTAATGTGTTTACCCTGGTGGGAGATGTATTTCCCAAGCAGGCTGTAGGATCTGTCGTGGGTATCGGGGGAATGGTGGGAGCGGTATCCAGCATCGTTGCCAACCTGGCTTTGGGCAGGGTGCTCACCGATGCTGGACCGCATGGATATGTTTACGCTTTTCTGGTGGCAGGCCTGTTGTACCTCCTGGTACTCGGCGCCGTCCACCTCATCATGCCGAAAATGCTTCCGGCAAAAATCCGAAGCTAAACGATGATCTAAAACCTGAATGTAATGCCAGCTTTCCCACCAGTCAGCGTCCCACCGCCAACTTCAACATTGAAAGCCAATTTATCGTTGATGTAATAACGACCTCCAATCTGTAATCCGGCACCTAAATAAAAACTGGGTGAGCTGTAATGATAAAGACTGATGAACGGCCCTATACTGATACCACCATAAAGGTCAAATTTTTCGGGCAGCTCAAGCAGACGATTAACATGATAGTTCGCATTCACCAATCCGCCAATACGGGTGTAATGGTTGAACCCAAACCGGAATGATGCTTCCAAACCTACAGTAATGTCCTGATTGACCCAGTAATCCGCTCCAAGATAAACTGGGAAACCCCATGTTGATAAGCCAACACCGGCATTCACTTGCAGCCTGCTTTTATCAACCTGCTGTCCAAAAGATAAAAGTGCAACGCTCAACACACAAACAGTTACTACTAACTTCTTCATATTTAGTTGGTTTTATGGCCCTACTCGTATGGCTTTTCGGTTCCGCCCCGTTTTTTTGTGGTTTCTGGACTCCATCATGACCATTCAAAAATAATATTTCATGCGTTAATTCGACTTTTTAAGAGCGAAGAATATCGTACTAAGGTCACTTCTCGACCGGGAGACTCAGGATTAATCGGCTGTATGTTTCTTCTGATTCAGGGAATGATACCTGATGTTCCTCTATTCCTTCAGGCCTCAGAATACGGATTTTCCCTTCTGTTCCGCTGATTCCTTCCAGCACAATTTGATAATCAGAACCAACCTTCATCTCGCTGATGATCTTCAATCCGGTGGAGGCATCTCCGGGCTTGGGATGGTGAATCTGTGGCAGAACACTGACCCCACCTGTATGGAAAATCTCCAAATTGATGGTCGAATCCAGGTCGTCAACCCAGTTGACACCTCTCCCCCAAAGAACATAGTTTAACTGGCTCACTGGGTTACCATTTGCAATAACACGACTGACTTTAGCTCCTCTGAGCAACGGTATATAGAGACTGGTTTTCAGCTTGTTCCCGCCTTCGCTCACCTTATCCGAATCGGTCCGGGTAACCGACACCAGGGTACGATCAGGTCGGCGGTTCATTTCCAACCGGAAAATGTGGTCTCCCACCCGAATATTTTCAACCTTGACCGTATCCCAATCCAGAGGAAAGTTAAGGCGCAGGGCTACTTCATCATTCATAGCATCCGGTTTTAATCCCAGCATTCCATCGATGGCCGGCTGTAGGACCATCGTTTCACTCCAGCACTGATGACGGCATACGCCAAAGTATTTGAATTCTGTGCCATGAAGAACCTCCTCCACATACCCCAGCGACCAGTGCTTGTAAATCAGTAGGTTACTCATCATTTTTGAATAACCCTGATTTAAGTAACCAGTCGCATAATCACCTAACGCAGCCCATCCGGTGAAAAGTGGCCAGACACTACCGGTATGATATCCTCCGGGTGCGAAAAAGGATGCTTTGTCGCTCACGATCCTCGTTCCCCAATCAGTCGTGAAATGACAGGAGGCCAGCTGATCAGCTACGCTTGCTGCTCTCTTCGGATCACGGATTTGGCCCCAGTGTAAGGGGATTGCGGTCATGACGGATGGCTCATCCAAGTAAGTCCCATCTTTGAACTTTCCATGATTAAAAAATCCGGTTTCCGGATTCCAGAAATCTTCATTCAGGGCATTTAAAACAATTCCGGCCTCCTCCTGATAGTATCCGGAAAGGTCCTTAAGATTCAGATGATGAGCCATATAGGATGCCTGGGCCAACGCTTCAGCCCAGCACGAGACCATATACTGCGTGGTATGGGTAACATATAGTGATCCGCCCTCTTCCCAACCATGACCCTGCTGGGTATTTTCAATCAGATGATCACCATCGGTATCGGTACTGAAGCAAAAATCAATGGCTTTCCGGATGGCTGGCCACTCCTTCCGTATGAAATCTAGATCGCCTGTTTGCTGTAAATACTTGCCAGCTAGCACGATATAGAGGGGAGTTGCATCTGCAGCATCGTAATGAGCGATACCTGAGGTAGTGAGCTCATGGTAAATCTTTCCTGAGATATCCTGATAACGTGCAAAGAGCTCCAGGATGGTCCTGACGCGGTCGAAATCCCCATAACCCAGCATAGCAAAGGCACTCCACACCGCATCCCGGCCAAAGTACCAGGCATATCCGGGGCGGCCGTTGACTTTCTGAGCTCCGTTCCATCCAAAGTCGGTCGTGGCGTATCCGGCCACTAACGATCGCCCCACACCCGGGGTGTTAACGATGAAACGGTCGGTCCCGACCAATGCCCAGCGGTATCCTTTGTTAAACTCCTCATCGACACCGGTGATCGCAAGCTTGCCATTAAACAGAGAAGAAGCATAGTCGCGGGCAGCAACATAAACTTTAAAGGCATCCATCGAAGCCCGGCGATAAGCTGAAACAGCTTCAGCGACTCCCGTAGCTGAGGTTCCCACCACCACATCAGCCGCTGTACCAGGCGACAAACTGATACCTAAGTTCAGGAAAGCCATGAGGCCTTCGTCAGGTTGCGCTGTGCGATTCCTGACTGGCACATTAGCACCAACCACTACGGCAAACTCCTCGCTCTTGTCGCGGATCATCCAGCCATTCAGCCGATCATCCCATTGGTAGAGGATGGCTCCGGTGACTCGCTCCGAATAGGGCCACATCAAACGGAGGTTGCTTTTAAAGCTGATATCCAGGTCGATAGGTTTACTTCCTGCATATTCATAATGAATTACCGCATTACCATCGGTTGGATGAACCGTGATAACCTCATTCAGTTCTCCTCCAAACACATCATAGGATCTAACAAATGCTTCCGGCCTCATGCTGATCTCTGCGGTGAGATCGGACAATGGAACTTTCTTTGTTTCGCCTGCAACACGGACGGTTGCCTGATAATCCCGGAGGGCCATCACCGGGTGTGCCCAGATCTCATCAATACCGGCAGGTTCTTTACCCAAGATGACCATTCGTTCACCAGCGACGTCCCACATATTCTTTTCAGCAGCCACGGCAGTTAGCGTTAGGTCCGTTTCCGGGAGCTCCCAAAGCTGTGGTTTTTGGGTAATCATGTTACCAGCCTCAACTGCAACTGGCTCCTCCGCTACACGTGTTGGTGAAAAATCCCAGTAGCGCACCGGAGATTCTGCCGGACGACCGCTCAGATAATCCAGCACATTATTTGTAAATCGCTCTAAATGAGCCCGATTAAAGTTTTGCTGATTGTAATACAGATAGGCCCCAATAGCCAGGATCTTTCCTTTGCCTAAGTCATATTCTGTCATCAACCGGGTCTGCTCATGAAGAAAAATATAAGCCCAATCGACAGCAACAACTTTCCCAGAGGGCAGTTGGTCGCCCATCCATCCGATCCGCCGCACGAGAACATCTTCCTTGGGGGCATATACATAGGCTCCTCCCAGCATCCCCTCAAAAACCGGGTGACTGCGAAAGCCATGAAGCCCAAGTTTGCGTCCGTTCCCCTGATCAACCAACCGCGTATAGTTGATGGTTGGCGCCACCTTTTCCACACCCAGATGGGTTAACAACTTGACTGCATCGAGCGAGAGAACCAGTTTCCCACCATTTTCGACATACTCTTTCAACGGACCGGCCAGTTGATCGGCTAGATTATCCAGGTCAAGCGTTGAATCAGGTTCGTGATACCAGAGAATATCCACATCCTTGGCAAAAGATCGTTTACCAGCGGTTTCGATCTGAACCCGGGAAAACGTTGCCCCATCGAGGTTTTCCAAATAAGCGCCCAGTGCGATGGTCTCCGGATTTTCCTCTCTTTTCTCCATCAGCAATCCAATTCGCCGATCCTCTGAGCTACGCCCCACTTTTACCTGGCTCCTAAATTTAGTCTCCAGTTGGAGCGCTTCCTCCCAGTTCACGACATAGTGCCACCAATTATTGAGCTTGCCATCTTCGGCGTTAACTCCCTCAAAATGTGGTAGATGACTAAACCACCATCGCATATAACCTTCATGCGAACAATCCCACTCTGAGCAATCAACCGTTCGACCGTGAGACTCCTGAACATTAGGATAAAAAGCCCATGAATCGGCATGTGTAGTCACCGGGGTCTTATTGATCCAGTCATAATCATGTACCCCGTTCGGCGGGAAATGAATGTTTCCAATGTGTGCTTGCCCTGGATGGGTTTTGTGGTAGCGGGTATAACGTTCCCAGTTGTTCGGGTTGCCGGCACTGTAATCCCAGCGGCCATAGACGTGCCTCATGACCGACTCGAACCGGTGACCGTAGCTTTCCAGCGCAAGTGACATTTTTCGTTCGTAGTTGAGTCCCATGACTACGAGCAGTTTCTGGTTTGAGGTGGTGGTGGTAGGTTCCGAGTTGAGCCAGAATCCGTTGGCTCCGCAATAATTTGATTCCCACATCCCTCCGTAAGGAAACGACCACACCCACACCTCCTGAATTTTATCGTGATCGCGCAGTTTATCAAAACCGTAATGCTCCACAAAAGCCTGATAATCAAAGTGCGTTCCGATTTTTTTCAGCGTTTCCCAGTTGGGCTCCATCAGTAGATCGATGAACTCCTCTGAACCCAGCATCTCCCCATTGTCATTCCTGCGAGAGAAGAAGCGTCCGTCATCGATTGTCTTAACTATCTCATACTCAACGGTGCCGTGACTGATCTCCTCCAGTGCGGCCTTATATTCTGCTGTTAGCTGAAATGGATCATTCCACTGGAAGGAATAGCCGGGAGTTTTGACCACCTGATGCATTCGTTTTCCGCCATATTGGGGCAGAACTGGATCCTGGATTACCACAGCCACTTTAACTTTGATTGGCTTAGCAGTTGGCAGTTGCGCAACAGCCAATTCTGTAGCACTCTGGAAAAAAATCAGAATAAAAAGAGCGGTGAGATTTAACAGATGAGACCACTTCGAGGCAAAATCTTTTGAAGTCATGTTTTATCTGATTATCTTTATTTAACGGTACTAAAATTACAATTCACTTAATCATTTGATTATGAGGCGTATTCATCGTTCTACCTCCAACAAGGTGATTGCAGGGGTCTGTGGTGGGTTAGGCGAATATTTCAACATTGATCCGGTTATTGTCAGAGTAATCTGGGCCATCAGTATTCTTGCGCTGGGCATTGGTTTGTTATTATACCTTGTCTGCTGGATCCTTTTCCCGGCGGGGAAATGATCCCCTTCCGCCAGGGAGTGTGCAGATTCTGTCGCAAGATACGAGAAGCTTCCAAATTTACCCGATCGGCAATCCGATCGTAATTTTACTATTTTTGCTGCCATAACCTATAAGAGGTATCTCTTGGCAGCACTAGGGAAGACTCTGAAACCATTTGTATTTGTGATCATTACGGTTCCGGTATTTGTTCTTCTTTACACTTTTACCGGAGTTTCGTCACTGATCATCCTTCCATTTGCCTACACCAGCCGCAAGAGCCTGGTCCGGTTTATGGTCAGGCATTGGGCTTGGATGACTTTCTTACTGATGGGCAAGCGTTTACGCGTTTCAGGATCCGAAAATATCCTGCCCAACAAAAAGTACATTCTTTTGGCGAATCATGCCAGCATCTTTGATATCACGGCGATTTTAGTATTTTTTCCTGGGGTTTCTTGGTTTGGGCGGGAGCATTTGTTGCGGATTCCCGTGTTTGGACAGATTCTTCGTCGGATTGATTACATTCCGATGAGCAAGGCTGATGTGCGCAACACCCGCCTGATGCTCGAGCAGCTAGTCAGGAAATCAAATGGCTTATCTGTCGCCATGTTCCCCGAAGGCACGCGTACCCTTGATGGAAGTGTCAATACCTTTCGACGGGGGTTCATTCATCTGGTTAGGTCCACCGACCTGGATATTCTGCCCGTTACCCTCACCGGATTTCATTCGCTCAAGCCCAAGAACCGTTTCTGGATCGATTTTAGTTCCCGTGTAGGGGTAACTGTTCACCCGCCCATCCCCAACTCTGATTTGCGGGAAAAATCTGATCAGGAGATCGTTGCAACAGTCAGAGAAAAAATCGTGTCTGCCTTTCCAAAACAAATTCTCTCCGCCTAATGAATAACACGGCAACCCCGAAGTGGGCTTTCATCGTCAACCCCATTGCAGGCAATGGATTTGGAATCCATTACTTACCCACGGTCCAGACTATGGTTAAGCAACAGGGGATCAATGCTGATATAGTCTTGACCGAGCGGCATGGTCATGCAACCGAACTATCGGCCGATTTTTATGCTCGTGGTTATGATTACATCATTGGTGTTGGGGGTGATGGCACTTTCAATGAAATCACGTTACCCCTGATCGGGAAATCAGGGGTAACAGTTGGGATGATTCCTGCCGGCACCGGAAATGATTTTATTCAGATACTGGGATTACCCAGCCGGTTTGAAGAATCCGACTGG
>Ga0172378_10003673_pt1 | contig 14405 bp, 14 predicted proteins | sample GrowelOW332metaG_FD_119755 | JGI IMG/M metagenome (GOLD analysis project Ga0172378, IMG submission 119755) | Groundwater microbial communities from an aquifer near a municipal landfill in Southern Ontario, Canada - Pumphouse #3_1 metaG | ecosystem: Environmental > Aquatic > Deep subsurface >... | reverse complement strand
CCGTATGTAGGTGCAAGCATTGTGCTGTTCGATTGTGGATGTAACGGCACGGCAGAGCATTTGGGTAAAGAAATGGCTGATTAATTTGAAACACATAAAAACGAGTTTTGTTTTATGATACCAGCGCTTTCGCCACAAAAGACTGTTGAAGAGGTATCTAGCAGTGTGAAGCCGTTGTTTATTAGTGATTCTGGTGATAACACTACTGCGGGAGCTGATGGTAAATCCACATTTTTACTTCAAAAATTTATCGGAAGAAACAGTGAACGTACTCTGTTTGCCTGTATTTGTAATTGTATCGCATATGATTGTCTAAAGACGCACAAAGATGGTGATAAAATCGACCTGTATGTACCTGCCGAGGACATAAATTCCGAACCGATTACAATCGACGGATACGTTGTTTGTCACGGGGATATATTGGGCTTTGTTGGTGAACTTATCGGTAAGGGTGTATGTTTTCGCACAGGAATGACAGATATTATTTTTACCAATGTTAGAACATCATTTATAAAAGAAGAACATTTTAAATCAATGCATATAAGTGTGAAGGACTACGATGTAATTGTTTTGAAAATGGGGTATTTGTGGCCCGGAGTTTCAATATTGGCAAAAAGCAGTATATTTTCAATGACACCAGGTACAAGTACGAATGATTTTTCATCACTTGATTATAAGAAACTGAATGGTGAATACTTTTATATTAAATAATTTGAAAGGTAATATAGTAAATGGCAATAGGAAAAAAAACATGGGTATTTTCTGATGGAGATTTGCCCCCGCATGGTGACAGCGAGCCATTTGGTCATGAAGCATTAATGATTGTTAATTCTGGTGATATTGATGCCGAAATCAATATGACATTGCTTTTTGAAGACAAAGAGCCCAAAAAAAATTTGATGCTTCACGTTAATGCAGAAAGAGTAAAGTGTTTTCGTATGGATATGCCGGTTGGTGACGAAGGATATCAAATACCATTTGGTCAGTTCGCTGCAATAATCGAAAGCAATGTTGAGATAGTAGCTGTTTATGGTAGACTTGATAGACGAAAGGATATGGCGTATTATCCTGTTGCAGGATTTTCAAAATAAATATTTTATGAAAGGAGTATGTCAATGAAGAAGGGAAGAATATTATTGTGTCTGATGTTGTCGGTTATAATGTTGTTAACTGCGTGTAATGGTGGAGACGATCAGACACAGGTTACAACAGCCAATAATACAGAAAATGTGACAACTACAGCAGAAACGGAAGACATTAAACCCGAACTTGAAGAAAAAGACTTCGGCGGACGGACATTTATTATTATGACAGAAAGATGGAGCACATATGAACCGCTTGATTGTAATGATATAGTTTCTGATGGATACAACGGGGAGGTGCTCAATGATGCTACTTATCAAAGAAATCTAAATATGTCGAGCAAGTACAATTGTGAGGTAGAATGGCTTCAACAAAAAAGCAGTCAAGCCGACAATGCATTAAGTACGTCTATAACAGCGGGTGATAAAATATGTGATGTTTATCTTATTCGAGGAACTAGACTTGCTTCATCAATAACAAAAGGCTATTTGACAGAGTTCGATAATATTTCGTCAATTGATACAGATAAGCCTTGGTGGGATCAAAATTCGCTTGAAGCGTTGACTGTTCATGATAAGGCATATGCAACCATAGGGTATACAAGCACAAATTATTTAAAATCTGTCTTTACGGTATGTTTTAATAAAACATTAATTAAAGATAATGCCCTCGAAAATCCGTACGATCTGGTTGATTCTGGAAAATGGACATTTGATAAGGTAGCAGAAATGGGGGAATCGATAGCAGTGGATTTGAATGGTGATGGCGTACGAGGCACAGAGGATATGTGGGGTATTAACTATACAAGGGATACATTATCTGGAATATTTCAATCGTGTGGAGTTACATATGGTACAGTGAATCAAGATGGAGAAGCGGTTTTAACGATTGATGATGAAACTAATGTGGAAAGAATGACAAATATTGTCCCAAAACTTTTTGATTCATCGTATTCGGCTGATACATTAAGCGGAACATATATTAAGGCAACGGCTTTCGATGGTGAATTCTTTGCTAATAGTAAGGTGTTGTTTCTTTTTACCGCAACTCATCCGATTGAATATTTACGTGCGATGACAATCGATTTTGGTATGCTTCCTTATCCTAAGTATTCAGAGGATGAGAATTATAAACCATCTGTTGCTTGTATTTTTATTTCATTGACATCTGTTCCGGTAACCAGTGCTGATGAATTGGACGATGTGGGCTATTTTCTTGAGGCATATGCCTATGAAGGATATACTTTATTGAAGCCAGCGTTTTATGAGAAGATTTTGCTTGGTAAGGTTGCTAATGATGAAGATTCAATGGAAATGCTTCAATATATTTATGAAAATTTAAATTATGATATAGCAACATTATATAATTTTTCTTCTATGACAGGCACGGTTAACGATTTGTCGAAAACGTTGAATGTAAATGTTTCGTCATACTTGAGAACATATATCGCAATTTGGCAAAGTTCGGTAGATAATTTTAACCGTTGTGTAGAATAAATTTAAAAGAGGTTTATATTATGAAAAAACGTATTATATCAATATTATTTATTATTTCACTTTTAGCTACTATGAGTTGTTTTACACTTACAACGTTCGCGGAAGACATCACTTTATCAGCTGATATTGACTGGTATGATTCAACTCAAACTGAATTTACCATATACACAGCTGAAGAATTACTCGGCGTTGCGCTTCTCGCAGAATCAAAAAATATAAACTATGAAGGAAAAACAATTAAGCTTGGTGACAATATTGTTTTTAATACAGGAGATGCTACAACATGGGGAATTACAGCTCCTGTTAACAGCTTTCCTGGTATAGGAAAAGTGAATGGAATTGATTTTAAGGGCAAATTTGACGGGCAGGGTTTTAGTATTTCTGGCTTGTATATCTGTTCAACAGGTAGTGATGTAGGCTTTATAAATGCAACAACAGGTGCTGAAATAAGAATTTATCAATTGTAAACAGTTATATTCAAGGCGCGTCACGAGTAGGTGGTATTGTCGGAAGAATAAATGGTAACAATGGTGACATATCAAATACCATATCTAATGTATATGTTGATGCAACAATAGTTTCGACAGTAGCTCAGGCGGGAGGGATTGTTGGATCAATACTCCACTGGGCTGGGAATACGGTTTTGGAGGAATGTTCCTTTGCCGGGAGCATTACCGCTCCAAAGACGGTTGGTGGAATAATTGGGGATGATAGTGCTGCAGGTTTTGAAAACGCTACAGCAGGTCCTATTTCGTGTTCAATAACAAATTGTGCTAATTATGGTGAGGTCAATTGTCAGACGCAATTAGCAGGAGGAATCGCAGGCTACATATATTATTCAAAAGTAAAAAACTGTATTAATACAGGAAATATCAATTTGATGTCTGGCGCTACTACTACAATTCAATATTTCGGCGGTATAGTAGGTAAGATATCAAAAATTACGGAAATTGATGGGTGTTATTCCAAAACAGAAGCTATAACAGATACAACAATAACATTGTCAGGCGTTATAGCTGGAGCTATTGATGGAGAAACAGCAACTATAACTAATTCGTTTGATGTAGCGGATTCTAATATGAAGGGAAGCAATTCAGCCGCTTTCTTGAGTGAGCTTGATTTTACAAATACTTATCAAACTGTAGTTGATTCATATCCAATGCTCGCAGGCACAGTTTTATTATTAGAACAATCAACAAAAGATCCTGTATATATCCCGGAGACCCAACCAGAAACAGAACCAGAAACTGAGCCAGTTACTGAAACCGTAACCGAATCAATAACCGATTCAGTTACAGAATCGATACCGGTAACGACAACAGATGAAGGAACTACTTCCGGTTGCTCTGGTTGTACGAGTTCAGTGGGATTAGGTGGAATTGTTATTTTATCAGTAATATCATTTATAGGGACTTGCATCATAAGAAAAAAGAGCTGATATATTAATTCTGCACAATCGCGATCTTTTAATATATCGCGGTTGTGCAGGAGAATTGTTGTTTTAAAAATATAACGTATTATGTGAAAAATGCAGTAATTCAAAATTGGAAATATATTTTTTTATATATTAAAGAAGGTATGGTATTAAAATGAAGAAGAAATTTTTTGCTGCTATTGCAATAATTATTATATTATCTGTAATGCTTGTCGCTTGTAAAGAGAGCAACGACGATGAAAAAACATCGGTTGGAGGGACAACATCGTCAGATACTTTCGGTGCGATTGATCTCAATGAATATACTATTGTGTATCAGACAGATGAGAATAATGTATATTCTTCAATTGCACAAAATTTTTGGAAAATAATCTATGCTAAAACTAACACTCGCATCGCTATGGAAGATGATTCATTACGTTCGGGTGATTTACCCGATGATAATAAAAAAGAGATATTGATTGGTGCGACAAACAGAAGTCAATCAACCGATACGGATATCGAAAGCGATAAATTGAATTATGTTATCAAGATAAAAGGTAACAAAATAATAATTAACGGAACAACACCATATACAGTTAATGAGGGACTTACATATTTTGCAGAAAACTTTGTACAAGGGCCAAGCACATTGATATCTTTGCCCGAAATAACTATAAGTACTTCTGAAGAAGCAGTGTTATTGGCATCTGATAACATATCAAATTTTTATCTTGTTTGTTATGACCAGTATAATATAGCTGATGTTGAGGGATTCGCAACAGTTTTATCTCAAAATTTGAAAGATAAATATGATTTTTCAGTAGGTATTAAATATGTGATTTCTAGTAAAGTTGATGCTGGAATTCCAGTTGTTATTGGACGGTTTGATCAAAATACAAAGGGAGCTCTCAGTGAATCTGATATTCCAGAATATTGCTCAATACGAGGTTATGGATCATATTTTATGGTTGACGGTGTTACTCCAACATCACTTGAAGAATCGACCACAATGTTTTCAAAAATGCTTCTAATGTGTACATGTAATGGCAGTACTGATATACTTGCGGGAAAAAATATGATTTACTCCAACGAAGTTGATGTGTATACATATGATGCACCAATGTTTAGTGACGGAGAGCTTGTAAATGTCAATGAGACAACATCAGACGGTTGTTTGTTTACATACGATAATGCAGATATTATTGATTATAATACGTATTGTACAAAACTGATAAACGGAGGTTATTCATTGTACAGCACAAACTCGATTAATCAGAATATCTTTTCTACATATACAAATTCCAAATATAATATCCATGTTTATTTTATTGAAAGTTTGTCGCGCGTAAAAGTTGTTATAGAAGATAGCAGATATCTTCCAGTTGTAGAATCACAGCCAATTACAAATAAGGTCACTGATGCGTCGCTCACTCAGCTTAAACTTGAAGGCGCGACGGGAATGTCGTATATTATTACGCTTGAAGACAACAGCTTTTTCATAATTGATGGCGGACGAACAATCAATACTGATCATCTGTATGAGGAGTTGGTTTCGCTAAACAAACGAGCCGATGGAAAAATAGTAATTGCGGCATGGCTGATTACACATTCACATGGTGATCATTATGAGGCTTTTGTGGAATTCGCTGTTAAATATGCAAGCAAAGTAACGCTTGAAAGCGTGATTGTCAACACGCCGAACAGTGCCTGCGCCTCATTGTCCAATGATTATAATAGCTATAATTCAGATGGTACAACATTACCAAATTATGTAACATCATACTATGGTGATAACGTAAACTTTTATATTCCTCATACAGGGCAAGTCTTTTATGTTAGAAATATGAAAGTAGAGATATTGTATACATACGAAGATATTTTTCCAGAGAAAATAGTTGATTTCAACAGCACTGGAATAGTTACAAGAATGACGCTCGAAGGACAAACATTATTGTTTCTTGCTGACAGCTATACGGATGCTGGCGATATTCTTGTTGAAATGTACGGAGATACATTGCAAAGCGACTTTGTTCAGCTCGCTCATCATGGATATGAGAATGGTGTGAATCTTGAAACTTATCAGTGTATAAATGCTAAATATGCATTATGGCCGCAGGATTCGTCTGTAGTGTCAACCCACAGTGGTTGTGCTTTGGTAAAATTGTGGTTAACGTATAGCGGAAATCCGAAGATATATTATTCTTATAACCTAGATAAAACATTTACTCTACCATTTAACGAATGACAATTTTGGTTGAGAAATTAAAGCAAATAAATTTATGAGGTGAATCTTTTATGGTTGAAGACATAGATTTTAAAATTGTATATCCTAATATACCGATTCAGAAATATCTTATTTTTGGTGAAAGAATTAGGTTGGCGTTAGAGTCGGCAGAGGTATGTAAAGCAGGGGAGTTGTTAACAATATTTCTCGGAAATTGTTCGGACAGTTTATCTCAAAGTATTCACTCTGAGTTGTCCGATACAGAATATGGCATATTTTGTGAGGGAAATAAAATAGTGTTGGCTGGATTTCTTGCTGCTGGTATAGAACGAGATTGTCAAAGATTTATTGATGATATTTCAAATGTGGCTAAGGATGCTGAAAAGTTTTACCCTGATGGTTTTGTATTCCGTGAAAAGTATTATTTGTGGGAACCTACATTGCCAGCACCTGAGTTTATTAGTAAAATAGGTGTGTATAATTGTGGAGATGATAAATATAGTTTATGCTATCGTGCTGTAAAGGGGGCGTTTGAAAAATACATAAAAGCTCTTACCGATGCTAGTTTTCTCGTTGTTGCGCAGAATGCTGTGAATTTTAATACTCTGTGTGTATTAGAGCGCGACGGGTTGACTGTGTATGTTAATTATCACCCGAGAAGATGTGTTTTGAATATCAGCGTTACAACGCGTGCCTACAGTCTTCCATCATATACCTGTGAAAAAGAGGTGTGCGGATATGTGCTGGCACAAGTGTGGGTAAAAATCGGAATGGGCTATGTGATACGTCTTAGGGACGGGTCATTTATAATTATTGATTCTGGACATACCATTGATTCGGAGCGCATTATTGAAACATTAAATCAGCTTGATGTATTAAAGAAAGCAAAATTCAAAATTACGGCATGGATAATAACGCACGCTCATGTTGATCATTATAATGGTATATTGATGTTGGCAGAGAAATATAGCGACCAGTTTGATGTTAGACAATTTATTTATAATATCCCCGATGACAGCGAAACCGTTGGTTATCAGGTATTAGATAAACGTTTTAATCATGTGTTTCCGAAAGCACTTGAACAGTTTGGTAATCCATCGGTTTATAAGCCTCATACGGGTGAAAAGTTTGATTTGGATGATATACACATCGAAGTATTATATACACATGAAGATATGTTTTCTGAATATCTAAATGAGATGAATGATACATCAACTGTTCTGATGATGACGATAAAAAGTAATAAAATACTTTTTGCAGGCGATATATACTCTCGTGGAGCCGATATACTCGTTTCTTATTATGAAAATAATCTGAAATGTGATTATCTTCAGGTACCGCATCACGGTTATCAAAATGGTGGTAATGCAATATTCTATAAATACTGTGCTCCGAAAGTAGCAATGATACCGATGAGTGGAACTGTTCAGGGAAAATCCTCAATAAATAAAACTATTGGCGATCTTGACGTGGCTGGATGTCGGAATATTCTTGTTACTAATCAAGATATTGTTAAAAACATATTGATTGAATTAGATTAAGATGAATAGGAGTTTACATGAAATACACATTGCCGAAAATTGATGACAGTATTCCAGCTTTGACTTGTGAATGGTTTCCAAGCATAGCGCAGTGTTTTGTTTATCGAAATTGGGGAACGGTGACGCTCGAAAGCCTTGCCATAGTTCTTGAGTGTGGTAAAGCTGATATAATAGCACTTGCAGAAGCCATGGGGTTAAGCGTAACTGAGGTTGAGTCAGAATGGCAGACAAGAGGGTACATTACAATAATTCGGAACAATTGGCATTTGTTAGACTATAAGCAACTATGTCAGCTTCTCGGCTGGGATGAAGCGAGATTGGCTGCCTCGTTGTGCAATGACGATTTTCTTTCAATAAAGCTTGGCAGAAATAAGCCGTATTGTCCACATATCAAAATTGAAGCGCTCAATGATGAGGGCAAGAAACGCACAGCTGTTATTAAGCATATAACTGAGGGTGCGCTGTCACATACACCAAAAGCTATTCATAAGCCTTTTGACTTTTTTGGCGGGTTGAAGGAAAAGCATGAGACAATGTGTAGCTGTGATCATGGTATGAAAAAAATAATTTATTCATATTGCACTCTTTATGGAGATATGTTTGCGGATACTTCTCTTATAGACGCATCCTTTCCAGCTGAAATGTTGAATGCATACCGCGAGTGTGGTATCACTGGAGTTTGGGTGCCGACGACACTGAAAGAAATATGTCCCTATATTGATAACGTATACAATGATACATTGTATGAAAAGCGTATAGTAGGTATACAATATTTGATTAAACGCCTATCTGAATACAGTATTAAATTATATATTTATCTCAATGAACCGCGTTCTGTATCGAATGATTTCTTTGAAGTGCATCCTGATTTCCGTGGAGAACGTCTCACTGAAGATGAATCTTGCCTGTGTATCAGAAACGATGATGTTCAAAGTTATTTGATTTCATGTGGGAAATTTATTGCTGAAAATCTTCCTACGCTCGGCGGTATTTATACAATCACAGCGTCAGAAAATCATACAAATTGTTATAGCCATATAAAGATTAACGGAGAGTGTAATTGTCCACGTTGTAAAAACTTTACTCGTGCTGATAACTTTGCATTGGTTAACAAACTAATATATCAAGGAATTTCTTCTGTGTCAAATTCAATAGAGTTTATTGCACACAGTTGGGGGTGGCGTGGAGAAGAACCTTATTCTGTTATTGATGCGCTACCAGAGAAAATTGAGATAATGAGTGTCAGCGAACACCATGCTAAAAAAAATATTGATGGTACTGAGACTAAAGTGATTGATTATTCAATTTCAATCGAGGGTCCTGGTGAATTTTCAACACAGTTGTGGAAGTATGCAAAAGAGAATAATCATAAAACGATAGCTAAAATACAGGTTAACAATTCGTGGGAATTATCTACAGTGCCATATATTCCTGTCTTTGATAAAGTGTATCGTCATGTTAAAGGAATAATAGAACAGGAAACGGTTGATGGATTAATGCTCAGCTGGACGCTTGGCGGTTATCCTTCACCTATGATAGAGATGGTGTCGAGGCTATGTGATAGTGGCGTGGAGCTTCCAACACTTGCCGATATATATAATAAGCTTTTCAATGGTTTTGACATTGATTTGTTAGCTCGCGGATTTTCTGAGCTATCGAATGCCTTTGATGAATATCCGTTTTCACTTGCAGTTGTTTACCACGGACCTCAGCAAATAGGTCCTGCTAATTTGCTTTATAATGAAGCAACAGGAAGAAAGGCTACAATGGTTGGATTTCCATATGATGACATTGAGGGCTGGCGTGGTGCTTTTTCAGTGGAAACATATATTGGTCAGCTTAAAAAAATGTATATAAAGTGGGAGGAAGGTATCAGGATATTGCGGCAGGCATATGACCACTATGACAAAAAGTTAGAAGAAGTAATATGTTGTGCTGAAGCGTGTCTTGTTATTTTTCATTCTTGCTATAATCAGGCGTTTTATATCAGTGAGAGAGACAAAAAAAGCGATAAAAGCAGTATTCTTAGAAGTGAAATGGGACTTGCCAAAGATATGCTGGCTCTTATGGCAAAAAATGCTTGTATTGGTTATGAATCGTCAAACCAATACCATTTCACAAAAAGCAATCTGCTTGAAAAAATAGTTAATTGTGATTATTTATTAAAAAATATAGATGATTGTAAAATGTAAAAGAATCTAATGGGGATGGTAACTTTGTATTCATATAGAGATAAAGAGTTTCACGAGATAAAATTTGCGAGCTCATTAACTGAGGAGCATATTACTGGCGGTCATGGCGGCGGGGATATTTATAATATAACAAAAAAGATTTGTTATGGCAGAAAATTGTTTTAAAATAAAACTATTGCTTTACTGCTGACGTAAATATCTAAAGAAAGGCATGGAATTTTAATGCAATTATCACTTGAACAACTCAAACAAATTACAAACGGAGTCGTATTGTTGGAAAGCAAAAACGGACGATTCATTTTTCATCGTTTCACTGAAAATCAGGAAAATCATTATAAGCAAACAAACAAGTTGTTTTATGCTTTAGCATATGCAACTACCAGTGTTTCACTTGATTTTATGACGGATGCAGATGAATTTGGCTTTAGTTATGATATATTTAAAGCAACGTCAAGATCATTTTATTATTTTGACGTCTATATTGACGGAATTATGAAATTGCATTTGGGCGAAAGCGATATGTGGATAAATCACGGCACTGTTAAAGTAAATATAAAGGAATTATTAGGTGTTCATATAGACAACGATAGCAAAGTTCAACATAGAATAACCGTTTGGCTACCTAATCTTGTTGTCGCACAGCTTTTTGATGTATATATATCCGATGGAGCTTGCCTTAAAGGTGTGCAGAAGTCATTAAAGCTTCTTACTTACGGTGACTCAATAACCGAGGGATTTGATGCTGAATTTTCATCGTTGAGTTATGTTAATCGAATTACAAGGTCTTTTGATGCCGAGGTACTTAATCAGGCAATAGGAGGCGAAAGGTTTGCGCCAGATTTGCTTGATAGAAATCTTGAGTTTTCACCAGACATTATTATTGTTGCTTATGGTACAAACGACTGGTCAGTCTGTACCCGAGAGCAGCTTGAAAGCAGATGCGAAAATTTTCTTGTGGCGCTTAACGAAATATATCCTGATATTCAGAAGTATCTTATAATTCCTATATGGAGAGTAGACATAGATACTATTCCGTCAAAATATGGTGGGAGCTTCGAATGTGTTTGTTCATATATTCGGAGTAGAGGTATAGCTCATGGGTATAAAATCATTGAAGGAATAAATCTTGTTCCTCATGTTACAAAGTTCTTTGGAGATAACAAAATTCATCCTAACGATATGGGTTTTGCTGAATATGCGAATAATTTAATCAAACAAATTAAGATAAAAAATTATGTCGTTGATAATTAAGTTTTATATGGACGCAAATTGCAATAGCAAGTTGCAATAGTTTTCAAAATAGTAACAATTCATGGTAATGTATTCTTGCCCTGCGGGTTTCTGGAGAGAGGGCGTAGCCCGAACGGAGGAAACCCGCAGGGCGGCGCGACACTCAAGCGGCATAGATTTCGTCCAGCTGCTTTTCAAACAGTTCGTCTGGTGTGTGGTAGCCTAAAATTTTCCTCGGTAGACCGTTAATCAGGTCAACATCAGGTGAATATTATTTAGCTGATAATATAACAATTTCAGCTACATATGTCACAGAGTTTACCGGAACTTTTAATGTTGCTGATGTTACTACAACGTCAGACCCTTTTGGAAACGATATAGATTGGGATTTATAGGCTCTTTGTCAATAGTTGGAGTAAAAAAATCTGACGAAAGATAAAGAATATATAAGGAGCAGGCTGAGGCGTAAGCGGATGCCTGCTCCTTTGGTCGTCTCAAAGCGCAGCCCGCTGCGCAGGAACAACTATAGCGACGTTTTCTGAGAATGATAGTTATATTCTTTTCAAAGGCTGATATATCTCTTTGATTTTTTGAGTTTGGTATTCGTGAATTGTACCTGTTTCAGAGCCACAACGAGGACAGTTTGCAATTTTAGCGTTTCAATTCCACGGAAATAAGCAAATTCCCTTTATTGCTATCCACTCTTTTTATTATTATATCTTGCAATTTTAGCGTTTTTTCGCTATAATTAATTGAGAGCATATTGAGTATCTCCGATAAATGTTTTGTTTGTAAATTCATTTTATCAGATTTTTCTTAAATATGATCTCTATTTTTATTTTTTGACGAGCTTTTTGAAAGTTCTATTTGTTGCTTACTCAAACATTTATTATAGAACCTCCAAAATGGTGTAGCTTTAAATGATATGAAAGTAGGTTATACCTTGTTCGACTGTAATCAAGGGGCGATTCTCTTATGTTCTAGCTGACATACATAATTGCTTTCTTGCTATTTAAGCAAATAACTTTAGAAGGATTTTCATTAAGGAAACTGTCTCTTTGTGTTTTATTAATTTAATATATTCATACAAATAGCATTGACTTATAACATTAATCGATGTATAATATGTATATAATAAATAAAAGATTTAGAAGAAGGCCTTCAACTAAGGTTATCGTATCAAATACTGAAACGATAAAAAAATTATAAGCCTTATATGAAAAAGGTTGAGTAGGCAACAAAGGCTGTAACGGGCCAAGAAAGTTCGATATACAGGTAAGATCGGCTCAAAGGATAAAATCAGGCAACGACAATATGACAGTTGCTATGGTTTTAAACATATGAAAGGAGGCGATTAATATGCATAATAAAAATGGAAATGGATCGAAAGGTCAAGGGATAAATGATGGTCATGGTAAGGGTACAAGTATTGGTCAAAGCCCTATGACTGGAGAAAAGAAAGAAGTCAAGGAAGAAGTTAAGGAAAAAACCCAAAAGTAAACCAAATTCATAATTGAATACTGAAATTTTGCGAACAATTACATGAACGCAAACTGAAAAAGTCCGGGCTTAACATTGTTTTTGAACTTTATGTTTTGTGGCTGGGCTTTTTTTGTGGTTATGCGGAGTGTTGGTAGCATAAATACGGTAATAAAATGACTCACACTTAGCCGTATATGCCATATTAAGACAAATTATGGGGATATTTGTGTACAGCATCCATGTTGTTGGTACTAGCGAAAGTACACCAGAGAGGGGATATGCAAGAGGTAATTCGTTTACTGGATAAGGAACGAATTAATCCCGCAGTTATGGCTACCCATATTTGCGTTATAAATACTGTTATCGATATAACATTCAATCTTACATCAATTTCTTTGGTAAAAAGCTTATATATACTAATATTCATCGTTAAAAAAGTTAAATATTTAGGATAAATATTGACAAGCATTAAAAGTTTTTGTATAATGATGATAATTTTAATTAGTATATTTTTCAATTATTTAAATCAAACTGTATAAAATCAGCAGCCTTCGACCATATATTTATTTTAGTGCGTCGCAGAAAAACAATATTTCTTGCTCGGGAGCAAATTTTAAAATTAATATCTTAGAATAGAAAGAGAAGCTTATTATGAAATTATGTATACAAACAGGGGATATAGTAGATGAACTTGGCTTTGAAGAAGGATATCGAATGATTAAAGATGCCGGCTTTACTACAATAGATTGGAATCTTGATCATGCTTGGAAAATGAATACAATTATAAAAGCTAATGATCTTAAGGAACTTTGTATTTTTGAAAAATCATTGCCTGAAATTATGGACCATTACGCTGAAGAATTGGCTTTTATAAAAAATAATGGCTTAACTGTTAGTCAAGCGCATGCACCATTTCCGGCTTATGTAGAAGGGCGCCCTGACATTTTGGAATATGCTATAAAAGTATATTGTGGGAATATTTTATTCTGTAATAAAATTGGTTGCAAAAAGCTGGTTATTCATGGCATTTCATTGTTTGCTACCGAACAGAATAAAACTCCTGAGGATTACAAAAAAATGAATATGCATTTGTATGAAAGCTTGATTCCCACATTACAACAAACTGACATCATTGTTTGTCTTGAGAATTTATTCACTAAAAATGGTAGTGATTTTCTTGAAGGAACTTGTTCTAATCCTTTTGAAGCAGTAGAATACATTGATACGCTCAATAAAAAAGCAGGTAAAATGTGCTTTGGCTTATGTTTGGATACTGGACATTTAAACTTGCTTCACAAAAGTTTCCGTGTTTATATGCCTATTCTTGGAGACCGTATTAAGGCATTGCATATTCACGATAATGATGCTTCTTCTGATCAACACTTGGCACCTTACACAGGCACTATTATTTGGAAAGATTTTATAAACGGGCTTAAACAAATTGGATATAATGGAGATTTGAGTTTTGAAACTTTTCGTCAAGTAACTATAAAACGTGTTGATAAACCTGTTATAATGCCATTTTTAAAACTAATCGCTCAAATAGGTGAATATTTTAAATCCGAATTAACAAATTAATATTTCATTTCATTGAATTAATAAAATATTGAACACTCAATTTTATCTTGAATGTTCAACTTGTGGCGGAGAGAGAGGGATTCGAACCGTAGCAAAAATGAAAAATGAGCTTGGATTGAAGGTAAAATACCCAGGTGTAATAACGAAAGAGCAGTTGATAAT
>Ga0172378_10003671_pt1 | contig 14416 bp, 14 predicted proteins | sample GrowelOW332metaG_FD_119755 | JGI IMG/M metagenome (GOLD analysis project Ga0172378, IMG submission 119755) | Groundwater microbial communities from an aquifer near a municipal landfill in Southern Ontario, Canada - Pumphouse #3_1 metaG | ecosystem: Environmental > Aquatic > Deep subsurface >... | reverse complement strand
ATTCGGTTTCATACCTCCGATATTGACGAGACTGCCTACAAAAAACTTGAGTACCGCACCGGCAGCAAGCAGTATGGCCGTAAGAATTATATCGGATACCGATAATCCTTTTTTCTGCACGGCCTTCAGTTCCCGTTTTTCACCGGGGATGTTATTATCCTGTTCTTCCATTTTTTCCTTCCTTTTCTGGTGTTCTGTTATGTAGAAACATAACGTTATTATACAGAGAAACATCAGGTTGTCAAGAGTGTAATGCCGATAATTTACTGATTGAATTATCGTTATATATAAAGTAAAATAATAATATGGTAAAAAGCGGACCGCAGAATAATTCTTTTGATGAACTTGTCGCAGGTATAAGTGCTGATGAACGACGTTTTCTGCTTGAAAAGCTGAAGCGGTCCGGCACTGAAATGCCGTTGCAGGGGATGGAAATGCCTCAGGAGGATGTTCCTGACGACTGTTCCATTCAAATCCGTATAAAATCGGAATCATTACTGTATCGCATCATTCTGTGGCTCCGTTCAGTTTTTACCAGACAGACACAGGACGAAATTTATAACGACGATCTGATTGTTAATCTTGTACATAAAGTGACAAAAGCTCACCCCGGACTTGTTGATTATCAGCATAGACTTTTTCAGTCGCTTTTTTATGAAAAATTGAAAGAGCTTAAAGAATGTGCTGATTTTTTTAAACCGTATATGACTGCGGTAAATGACAATGCAGGTGAATTTTATGCGTTTCTGAGCACGTTTATTGCACCTGAAATCGGTGATGCAGTCGGAAGGGAAGCCGATCCTTATTCGATCCCGTTTGACCGGTCCCTTACAAACGAATTGCGTACATCGCTTATCAGAAAACTTGAAATTGCAGTACGCGATATTTCTCCTTCGTCAAAGCAGACAATGTACAGTACTATACGGAGTATTGAATGGCTCCGTCAGCTCACAGGACTGCCATACCTTCATTTTATTGCACAGTTTACCGCGATTATTTCAGAATCGTATACCTGTCCGTTCAGCAATGCGCTGACCGATTTCCAGGCCTTTGCCCGTGTGCTTTCAAACTGTATGCCCGTGTCAAACGAAGCACTTGAAGCGTTGTTTCTTTTTCCACAGCGGAAAGCGGCGTCGACACTTGAACTGGATTCGGATAATGAGAAAGCACTCAGAGATTTTTTAAAAAGATCTGTATCGGCATTCTCCATGATACAGATGTTCATCAGAACTGTTCCGGTTTGTACAATCGGGCGGATTATCTTTAATGACTACAACTGGCAGCCGGAGCCGTTCGGCGGAGCGGAAGACTGGTCGGTGAAATTTCGTGAAGAATGGAAAAAAGTTTTTGACGAACGGTGGGAAGCATGGCTGCGCGACCGGAAAAAGAACCAGTTGTCTGTTGTTCTTTCTTCAAATTTCGGTCTGAAAGAATTCCCTGTGCTGCCGTTTCGTCCCTGGGCTGATTTGTGGGGAGGAGTGCCGTTTCACTGCGAAATGACGGCAGGATTCCTTTCATGGTTCAACAGTAATGAATATTCCGGTGTAATGGCTGTTCTGAATGTTGTCATGCTTGAAGGTGTGTTTCTTAATGAAGAAAACAGAACGGAATTTTCAGAGGCGGTAAACGATTTTTCGGTTACAAATCAAAGAATTGAATCATTCGTTGAGTCTCTTTCTCCGCGGGGAAATATCGGGACTGCTTTTGAAAAAGTTGCCTCAGAACATATACGTTCACTTAAAGGACAGTCTCGTATTGACTCACTGATTTTGAATGCAGAGACCAATATTCATGAAATTGATATTTCTTTTTGTAAACAGTGCCGCATTATTGAAGATATTTTTCACGGAATTCTTGATGGTGCAAAAGACTCCCGGTATGAATCGATTCAGAATCTTATGACTATTCACGGACATGAAAACCGTATATTCAGGGACAAAATGGAAGAAAGCCGTACTATTATAAAAAATGCCCGGCAGCTTCTTGCCGATATTGAACCGCTTGATCTTCCCCGTCAGATGCCGGCGGATTTTTCAGGTCTGGTTTTTGACGAAGCAAAAAAGTGAAGCGGATTTCTATTGCATCAGCAGTATCGGATCAGCAGGATAAATATGTATTTCTGCCGTTTTATTCTGCCGGCAGGCCTTTTGCCGATAATGCACCTGTATGGGGAATGACGCTTCGGAAAGCCGGCAGTATGCGTTTCCGCTGGAGTGAGACGAACTGTGTCCGTAGAGAAATGCTTTCCGGAATAGTACACCGCAGTTCCGGCAGGACACTTACACCCGTTCAGCTTGAACTGATCCATTCAAAGACGGTATACGACGTATCTTCTTTTTCTGATACGTTCGGTCTTCAGGGAGACGGCATTATTACCGGCCATGCAGAACTACTGCCGGTCGTAACAGTAGCCGACTGTATGCCGCTTTTCCTGTACGATCCGGTAACAGGGGTGTTCGGTGCGGTTCATTCCGGCTGGAAGGGAACGGGCATTATAGGTGAAGCAGTGCGGACGGCAGAAAAGAATTACGGTGCCGTGCCGGGAAATATCTGCATCGCGATAGGTCCGCACATACGCAGCTGCTGTTATGTAGTGGACGAAGGACGGGCGGAATATTTCCGCAGGAATTTCTGCGGCGACTGCGTGATTCCGTTTGGACCGGAAGATGACGGGGATGAAGCCCGGAGCTGGAACAGCGCCGGTGGAAAACTGTACCGTCTGTCGCTTGAAAAAGCGAATCTGGCCGTGCTGGACAGTGCCGGCATCCGCGACGAAAACATTACTGTCGCTGCCGACTGTACCTGCTGCTGCAGCCTGTTCGGTTCGTTCCGCAGGGAAACTTCAGGAATTCCCGAAGATGACAAATGGCGGCGTTTTACGGTACAGGCTGCATTCTGCGGACATCTGTCATCATGATTTTTACCGGTAGTGGTAAAATTATGGCCGATCTGCTAATATAAAATACATTTATCAATCTTATAGGACGTTTTTTATCATGAGTGATGTTAAGAATGACTGCCGCGTTGTTGTCTGCGCTGCTTTGAATCAGTTTATACAGGAAAAAAATCCCGGTGCGGAACCGGTCGGTACCGATGCACTTGTGCTGCAGAATCCGCCCGATCCGGCTATGGGCGATATCGGGATACCAATGTTTGTGTATGCAAAGGTTCTTCATATGGCGCCTCCTGCTATAGCGCAGAGTGTGGTAAAACTGATAACCGGTTCAGAAAATCCGGGCGGTATTGATGCGTCATCGCTGGGACAGTTCACCGCTGCAGGGCCGTATGTGAATCTTACGCTTAACAAAGCGGGAGCAGGGTATGCTGTTCTTTCCCGTATAGCGGAACAGGGGACGGAATACGGTTCACTGGGAGAGGACGGGAAAAAACCGCTTGAAGGGCGGCGGGTTATGGTTGAGTATTCAAGCCCGAACACGAACAAACCGCTGCATCTTGGGCACATGCGTAACGACGCACTCGGCGAGAGCGTGAGCCGCATCCTGAAAAAAGCCGGAGCGGAAGTTTATAAAGTGAACATTATTAATAACCGAGGTGTCCACATATGCAAGTCCATGATTGCCTATAAACTTTTTCACGAACCCAAAGGAGAGACTCCCGAAACGCTGCATATAAAGGGTGATCATTTTGTAGGCCAGTGTTATGTTGAGTTCGATAAATATTCGAAGGAACACCCCGAGGCGCAGCAGCAGGCAGAGGATATGCTCGTACAGTGGGAAAAAGGTGATCCGGAAATACGCAGACTGTGGAAACAGATGAACGACTGGGCTATAGGCGGTATTACGGTGACGTATGACCGTACCGGTGTTTCCTTCGACAAGCTGTATTACGAAAGTGAAGCGTACCTCAAAGGAAAAGAAGAAATCATGAAAGGCGTGGATGCGGGCACCTTTTTTAAAGCTCCGGACGGTTCCATCCGCGTTGATGTCAGCGAAGTTGTAGGCGGTAAAGACGACCGCGAACACGAGAAAGTTCTGCTCCGGAAAGACGGTACGTCCGTCTATATCACGCAGGATATCGGCACGGCAATCAGCCGCCACAGCGACTGGCCGTTCAATCAGCTGGTGTACGTTGTCGCAAGCGAACAGATATATCATTTTAAGGTTCTGTTTTATATATTGAAGAAACTCGGCTTTGAGTGGGCGGACAAACTGTATCATTTAAGTTACGGTCTTGTTAATCTGCCGAGCGGCCGCATGAAAAGCCGCGAAGGAACGGTTGTCGATGCGGACGATCTTATAGACCAGCTCCATGCGGACGCACTTTCGGAAATCAGAGAAAAGGGACGTGAAGCGGAAGTGGGTGATCCCGACGAAGTTGCGGAGAAGATTGCGCTTGCCGCGCTCCATTATTATCTGCTCCAGATTACGCCGATTAAGGATATGCTGTTCAATCCGAAAGAATCACTTTCTTTTACAGGTGATACCGGTCCGTACCTGCAGTATATGGGCGCCCGAATTGCATCCATTCTCCGCAAAGCCGCGGACGACGGCATACAGCCTGACGGAAGCGAATCGTCAGCGGCACTTCTTTCAAGTGCGGCGGAATGGGATCTGATAAAGCGGCTCGGCGATTTCCCTGCCGTTACGGCTAAGGCTGCGGATACGCTCGATCCGAGCGTTATGACAGGGTATCTGTACGATGTGTGTAAACTGTTCAGCAGATTCTATCAGCAGTGTCCGATCCTTACAGCAGAAAATACTCAGCTCGTAAAAGCGCGCCTTTTCCTTGCAGAATGTACGCTTACAGTCCTGAAGAGCGCCATGAATCTTGTACTCGTTCCGTACCTTGAGAAAATGTAAGAGGGTGCATATCAGAAACAGTGTTTTTTAAGGTAAAATAAACAGTGGGTAAAAAGGAAAAATCCCTGCCGGTAAATTTAAAAAACACTGCCAGTAAATTTAAATTTCCTCACCAGGGAAATTTAAATTCCATTGCATGGAAATTTAAATTCCTCGCCATAGTACGTAAAATTCTATGGCGTACTTTGCAAAATTCTATGGTGAGGAATTTTCTCCTGCAGCATGCCTTATTCGTTCCTTAAAAAAATACATAAAAGGCAGCTTTGCTGACTGTAAATGCGACCGTCAGGAAGTGATTACCGAAGACTGTGTCGTTATTGCTGCTGAATCTAACGAATTTTGAATAAGTGAATAATCATCTTTCGTTAAAGGTATTTCTTTTGGTAATTTATCTCGTTTCAATGCAGTTACTCCACTTAGAAACAGTAACATTATGTACCGGTTTTATCCCTTGATCAGCCCGTTTTCTCCAGGAAATGCAATAAATCCCTCAATTATTGCGTTATTTCTTTTTAGAATATCCTCCTCTGTAAAATCAGTTCTTGTGTCTGCCATATCAGCAAGTTCTCGGATTTTTGTTCCCGATAAAAGCGGTTATTCTTGTTAAGAATGTATAGAACTGTTCATCATCCAGCAAGCCGTTTTAAAACACGTCCGGAAAACCGTTCGTCGTTTTGCTTTGAAATATCATTCCAGAAATCCGCCAACGCGCTTATATCGTCTTTCACCGGGTTCCGTTTCGTAAAGTATTTCCGGTACAGTGTGTCCGCCGTTACCCGTATCGAACAGTCTGTAGCGAGCAGCAGCGCCATGCACACGCTGCCTGAACAGTCAGCCTCAAGCAGATTCTCCTTTCCGCCCTCGTACCGTATGTACTGCATCCGTCCCAGGAAGTACCGGTACCGTTCCGCTTCTTTCAGCTTTGATAAAAGTTCCTTTTCCGTCTCCAGCATCATGCGGAGTTTTGCATCGGTTAATGTTTTATCGTTCATTATTTCCCTCCGAAAAGTGAAGTAAGCAGCGTGAACAGGAAACTGCCCGTACCGCTGATGCAGCCCATGATTCCCGCTGTCCGTCCCGTCCTGCCGTTGTCATGCGTTATATGTTCCGCAAGCCGCCGCGCAGTCGGGCACGTATCGGGATTAGTCCTGCACAGCAGCGACTCCGACTTGACGTCTTTTATTTCGGACTTCATGTCGGTTATTTCCTCTTTTAACCCTGTAATCGTTACCTCAATTCCTTTTAGTACCACCAGTATGTTTTCAAGTACCTGTAAATCCGTTTCTGCCGTTTTCTCCTCCGTTAATCCGTTTACCGTGTTTTCAGCCACAATATCGTTTCAAAGGCCGCATCCTTTTTATAGCGCAGTGTCAGTTCCGTAATTTCCGTTTCTATGGGCGTGCCGTTTCCGTCCGCCCCCAGCTGTATGCTCATGCATGCGCCCGCACGCGCATGTACCAGTGCTTTGTTTGTTTTTACGAAATAGCAGCGGTACAGTTTCTTCCGCCGTTCGAGCAGTTTCTCTGCATATACCTTGTACTGTTCCGTACCGTTGTATTCCGTATCGCTTAAATACCTGTTCGTATCGTTGAGTACGGCAAGTCCGCGCTTCTGTATCTCCGCGTCGTCCTTCCTGTAAACGCAGAAGTTCTGCTCCGCGACGATTGCTTTACCGTGTATCGTCATGCTCTTCACGAGCGCACCGGACGAGGGGGCTGTCACTTTGAGCAGCGCCTTTGTTCTGTACGTTGCCGTATCATATTTTACGAGAGTCATCTCCTCTCCGTTTTTCGTGACGATGTTCGATTTGAATGTTTCCTTCGTATCGATATCTTCCGTATAAACGACAGTGCGTGTTTTCCCGTCGTCTGTTTTTACCGAGTAGGTCGCCTCGTCCCCGTTCCGCTCTATGTCGCGCGTATTCGTGAACGGATAGTATGCGTTCATCTGTTCGTCGAGCCAGACGGGCGCCTCGCTGAAGTGCCACAGTTCGGTACGCTCCGTTTCGGTGTAGTGCGTATATTTCACGCGGATGCTGTTTGCGTATTCCTCCTGACTGTCGAACCTCCGGTAATGGGTGATGTCCGCAGCCGTAAGCAGGTAACTGCTCTCATTCTCACCGGAGCTGTCCGGATCGTACGGGCTTTCCGTGAATGACAGGGGCGTGTCTTTCCCGCACTCCAGGTTCGCGCCGTATGCGCGTGCAAGTTCCGACAGTTCTTCCCAGACTGATTTCTGTATAGCGCAATAGGTTATTTCAAACGGCAGGCTGCAGCACGTGATGTCTGACGGCGTGAGCTTCGCGCGTGCGGCGATTATATGCACGAGTGATTTTTCCGGGTGTGTGCTGTCGCAGGCGGTGCAGTGTACGGCTGTCTGCGTTTCGTTCCAGTCGCTTTGTGCAGACTGTTTTTTCAGTTCCTCAGACAGGTCGATGAGCTTCACTGTACATGTGCGCCCGTCGTTCCCGTCGGCTTCCGCCTGGAATCCGCTGCCGTCCGCGTAGAGCGTAAAACGCAGGTACTGCTTCAATTCATCCCCGAAGCAGTAGGTCACGCTTACCGGCGTGCCGGGTGTAAGAGATGGCAGCTGCTCCGGCGTATATTTCCGCGACGTGTTGTCCAGTATGAGTGTGCCTTTGTTAATGATGCCGCCGTTTTCCTCGCGGTAGCTTGTTATCTCACATTCGCTGATGTCGCGTATTATTTTCTGCTCAATGCCGTCTGCTTCATAGGTGATGACAACGTACGGCCTGACTGTTCTGTCCTCGACGGCAGTACGTACGTCTTCCGGTAATTCGTAGAATTTCACAGCGTCACACTCCATGCGCCGGTTCCGATGCGTTCCGCCGTGCACGTTCCGGCAATACGAAACTTTCGTGTAACGAGCACGGTGTCCCCGCAGTCCACATCCGCTAGATCGGACACGGGTACGAGTCCCGTGCAGGTGAGCCGCATACAACCGTTCAGAGGTATTGTTAGTTCCGGCATTTTCCGCGCCGTACCAAGTATGCTCCCGGAGGAGAGCGGCGCGTGTAGCGACAGTTGCCGTTTCCGTATCCCTCTGCACATTCCCGTAAGGCTCATGAGGTAGACGAGCGGTAATTTTTCTTTTTCCGCCGTGAGTGTGTGTCCGTCGAACAGCAGCGTTCTGCCCCGTATCCAGTCAAAGTGAGGTTTGTTTATAGGCCAGTCTGAGATCGTTGAGTCTTTTGTTCCCTGTACGTTCAGCTTCAGGTAAAATGCGCCGCCGTTTTCCGCACGAAGCTCGAAGTCGTGCACGGTGAGTTTTTCATATATTCTGCATTCGGTTATGCGGTCTATGATGAAGTCGAATGAATCTGAATCGTTTGAAAGAATTGAAAGTACCCTCTGCAGTGTGGCTGTTTCAAGCCGTGTCACGACACAGCCGGTTACGGTGTATCCGGTGCGGATAAAGACGGCAGGTTCGTTTCCGTCTTTTATAGAGGCGTCAAGGTAATATCCGGTTTCTTCCTCCCGGACGGTCTCCTCTTTATAGGGAAGCGGATAATAATCTGTGTTAATACGTAAGGTAAGTGTGCAGTCCCGCCCGTAAACGTTTCTCATGCTTCATAAGGTAGCAGAGAAAAAGGGAACCTGATTGCAACGGATATTGCAGGTTCAGGCAATATCCGTTTACAGGGCAGAAAAAACGAAATAAAAAAATAATTAACTTATTGACAGCATCTCGTTTACCATCCGGGCATTTACAGCTGCCCCTCCGTCGGGATGGTTGTTAAAAAATACGTGAACAATTTTTACGTTTTCAGCCATTTGTTGTATTACCGGTATATATTCCTGCAGTTCTTTTTCGGTATACAGGTACTTATACCGCGCGCTTCCGTTATTACCGTCGCTGCTGTACCATTTATCCCCGTTCCGGCCGTGAAAACGGATATATCCGGTATTACCGGTGACAATAGGAACAAATACGGGAAGAGCCTTCAGGTGCGGCATATCACAGACACATATTCCGGTACTGCGGGTATTCAAGCCTTCATACACGCGTTCTGTAAGCCATTCAGTGTGCCGAAACTCGACGACTTTCGGTATGTCGGGAAATGTGGTAAGCAGTTTTGAAAGATATATCCGGTTAACCGGTGTGTAGTGAAAACTCTGAGGAAACTGAAAAAGTACAGCAGAAAGAACATCTGCATTTAAAAGTGGAAGCAGTGCAGCACGAAACCGTAAGACGTCCTGTTCCCATGTATCACGGATATCGTGAGTAAACAGCTGAGGAGCCTTTATCGAAAAAAGTATCTTTCGTTCCGTCCGTTCAAGCATGGACCGGAACTGATATTCCGTCGGCATTTGATAATATGAATAGTTTACTTCAAGTGCTGTAAACTTTGACGCATAAAATGCAATAAAGTCCTTACGATCCATCCCGTCGGGATAAAATACGCCGCGCCATTCCGGATAATCATATCCGCATGTCCCGCAGACAATTCTTCCTGCCATCAGTATACCTCCGGAATATCATTCAGGTCTGTTGTATATTCGGGTGAGAGCATCTTCCGCTCCATGATCCAGTCGGCTTTTTTCCCGTCCGCTTTGACTTCTTTCGTCAGATTCCGTGTTCCGGGATGGATAATACCTCTTCCGAATTTTGCATTTATACAGTCACACGCGCTCATAACGGCTTTGTCCTTTTCACGCTGCCCGGTATTATTATAAAACAGTTCCGGCTGTATTTCCGTATCGTCCTCAAGTGCGAGCAGATTGATCATTATTTTCCGGTATTCATATCCGTACCGGTACAGCGACCGGAGCAGTTTTTTTGCGGAAGCGAGGATAACAGGCAGATAGCTTGTTGAAGACGGAAGTTCAGCGGAGGCAGCATTAAAGTACTCCTTTCCTTTGTCCTCCGGTCTGAAAGCCCGTGCCGTCATCAGGTATACCGAAATGATTCTGCACGCGGAACTTTCCGCCCGCATACGTCCTACGGCCAGCTGTGCATATTCAGCGAGCGCCGTTTCCAGTTCACTGAAATCTGTTACGCCGTGTGCAAATGATTTACTTGTGCCGATATTCTGTTTTCTTGTCAGTTCGTTCCTGTCCAGAGCGGGAATCCCGTTAAGTTCCTGCACGGTACGGAATCCCGTAATCGACAGATATTTCTTTGCCTTATCAAGCGGAAAGTTCGCAAGGTCGTATGCCGTATGTACACCAAGCAGTGCAAGCAGTTCAGCCTTTGCATGCCCTATCCCCCATATATCGGCTGCAGGATATGAGGCAAGAACTGTTTCTCCGTCAAGTTCCTGCCAGCTGCATACGCCGCCGTATTTCTTGGCAAGTTTATTACACAGTTTTGCAAGCGTTTTGGTAGGCGCTATCCCGACCGATACGGGAACATGTATTTCCTGCATCGCCCGTTCCCGTATTTCCCTGCCGATTTCCGTATAGCCGCCGTTCTTCCAGTCAGGCAGATAGACGAAGCTTTCATCGATTGAATACAGTTCCAGCTCCTCACCGTATTCACTGTACAGAAGGTTCAGCCGCCTGCTGATGTCGGCGTACAGCGTATAGTTTGAGGAGAATACACGGACACCTTTCTGTTCGCACAGATTTTTTACCTCAAAGTACAGGTCACCTCGCTTGAAACCCCTGTCCTTGCATTCCTGATTCAGGGCAATAACAACACCGTCGTTGTTCGTCAGCACCGCTACCGGCTGTCCCGTTAAGTCCGGTCTGAATATACGCTCGCATGAAGCATAGAAGCTGTTTCCGTCAATGTGAAAAATCATAAGACACCTGTCCGTATAATAGCCGTAACTATGCCGAATACGACACCGACTGATTCATCAAGCCGTTTACACCTGAATTCCCCATCCTCTTCGACCACCGCGAGCATTCCTTTCTTCGGTTGTACCGCAGAGTCGACGATGATTATATCGCCGGGGAATAAACCGCAGTCGGGAAGCAACCTGCCGTCGTAACGCATGGTAAAGGTCGCAGCCGGATGGCTGATAAGAATTTTGTTGAAGTCAAACGTTTCCTTTTCATATCCCTGCGCGGGAGACGGAAAACCCGTGGTATTCCTGGTACCCATAGATATTTAGACTATATGTTTGTATACTAGTTAAGTCAATATATATTTTTACAGAAATTGGAGAAATTTATGATTAAAAATTAATGTTTTTTTGAATAGATGTGTTAAAATAAGAATAATTATATGATTCCTTCATTTGCAGTACCTGCTTATTGAATCATCCTGTATGGAACCGGAAGTTCTGCAGCCTGTTTCGGCGGCGCGGAACTTTTTTTATTTTATCTGCTTACGTCAATGATTTTTTACCATTGGTGTATTGGGAAAATATGCACTAAAGACGTTTTATAAGGAACTGCATAACTTCAGAGTTGCAGGGAATAATCTTTTACACTGGAATGAATTATAATTGTTGTCGGGGAAGTTATACTGACAGTAGATGAATAAAGAAGTTATATGGAACTGACAAAATATAGTTAGGTTGACCGCTAGCGCGGCGATAAAGGAGTTTCGATGAAAAAAATATTTATTTTAACTTTTTGTTTTTTATTTGTTACATTATTATTCAGCTGTAAAAATATTACTAATGGTGATTCTGCAAAATATACAATAACATTTTGCGGTAATGGTGGTATAACAGCAAATAATAAAATTCAATATACTGTAAGTGAATATTCTGGTTCAAAGGTTATTCTGACCAATAACTTCATCTATAACGGCTATAAATTTATCGGTTGGGCAGAATCAAATACTTCAACAACTGCACAATATTCTGAGTTGACTAGTTATGAGGTTAAAAACACAGATCTCGTTCTTTATGCTGTTTGGAGTAAACTTTACTATATAACATTTGATAGTAATGGCGGAACAGGAAATGTATTATCTGTTTCTGGAATTTCTGGGTCGACTGTAAAACTGGCAGATAATTCTTTTGAGAAGGATGGATATATTTTTACAGGCTGGTCAACAAATAGTAGTAGTTCAACTGTTAATTATACAGATGGAGATTCAGTCACTATTTCAGATAGTGATATAATTTTATATGCTGTATGGGATACACTTTATACACTAAAATTTGATAGTAATGGCGGAATTGGAGAAATATCATCATTGAAAGGAATGAGTGGAAAGATGATATCCTTGACAGCTAATACATTTACTAATAATGGATATTTATTTGCAGGTTGGTCTGAAAGCAAAAATGATAGAAAAATAAAATATTATGATGGTTCTACTTTTACTTTTGACAATAGCAGTGTTACATTATATGCAGTTTGGGTTAATAATACTATATCTGGTAGTTGTGGAAAAAATGCAAAATGGGCATTTTCAACATCTACAGGAGAGCTAGTGATTTATGGTTATGGAGAAATGTACGGATTTGGTGGCTCCTATACGGGTGATTTAGAAGAAGTCCCTTGGTACATCTATATGTCGTTAATTAAATCTGTTATTATTGGTGAAGGAATTACTTCTATAGGTGCTCAATCCTTTTATGGTTGTGAAAACTTGCTGTCTATTTATATTCCAACAACATTAACTTCAATTGGTAGTTGGTCATTTAATAATTGTTCTAGTTTAACAAGTCTTGAATTACCTGATACTATAAAGGAAATTGGCAGTTGGGCCTTTGCTAATTGTAAATTACTTTCTGATTTTAATTTTCCAAAATCTTTAGTTGTTATTGACCATGGAATATTGTATAGTTGCATATCATTAAAGACTATTACAATACCTGATTCGGTTACGACTATAAACGGAAATGCATTTGATAGTTGTACATTTACGAGTATATCTATTCCTGATTCGGTTATAACTATTTCTGGAGGCTTTATACAGGAAAAATATTTAACCACTGTAACATTACCAGATACGATTAAATCTATAGAGACGGCCTTTGCTAATTGCACATCATTAACTACAATAAACTTACCAAATTCAATAGCAGACATGTCTAAGGCATTTTATAATTGTACGTCATTAACTGAAATAACAATTCCTAATTCTGTTACAGATTGCTCTTATGCATTTGAACAATGTACTAATTTAAAAAAGATTAATATCCAGAACGGTTTGACTAGTATTCCAAAATATGCTTTTTATGATTGTACAGGATTAGAAGAAATTTCAATACCAGAATCACTTTTACAATTCGATTCTTATGCCTTTTATGGCTGCACTGGTTTAAAAAATATTATTATTCCGTCTTCCTTAATTACTATAAAATCTGAAGCTCTTTCAAATTGCACGGGGATTTCATCAATTAAAATTCCTAGTTCAGTTTTGTCAATAGAAACTGATTCTTTTTTTGGCTGGAAGAGTTATCAAACTATAGATATTCAAGGGTATAATGAGGCACCATCTACATGGAGTAGTTACTGGAATGATGGATGTTCAGCATTAATCAATTGGAATAATTGAATAAAACTATATAAAAAACTATTTATTATATTCAGTTCAGGAGGAATAATGCCCAAAGTTTTTATTTCATATTCATATGATAACGATGATCATATAAAGTGGGTAAACAACTTAGCAACTCATCTACGAGCGAATGGTGTTGATGTGATATTTGATCAATTCGAAACGAAACTTGGTTCTGATTTAGCCTTATTTATGGAGCAAGGACTGAGTATCTCAAATAGAGTAATTTGTATATGCTCAGAAATATATAACCAGAAGGCGAATGCGGGTATGTCTGGCACTGGCTATGAGAAAAGAATTATTTGTGGAGATTTAATCAAAGATTCATCGACGACGTGGGTCATTCCTTTGATAAGAAATAATTCTACAAACAATAAATTACCTACATTCCTTCATGCGTTAAAATACATCGATTTTGAAGATGATTGTAAATATGAGGAAATGTATTATGATCTTTTACGTGATATTTATGACCAACGGAATCTTCCTCCTCTTGGTAATAATCCTTTTGTACATAATCAAGATATTCTTGGGAAAATATCAGAAATGAATGAAATCGTTTCGGCATTATATTGTACAAATAATCATGCAGGAAAAGAAAGTTTTAATTATCTAAGGAATGGGAAAAAATTTGTTATTGGCAATGATTTGTTTAAATTTGACACACAATGGTCTGATGCCGATGGAAATTCTATTTATGCCTACAGGGACAATGTAAAAGCGATCGCATGTGCATCAGGTAATATGAGTATTAAAAATTTTGATATTACAAGATATGACTTTAGTTCAAGAGCTATTCAGGTTTTTATTGGAGAGAATGTAATTTGGATAAATGAGTATGGAAAAATATTGATTACAAAAATAGAAAATTTAGAATATAAATCAAATCATGAACATATGTTAACAATTTTATATAAAATATTGGAAATTTAACCTAACAACCAGTTTAACACCGACAACTTTTTTGTCACACTTTCTGCTAGTCGCTACGCTCCCTACGCAGAAAGTGCGCCAACCGGCTGCGCCGGGCAAAGTTGCGGGTTAACTTAATGATATGGTGAGCCAATTGTCAATATCAAAGAACAAAAAAAGAACAGAATCCGGGCCTGACCGGTACTGACCACTATGATATCCGAGCATAAACCTTTCGGTTCGCTAAAGGT
>Ga0172378_10003670_pt1 | contig 14417 bp, 16 predicted proteins | sample GrowelOW332metaG_FD_119755 | JGI IMG/M metagenome (GOLD analysis project Ga0172378, IMG submission 119755) | Groundwater microbial communities from an aquifer near a municipal landfill in Southern Ontario, Canada - Pumphouse #3_1 metaG | ecosystem: Environmental > Aquatic > Deep subsurface >... | reverse complement strand
AATTTACTGAATCCGTAATATTTTGTATGAATCCGGTAAAAAATGGAATCCATTTATCTTCTGAAAAAGGAGTAGATGGATCTTTAATAAATATTCTAAGAGGATCATTTTTCTCAAATATGCAGGAGTCAATTGTTAAAGAGTAAGGTTTAAATGAATTACTCTTTCCCCCTAAACTTATATTTGCATTCAATATTGATTTATTTAGATACACTAATTGTTTAGCCGAATCTGAATATAAATCATCCGAATATAAATCAGAATTTGTAAATCCTGTAACTATTTGTGTTGACTTTGTTTGTTGTCCAACTTTATTTTTAATTTGTAGACTAGCATTAGCCTGTGCCTTATTAGCAGTATCAAAGTTTCCAATTACATTGTATTTACCATCTTTAACAGATAGATTGCCCAAACGTGAATTAATAGTTTTAAGTTGTTTATTATACGACTTAATATTTTTATTTTGTTCATCAATTATTTTTTGTTGTTGAGTTATTTCGCTAGAATATTCTTTTTTGTTGCTTTTTGCTTTAGCTATTGCACTCTTATTATTTTCTTTGTCTACTGAATCCATTTTTGAATATTCATCTAATGATGTTTCAACGGTACTTAAATTACTCTCTGCCTCTTCTTTAGCCGTGGTAGCAGAATCAAGAAGAGAATTTGCTTCAGAAAGTTTATTTTGTATACTAATCTTTTCTTTATACAATGAAGATATTTTATCTTTAGCATTTTGGGACAACGAGTTGGTAACATCAGTAGAACTAGATTCCGAATCCTCATAGAAATTTCCATCGTCATCCTTACTATACCCTTTATTACTTGCAGTAAGAAGAAATATATCATTAACATTGTCTAAATCGAAACTAGCAGTACCGGGTGCATCCCTGTCCGCTCTATTTACTGATATTGATCCACAAACGTGGTGTGTAATTTCTGAGCCACAGCAGAAGCAACGAAAATCATGATTGAACGTCATTTGTTTATCAGAAAAATAAAAATCACTACCTTTTGATCTCACAATGATAACCTCATTTAAATATGGTTGTATATTTTTATTTTTTATTTTTTATTTGTGTCTTTTCAATTCTAGATAGTAATTGATCTATTTTTGCTTGTAAGCCTGTGCCTTCATTTTCTTTTGAATCTTTTCTTGGAGTAGGTTTATATGCAAACTTTTTGTCAATCTCCGCAGATATTATCAAATCTTTAACATTTTCTGGAATGTCGCACAAGGTACAAAAAGATAAGAGAACCTTTATGTCAAGAATTTTATTAAGAATATCTTCCGAATATCTAGTATCAAACGAAATGTCTAATGCTTTTTGTAAAATTTGATCCTTTATACTTTTTATTAAAAGTTTATAGGATAGATCAAGAATTTGTATTTCTTTTATTACTTCTCCAAATTTATCAATATTATCCTTTGATATATTCATTCCCTTAAAGTGTTTTGAAATGTCATCACCTGGAGTAAAGTTAATAAAGTCCTCTATGTCAAAAGCAAACCCATCACACTCTAAAATAGTTTTTGGTGTATTATTTAATTCTAATTCATCTTCTTCATTTTGGGTATCTATATTATTCATGCTTTTTCTAATAAGATCATCTAAATCATTCCTCTTTCCCATTTGTGTCCTCCAAATAGTCTATGCAATTTGTGATGTTTTCTAAGGTGTCCTCATTTATTGGATTTTCATCTGAACAACATTCTTCCAACGCGGATGACAAAGCTACTAACACCTCTACCGGTAACTTAGCTACTAAGAAACTACCTTTCTTACCACTCATAGATAGCGTTGCCGTTTTACCGGAAACTCTAATTGTTAAACCTTCTACTATCATGTAGTGTGGCCCAAATTGTGCTAAACTTTGTCCCTCTCCATCTAAATGCGGGATTATTGGATTATCCTTTGAGTCGGACTCAAAATAGATGCACCCATCAATTATAGTATAGTTTACCATTAGCATTTACTCCTTGATATTATCCCATCTCCGATAGATGTTACCTCTCTAAGTGTCCAATATGCTCCATCCATTGAGCTTAGTATTTTATTAAGACTACTCATTACCTCTTCAACTTCATTCTTATGTCTTAATAGATCCTCGAACACAATATTTATCAAGGATGTTTTAGCCTCTTTTGTCATACTAGACATTAGGGCACCATACTCTACAAGTATATGATCCTTACTATGTTCAAATAGATAATCTAGTTTATATTTTATTTTGTTTAGATAAACAAATAATTCAGTAGCTCTTGCTCTTAGCTGTTCGTTTTTAACGTACTTCTCCGCAAGTTTTTTCATATCAGAATTAGGAGTTCTAAAACCAATATCAAATCCTAAATCAATTGTTACATTTTCTACCTTTTTTGAAAAGACTAGAAATGTTTTCATTTCTTTTCGTATTGGAGATAACTTTATATAATATTGTGTTGCCATCTCCTTGGATTGTACAATAACTGATTTTTTATTAATTTGATCCACTATCAACGAAACTCTCATAATTATCCTCTATATTGTTGTTTTTCACGTTTGTGTGTCAAACAACGTGAATGTCTAAAATACATCGAAGTAGCATCAAAATGCATCAATTTTATTAAGGATTTAACCAAACAAATCTGCTATTTTTCTTCCATCACTTTTGGGTCGAACAAAGAAAGGTTTTGCTTTTTCTCTTGATGACTTCACGCTATCCCAAGTAGTTCTTACTTTTTTCTCATTATGCTCTTCTTTTTCACCCTTACCATTAAAATCCAATCCTGGTATATATGAGAATCCTTGTTTATCATATTCTATTTTTCTTTTATTGAATGATCCCCAAGATGATCCACTGTTATCTATAAAATCAAAAAGTATAGCCTCTTTCTTTTCTGGAATTATAGTTCTTATTCTAGAATACTGTTGATAAAAAGTAGGAGGATTGTTTATAGGTAAGATATTTAAAAACGTATCCCATAAAGGTATATTTATACCTGTTAGCATTGATCGTAATGCCACTACTACTTTTGTTTTTCCTGTCTTAGCTCTTTCTAAAACTCCTTTTCTATCAGGGCAACCAGAATAAAATGGTTCGGCAGCAATTCCATTTAATCTTAGCATTAACGCTAATGCCTTTACATGATCCTTTCTATCAGATCCTATAAGAACATGTTTCCCTTTTTTAACCTGATCTATTGTAAGATCAACAATAATTTTATTTCTATCCTTATTCTTACAATAATTTGTTATAAAGTATGCCCAATTAGAATTTGATGGAGGATGTATATTTGTTCTAACAGGACACACCTTACATTTCATTTGTTCTGGATTAGCTTCTGCAACTACTGGGCCAATAATATACCTCATGTATATTTCTCGTCCATCTTTTCTTTCTACTGTAGCGGTAACTCCACCCTTGTATTTTGCAGTAAAACCAGAAATTACATTTTTTGGACAGTTAGCATTGCATTTATGAACTTCATCTACTAGAATAAGACCAAAGCTGTCTTTGTACTTTTTTATTTTAGTTTGATTTTTATTCCATTTCTGCCAAGAAGATAAAATAATATCGTACTTATCAATATCAGACCAATCTTTTAACATTCCTATTATTGGCCTTCCGAGTTTCTCCTCTAATCTATCAACATTCGATACCTTACTACGAAATTCTTTTTCCCATTGTTGCAATAGCTCTATCTGATCTGCTAAAATAAGAGTTTTTTGTTTTAGCTCTACTACTAAGGAACCCATTATTATTGTTTTACCTGAACGTGCAGGAGCTCTTATTAACCCATATCCCTTACTAAGCCATTTCTTAACGATCCCTTTCTGCATTTCTTTTAAGGAGAATGACTTTTTGTAATTAAGATATTTTAGACTAGAGTTCCGCATAGGAACAGTTGATCTTCTATCAATAATTCTAAATTGTTTAAATTGTTCCTTTAATAGTTTTCTTACTCCACTGAAGAAAACATACTTATGCTTTGCAGGAAGAAATTCGTACAGAGGGGCCTCAAAATCTAAACTTCCATCATAATTATCAGGAACTTTATCTGGGCCTCCTCCTTCATAGTTAACAAAAGTATGTGTAAACGCTTTTAACATTTTACTTGTAACATACTTTTCATCAACGTGAAGACCGTTACTTAGAATCGCCTTTTTCTTCACCTTCTTTTTCCTTTTGTTCAGCAACTACCCCATCTCCATAAACAGCAACCACTTCTGACTGGGTATCTTTTTTAGACTCTTCACGAAGAGTCATTAAATCAATTTCTTCTTTCATATTATTACCTTTTAGTTTATTGTTTATTCCCAAAATCTTATAGTAGGAACATACCTAGGAGAATACCTTTCCTCAAAAGTATATATGTCCATTAGTTCTATTTTATTTTCTTGTTTAATTATGTAATAAGATGAGAATATGCATAGCCTCTGTTCAAGTATGCCATTCTCATTTCTTATTTCAATGCTCATATGCGATGGTAAGTTTGAACAGTTTTTTGAAATTCTTATAACGGTACATAAATCATTAAAATTTCTTTTTATCCATTTCTCAAGTTTCTTTAAACCTAAAGAATTATTTGATACCTTTATTGCTTCAACTTCAGCAAACTTATGTTTATACATCATACTAAATAACCCTAATTATTTTTAACGAACTCTTTAATTTTCTTTCTAAGTATATCCACATATTTCTGTGACATGTTACCTGGATCTAATTGCTTATCTTTATCCTTTAATATTGGAAGCTTTAAGTTTAAGGTAGGGACATAATCTTGTATTTCATCCTTTACTATTTTTGCATCTTTTCTTCCAGTTGCATCCCCATCAAACAATATTATTATATGACTAGCTTTACTAGCAATTAAATTTCTTTTTTCATCTGAGAAATTACCTGCTCCTAACATTGCTATAGCAGGTATTCCTTCTTTAATTAATCGTAATGCATCGAATGGGCCTTCTACTAATACCAATGGAGTATCATCTGGAAATTTCTCATGAAACAATACTGTTTTACTAGCCCATTCACCAGGCATATTCTTTTGTTTCATTGCACCCTTTTCTCTATCTTCCATTGATGCTAATGCTATCCATCCACATTTTTCATTCTCTGAATCATAGGCATAAAATAAAAGTCTATATATTCCACCCAAATCTAAATTAACGCCACTTCTACTTTTTACATCTGGGCTATAATCAAAATAAGATTTAGCCCCGTACTTTCTTAATAACGATTTTGAAATACCTCTCCAATCATTTTTCCATTTTCCCAAAGAGAAGGCAGGGAGAGGTTTAAACACATCATTTATAGATTCTTTTTTCAAAGCTACTTTAAATAGCTCCGTGTCTTTACTAGACCCACTACCAGGAATTGGTTTAGCCTCTAGTCTTCTTTCTTTACTTAACTTTGGATCATCTATCAATTGATTGAAAAATCCAACCATGCCACATGACCAACAATGAAACACACCTACCGCTATATAATTTCCTTCATTGTCATATTTAGGAGTTAAATTTATGGATAGCCTATGATACGAAAAATGTGGATACACAGGACTATGATAAGGGCAAGTTATTAAAACACTATCACCCCTAGGAGTGTTAGGTATTTTTTCAATATATTTCATGATGTGCTTTGCCGCTGGCTCGCCATCAAGAAACTTTTTCTTGTCTTTTTTCATAGTTCTGTGAACCCACATTTTTAAAAACTGTTTTACCCAATGTTAACAACTTTCGCAAGGGCAGCGAATGAAAATTGTAATTTCAATTTTACAGTATTTTAATTACCAGCGTCCTGTTTTATAAAATAGGTAAACTGTTTTTGTCTATAATACTTTTTAAATCCCATCTAGAAATGTCACCACTAAACCTTGAGTTCGTGAACATATCTTCCATGTCTTGAACTTTAGATACATCCCAATCAGAAATATCGCCATCGAATTTAGAACATGAAAACATTCCAGACATCTTAGTAACGTTTGATACATTCCAATTTGAAATATCATTGTTAAAGCAAGAACGATTAAACATCCAACGCATATTTTTAACTTTAGATACATCCCAATTTGATATGTCTCCATTAAAAGAAGACCCATCAAAAAGCATACTCATATGCTCAACATTTGACACATTCCATCTTGATATGTCTCCATTAAATTTGCTATCCGCAAATAATGCAATCATATCTACTATCAATGATGTATCAATAAAATTAAGATCACAAGAAACACCTTTAATATTAAAGGTGTATTCTATGATTTCTTTTAATTCTTTCTTATTTTTGGGACATACTTTTTCCATTATACTTTCCTTTATATTCCTGAATTCTCTTTTGGTATACCAAATACTTCCTCTCTTAGGTCATTCAACTGATCTAAAATTTCTTGAGGAGTTTTATTTGTTTGACTCTCAGTAGTTATCTTAGCAAGACCCATCAACAAAAGTTTACCACATTCACTATCCATATCTATATCTTCTAAGTTTTTGATTATAGAAGCAATACATACTGCCTTTTCTTTTGACGATGCTGTTATTCTAACTCCCTTGTATTTAAATTTCATTTTAACCTCGGCATAAATGATTTTTTGATTTTGCATTTGTAAAACATCTCATAAGTATTTGCATTCAAAACATTCCACCTTGAAATGTCTTTATTAAATTGAGAGTTAGTAAACATTCCTTCCATCTCTTTAACGTTTGAAACATTCCAATTAGAAATGTTACCATTAAAATCAGACCATTTGAACATCCAGGACATGTTTTTAACTTTAGACACATCCCACTTAGAAATGTCACCATTAAATTTTGAAGAAGAGAACATCCATCGCATGTCCTTGACATTTGATACATCCCAATTTGATATATCGCCATTAAAATCTGAATCTTCAAATAGAAGAGATGTATCCGTTACGCTTGACACATCCCATCTTGAAATGTCCCCATTAAATTTACTATCCGCGAACAATTTATATAAACTAGTTACTAAGGAGGTATCAATAAAATTAAGATCACAATTAAGACCATTTTCTCTAATACAATGATATACTATACTTTTTAATTCATCTTTGTTTTTTGGTTTTACTGTAGTAGATGTGTAAGAAGAATGAACCTTGGTATTAATAAACTCTATAGCTTCCATTTCAATATTTGATATTTCTGGAATTATTTTATCGAAGGAGGAGACTTGGCTAATCTTAAAGTAGTTTGGAGAAGCACCTATTGTAGTACTATTCAAAGTAATTCTATTTCCATCAGATCCAAATGTTAGGTAAAGTTTTACCTTTTTTCTTCCTGTTGTTATTACTTTCTCAAAGTTGTCACTAGACTTTCTGTATGTGTACCCTAGACCAACAATTTTCTTTTTTATACTATCCATTTCTGAATCTAGGTAGGATATTGCTTTTATTTTAGTTATTGCACTATCTTTTGAAGATGCAACAACTACTTTACCTTTGTATTGAAATTTCATACTATCTCCTAATCACAACTATGTGTTCAGAATTTTTTCCCCAATGTGATGTATTTAATATATCCTCTTTTATGTATTCCCTGTATTTACTAATTTTGTTATCCGTAACAAAAACATATTTCTCACAATCAAATCTATCTAAACAAATGTCAATCCATTTATCACAACTGTAATCATGTATATCCTGACCCCATTGCTCAATTAACCCATACGGGCTACAAGTAAATAGACACTCATGTGATCCTTTTGACTTTGTAACGTCCTTTGTCTTTAATTCACAGGTGTTCCATGTACTAATGTATGGCTTAACAAAATCAAAAATGTTTTTAGATTCTTCAATGGTAACATCATTTATATCCTGACCAATGTAATTCTTTCCATTAAAAAGAACACCAAGCATTCTACCACTGTATCCACTAAAAGGGTCGAACACTGTATCATACTTTGATAGATATTTATTTACTATGTATTTAGCAAGCATTGGCTTAAAATAGCTTGGAAGAGGAGCCGCTCCACTAGTTGTTAAACCACAATAATAAATGTCTATTGGTACTTGACCAATTTTTAAGTACTTACAATTATCTTTTTCTTTGAACCAATCAGAACGAGTTAATCGGTTATAATAAAACTTTTTAAATTCTTCAAAATCATTTTTTACTAATTGCCAATATTCGTAATTTGAAATACACCCTTTCCTGTTTGCGTTGTGCATTGAAGGGTGAAACTTTCTTATGATTGGGCTAGAAGTTTTATTACTTAGTTGTTTAGATAAAAGAGATTTACATTCTGAAACGCATCTTGAATCTTTTACATTTGGATAAGGGAACTCTATGTCTTGTATCTTTTCAAATTCTTTTTTAGCAAATTTCTTTACTAATTGTAGACCTTCTTCCTTAGTACAATTCATATATTTAATACTCAAATAAGTTTTTAATTCTTTGTTTCTTACTTAAATCAGGGGAAAATAAAAAATAGTCTGCATTAAACTTTGTAGAATAAAGAATTTCCCAACAATGCTCCTCAAACTTCTTATTTGGTTTAACCAAACCTATTTCTTTCATTATTAAGAATTGGAGGGAACATTTTCGGCACGACCCACAATTATGTTTAGGTAATTCTACTTTGTATTTTGCGCAATTGTTATCATGCCATTTAGCATTAAATCTACCAGGAGAAACACACGAGTAATATTCATCAAGACATACATATTTATTCAATTTTTTTAGTCTGATTCCTTTATTAATTCCTTTACCTATTGGAATAAAATCTATGCCAACAATCTTTTGTATTCCAGATAAAAAAGATTTAGTAATTTCCTTTGCGTCTGTTCCGTTAGTCCCTGCAATTGCGTCTTCAATAGATAAACTAAAATCGTCTCCTAAACTGATATTACTGTACCCTTTGTCAATACAATAATCAAGCATCATAGAAATAATAACTTGATTCTTTATTGTGTTTTCCGGCCAATGTTGTCTATAAGGATTATCCTTACTAGAGTTCTTTATAAAATTAACTTGTGTTAAATCAAATAAAAATTTCTGTGCAAATGGTTCTACTAAATGAGTAGCCTGTGCATTCTCATAGGTGTTAATATTTTTAACATGAAACAAATGTACTGTGTACCCTTTTTCTCTTAGTCTAAATGCTTGATAACAAGAATCTAACCCGCCACTAAATCCTAGCACAACATGTTTATTTTTATTGAACCAACATTCTATTTTATCAACCTTGTAAGTCTTGCAAACAGAAAACTCTTGCTCGTGAAATTTGTACACTAGTGAAACAAACTTCTTCAATACCCTAGGTATTGAAATTTCTTTGTCAAACTCTTTTTTGTTAAAATTATCGTACATAGAAGTTACTAAATCTAGTATTCTATGAGACCCTTCTATTTTATACTTAACCGATTTAGACAAAACTATATTCATGTATTTAATTACTATCCTTCTAACGTAGCATTTAGTTTATGGAACTTTATAATTCTTTTTGATTCTTCTAGACACTCTTTATTCGTACACTTACTAACATATCTTTTACCTAAAGAACAAATAGCAAGCATTTTCTCTAACGTATGTTTCTTTATTCTAACTTCTTTCTTTCCTTTATACTTCTTCCTATACTTTTCTCTTAACCTAGAAATATTTTCAATTTCAATTAAACCATCTAAAGGATTATGGCTTGATACAGGGGAATAATAAAGTTTATGCTCTCTAATTAACGAACTTCTTTCAGACCAATCAATATCATTGAATAGTGATCTACTAAAATTCTTTATTGTACTTATCCCTAGATTAGCATTCTTATGATACTTATAGGTACATAAATTAGAGTAATCCTTCTTCATTCTATTATCACTAAATGAGTAATAAGGAATTGATTTAGGAATACTTTTAATCATATCATTAATCCATTCTTTATAAGTAAGCTGGTAAATTCTTCTTAATTCTCTAAATCCTTCCTTTATTTTACTTCCATCCATTGCTAAGAATTTAACACCTTTAGGTACTAGAGAGAATCTATCCGAATCCTTGTCACCTCTGACTTTCTGCCCATCACAGTCGGAATCTACACCATGAAAATACTCCCCATCAATTTCTACAAGTACATCTAATTTTCCATGTTTAAAAATAGCAAAGTCAAAATGATGTCCATTAAGGAAATATTCTGACCTAAAATAAAAAGTATCTTTTAGCTTTTTAGAAAATTTATACTCTATGCCTGATAGATAACCATGATTATCCTTTTTTCTATGAGAAAAAATCTTTTTATGAATTTCAGGATCTTGAGCAGGATTTTCTACACCATACCTTTCTAAATTAGTTCTTTTTACTTTTTCTCGTACTAATGGGTCATTATTTATCGTAGATAATATCTTTCTTCCTTCTTTAGTTTTTGCCCAGCTAGAAACTCCGTATTTTTTTAAATTATTAATTTTACGAGTTTCTATTTGTTTTTTATTTATACTTTTATTCTGTGAATTATGCTTAACCCCATATCTTTCTAAAGTAGTCTGAACTATCTTTTTCTTAACAAGAGAGGAACTAAAGGTACATTCTGATCCATATCTTTTTAAGTTTGTTCTTTTTGTCTTATTTTGTATTTCTATATTTTGTTGAGGATTTTCTACACCATATCTTTTTAAATTAGTCTTCTTAGCCTTTTCTTTTATTTTTCTACATGATGCTGGATTTTCAAACCCGTATATTTTTAAGTTCGTTCGTTTTGTCTTATTTTTTACTTTTTTATTTTGTTGTGGGTTTTTAACCCCATATCTTTTTAAATTAGTTCTAACTATTTTATCCTTAATTAATCTACTTTGATTTGCAAACTCTGTACCATATCTTTTCAAACAAGTAACTTTTGATTTATTTTTTATTTCTTCTGATTTAAAAACATTGGATACTCCATACCTTTTTAAGCAAGTATTTTTAATAGTATTAGATCTAATAGGGCTATCATAGGCACATTGTCTGCAACAATACTTTTGATAACCATTTTTAATAGATAATAATTTAGTTTTATTACCACAGGTTAAACATTTTCCTTCCTGTCTATTACTTTTATAGTAAGTATCATAATAGTCATATTTAGATAAATCATGTTTAAATAGTAAATGAGGACCAAAACCATTCTCTTTAAAATCTTTACCACATATCTTACATTTCATATAACCTCAGACAGTTAATCAGAATAAAAAGTAGGGAAAGGAACTTCTGACTGAACCCTTATCGAATTAATTAGCTACATCAATTCTATCCCTAATTATTTTGAATATATTTTACAGATAATAATATACTTTGACTATGACGAAACAGCGTCATAATCCAAGCACGACCATTAAGGACCAGACGCTACTTCCAGTTTGCGCTCCTGATCCTTCGTACATTATGACCCTGTTTCGTGCATTGTTGTACACGCTATAGGGCCGGATCGCAACCGATCCGATTCCAGCCGAGCGGGTAACTGCAATCTTAGCCTTAGTTAAATTGGTATTTAAAAATTCTAATAATTTCTGGTACGCATTATCTATGTTGCCGGTTCGGTCAAAATCTAATACCGTGGTTTGTCCAGAAAAGTTGAAGCTCAAATCTGTTTCCAAAAGGTACTGACTTTGCAATGCATAGGCAGCCGATCCCGCTATAACAAATATTGGGTAATTTGTCCCATCAATGCTATCCCAAGTAATAGCAGGTGTACTTTGTGGATACCAACAATTAACCATATCTAATCCACGATTAAGAAACTCTATCAAATCACTATCCGAATATGCATTTGGAGCAGCTTGTCTTTTATTGAATCTATCAATTAATATTCTTAATTGATCTACAAAACGAAGAACGGTGGTTCTAACAACTCTCAACGTCTTAAATTCTCTGCTTAAAGAAGAAACTGAATCATTTCTGTATCTCCACATTATTAGATAGTCACCTTGTGGTAGACCTTCGTCACAGTTTACATAATATGCTATATGCCCTTCTATGTTTACTGGGCCTGTTAAGTCGTCTTGAGTGTATGTTAATATTGGAGTAGTAGTGTTCTTTGCTTGATACACATTTACTGTTATGTCCTGCACTTCGGATTCAAAATAGTTATTTAATCTAAACTCTTCAGAATCGCAAGCAACCTGTATTATGCTATGATCTTCTGGTGTTTCTACTCTTGCATCTACTACAAAGAAAGGTTGTTTGAATTGAAGTTGTCTATTGTCGCTTGAAACCATTGTCCATTCTATAGTCCACTCATCGTTATCAGAGGATAGCATTGCATCAGTAGGTATAGTCCATTCTACTTTGTAATTTCCATCAGATAGATAGGAAACAGCGGTACCGCTGTGAACAACGTCACCTATTGGGTTTCTTATAGAATAAGTTGGATATATAGATGACAAAGGAGTAATTGGTGTAGTATAGGTGGAGTCAGTGAAAAATCCAGCGGTAAACAACGCTTGTGTATTTCTAGAAAAAGTTTTCTTTGCCATAAATGTTTCCTTATTCATTACCAGAATTATTTATATTTTGTAACCAAGAATTTTTCAAATTATTTATTTCATCTAAAGTAAGAGCAGGAGTAGTTTTTCTTATTAGTAGTTTCCCTGACCAAGATTGTATTTGAGTTGGATCATCAGAATTTTCAGAGTGGGACACATTTTCTATAAACGTTCCTTCAATTTCCAAATTTGGAAACATCAAAGTATTTATAGTAAGAATAGCATTGTTTGGTTTTATTGTATTATCACTAGTGTCTCTGTATACCGTGTCTTCTTGAATTATTTTCAAGTATTCAATCCAATTAAGTAAACCTTCTGGTACTTCTGCATAGGATGAATCTGCACTAGGTCTAGGTAAAATTGACCCGCTACTAAAATCAATACTCATAGTAGTAAATCCTAAATTTGAATTTCCTCTTTTAGGATCTCTAAAGTTATGAACCACTGGGCCCCCTTTAGCCTGAACTACACTTTGTCTTATAGGGGTGTCCATTGTGTATTGACCAGGGTTCACATAAAATTTCATAGGACTTTCATTATTAGCCTTTCTACTAGACGTAGTTAAAGTCCAAGCTCGTCTGTTAGAAGGTCTACCATAAAGATTAGCATCAATATCATCTTTACTTTTTGATTTAGCACTATTATATGCTTCTTGAATTGCTTCGTTTGATACTGTGCTAGATGCTGCTTGTTGTGCTCTTTGCGATGCAGCCGCTGCTGCCGCACCAGATGTATCTACATTACTTGCCATACAAAATACCCCAAATAAAAATAGGTGTACCCTTTTACAGGCACACCTAAATGTTTAACTAAAATTACTTTGACAACTCGGAGATAGTTTCATTAGTTTCCTTTAAGAGATTTGGGAATTGCTTTGTATTCTCACAATTCTTTTTAATGTCTCCTAGCAAGGAGATTAAAAGAGTAGTGGTAACCTCGTCAGGTTCACCTGCAAAGTAGTAGCTCTTAATATCCTTCAACTTGCTGATAGCCTCTACTTCGCTATCCATCAAAAGAATGTCGTTTATTACATTCTTATAATATTGTTCATCAGTAATCTTGGCATCTATGCTAGAACCTGATCCATTACCTGACTCATTTTTAACATCGGCATCAAATTCGGAGTTACATGTGATTCCCACTCTAGTGAGTTCAGCAACTGCTTCCGGTGTTCTCGCAATGGCATCTGCTTCCTTAAAATCAAGAAGTCTGATAGCACCTTTTCTTACTAAGGATCTAATGCTGTCCGAAGATTTAATTGATTCTCTATCTGCAAATAGCATGAGATCAATAGGAACCCAAGTTCTCTTTAACTGAACAGAGTGTGATTTACCATTTTGATCTTTGATGTCAAGGATCAAAATAGAGTTTCCTTTAATACCATTCGATATGTAAAGTTTATCAGGAGAAGCCTGTAGTGCCTGCTCAAGATTTCCGTCAAAAGTTTTTGCTCTTTGTGGCATAATATATTCCTTTTATAATTTAGTGTTACTGTTTAATATCACATACCTGTGATCGGGTCTATGTTTAAAATCTTTTATTTAATTCTAATTCCAGTTCTTAATACATCTAATGGTGTCTGCCCATTTTTATTGCGCATAGAAAGAAGACTAGGAGGAAGATTGTTTATTTCTTTAATTCCTTCCGCGGCTAAATAATGAACAGGAGTGCTTAAATAGTTATCTCTAACTTTTAATAGTTCTTCATCTAGTCCAAGAATTTCTTTAACCTTTATTGCGGCTAGTCTATGTACAACTGATTGTCCGTACTTATTTTTAATAAGTAGAATCTTTTTTGGAAGTTTAAGAATCCTATCAATTCCTTTTCCTTTTATAACTAACCAATGAACAGGAGTATCGCCACTCTTATCTTTAAGCATAAGGTATTCTATAGGGTAATCTAAAATTGAGGTGTCACCCTGTCTAGCTTTTAAAAACATTTCATTTTTATCTACAACTTGTGCACCAACTACTTTCTT
>Ga0172378_10003668_pt1 | contig 14419 bp, 11 predicted proteins | sample GrowelOW332metaG_FD_119755 | JGI IMG/M metagenome (GOLD analysis project Ga0172378, IMG submission 119755) | Groundwater microbial communities from an aquifer near a municipal landfill in Southern Ontario, Canada - Pumphouse #3_1 metaG | ecosystem: Environmental > Aquatic > Deep subsurface >... | reverse complement strand
GCCTCCGGATCTCAACACGCTCATTCGTAACGAAGATTTTGCAAAACAGATGTTATCCGAAGATGTCTTTGAACTTGCCAGCAGATACAACGAAGCCTACCTTCACTGGGATGATCTATATTACAAAGACGTCGGACATGTGAATCGCGAGGCCATCTGGGCCACGATGAAGCTTGTCCGCAGGTCTTCATCGAGACATTTGAAGTTCTCTGGACTTGACATCCAATATAATCTTCCCGACGCATTTCAGAAACAGATCCATGAAATAGACACTAGATCGACGACAGGCATCATGCCGCCAGAACTGATGGATAAAAAGAGAAGTCTGATCTATTCTGTAAGTTCTACGATGGAAGAGTCCATTGCATCCAGTCAGATCGAGGGAGCTGTTACGACCGCCAAAGCAGCTAAAACGATGTTGCGCGAGAATAAACGTCCGAAGAATAAGTCAGAGCAGATGATTGTAAACAACTACGATGCGATGAAGTTCATTAAGACCGTGTTGACCAAGGACCTCACTCCCGAGCTGATATGCGACATCCACAGAATAGTTTCGAAAGGCACCATGGATGAAAACTGTACTGGGAAATTCAGAGACAATGACGACATTGTGGTAATAGATGTGCTGACGGAAGAAGTATCGCATCAGCCTGTAGTCCATTCAAAGATATTCCCAATGGTGAAAGACCTATGTGATTTCGTAAACTCTGACGTCACTTTTGTTCATCCCATCGTCAAGGGGATCATAATACACTTCATGCTTGCATACATGCATCCGTTCCAAGACGGGAACGGACGTGTATCCCGTGCGCTGTTCTATTGGTACACAATGAAAAAAGGGTATTGGCTGATGGAATACCTTTCAATATCCAAATGCATCAAGAATCACAGCGGAAAATACTATCGCGCATTCATGCTGACCGAAACAGATGACAACGATGCCACATATTTCATTGGATATAATCTGGACATTGTCGTTGAAGCAATAGGTATCTTTGAAAAGTATCTTAAAAAGAAGCTGAGCGATCAGAGATTCGGACTGGCAGAGATCGAAGGTGCGGGACTTAACATGCGTCAGAAAATGATTGCTGCAGACATGATCCGCTCAGAGGACCAGATCTCAATAGAATCGCTTCGCAGAACCTATCAGGTGTCCGTGAATACTGCAAGGTCGGATATTGCAAAACTGAGAGAGGCAGGGCTGATACAACCATCATCGCGCGACGGCAATAAGATTCTGTATTCATATGTGCTCGATAACAAATCCTGATTCAAAATCGGTCGTACCAAAGTCACACCAATTTTATATCATCTGATACTACTTTTTACTGAAACGTCGGGTGTCATCGCAGATCGGATGCCAATCGATAAGAAAAGTATAGCGTTGTTGATCGTGAGTGAATGTGCGTTTGTAGAGGACCAAACGTGTGAGGAGAATATTCGAGGTATTCGGGGTCAAAGACCCTGCCTGCCTCGAACCTGACCCTCAGAACTCATGAACAATGTAGCTCAAAATCGGAGAATTGGGTTGTGTGTATTCGTTGTCGTGAAACTGAAAATCGTAATAAATTCGCATGTTATGATTCGAAGGCAAATAGTAATCATGGGATGAAGGGCAGTAGATTTCAAATGGAATGCAAAGACAGACTGATCGAAGTATTCTCCACCTTCACATTGCGCCATCATGCCTGAATGGTAGATACGACAGTAAATGAGAGAACGTGTATCTGATGGAGATTGGATTGGTGTAAATAGTATTCAGATATTGTAATTTTCTACCTTTGTTCTATCATCTACAGCATGTTAAGTGCTTTATTTCACTCGATATTCTTTAGATCATCGAACTTTGCAGGTTTTTTTGGAGTGGGCATTCGTGGGACCACGGTCAGAGGTATGGTATGTCGTGAAGAAATTGGATTTCAATGTCAAGTTCGTGTAGATTGGTTCTGGGTATTCACAGTGGGGTTTACTCAGATCATCCGGGAATTTCACAGGTCACTGCATTTCAAGAGTATGATTCTCCTGTCCGACAGATACTAGTTCGGGAACATCCCCGCATATCGTGATGTTACCTGCAATTGATGCAATGCATCCTTTGACGCCTTTGATGGTGCATATATACTCTGCAGCTGGCTGGAGATCCGCTGTTTCCGACACAAGATTACCTAAACGTGTTGCGCAGGCATCTGCGAGTATTGGGTCTTCGGAGATAACGGAACAGATGTCCGAGCGGCCGAATGATATCGAATGGCCAAATGTTCCGGAAGACGAGCATACGCCCAGGATTCCGCATGTCCGCGTAAGATGCAGGGCGCACTCCAGATCATTTCTTCCGGTGAACAATCCAACGAATACTTCCCTGTCAGATATCAGAGCGACATCTCCGCCGTTATCTAAAACTGCATATTCGCAACCATCTCTGATCAATCCGTTCAGGACATATGTTGCAACGGCTCCAGCGACAGATGCCATTGGACCGACTCCGGCAAGCTCTGATGCGGTGCACATCCTGCTTATCAGCGGGACATCGTCGATACGGGATTTTACGGGTTTGTACGATGACCCGAATTCGGGGCTATTCTCAATCTTGGATGTGACTATCGTACGTGCTTCGGCCGCCAAGGCTTCTGCCTTGCCGAGATATTTGTGGTCGGTCACTGCATCGATGCATGTCTCCCCCATGACGATGCGTCTTCTTTCTGTGTTCATACAGATCTCATAAATCTCCTCTTGATTTCAACAGCGGAATACGTGATGTTGGGAGAATCTGAATTTCCAGGGACTATCATAACCTGAACGAACCTAATGCCCCGAGGAGAAGCGAGACACGATTCGATTTCCTTCCGGCTGTATGCGGTTCTGACATCCTCTATGCCGTATCCTCTGGCCACCGATGCCATGTCGACATGGGAATATGAGGGGTTTATTTGATCGCCGGTCGATCCGAACGTGCCGTTGTCCATGCACACCACCGTCAGATCTGCCTTGAGCTCTGCCGATGACAGCACAGGGAATATCGATGAACCCAGAAGGCTGCCGTCGCCATCAATAACGAATACCCTGCGTTCCGATACGGCCGCCATACCCACGGCGATCGGTGTCGCCTGCGTGTAGCTTCCCAGCATATAGAAGTTGGTCGGACGATCGCGGATGGCCATAACCTCTTTGGACGGCACGCCTATGTTGGAGACCAGAATGTCCTCGTCCCCGATGGCGGACAGTGTGGCCCCGATAGCCTCCAGACGTGTCATGTGGGGTTCTTCGGTTGTGAAGTCGGGAGAACCGCGCACACTCCGCGATCTTGGCGGATAACATCCATTCATGCGTTTCGATTCTTTCCACATGTCCGGGTGGATTAGGATCACTGTGATCCTATTCTCGGAGAATGCCCTGTCGATCTCGGTGTGTACAGATGGTATATCGGATGCTTCGTCAATCTCGATATGACTGATACCATAGCAGTCCAGCATCTCCTGGATTCTGGAATTGAACGGAATCTGCGCTTCGATCTTTTCTCCGTCCACGCCTCTCCAACTTGCCAGAATGACAAGAGGCAGCTCATAGCAGGCGGCCAGGGACATAACGGCGTTCATCATGTTTCCCAGACCGGAACTCTGTATCGACATGACCGGGCGTTTTCCCATAAGAGATACGCCTGCACATATGCCTACGCCGTCCTCTTCGCGTGTTATGTCTATTACCTTCATATTGTCATGGATGCAATCGGTGAATCCTTTGTTTTTGTCGCACGGCAGACTGACGACAATGTCCACGCCGGCGAGGATCAGCTGATCAACCATTTCCTTCTCAAACATCGATGCACTTCCTAAGTTCCGTATCAGTCATGCCCATGCTCAATTCGGATGTCACACCCATCGCGGCAAGCGACAGGTCTTCCTTGGTCCTATCCAATCCGCCGCCGGTCATGTTGAGAAAAACGCATTCGTCGGGAGAGATTTTTCCATATTCCGTCGCCTTGATCAGCGCCGCGAATGCCACGGATGCGGCTGGGTCCGGTTTGACGTTCTCCATGCTTATCCACAGTTTCTCCGCGGATCTGGCCTCATCGTTGGATATCTCGTGGAATCCCCCTCCGCATGCGGTCATGGCATCGAAGACGCCTCCCGCCACAGAATACGGCGGTCTGCGATTGGTGAGCACATGCGCGTAGACGTTGGAAATGTCCTTGTCCGCATTTCCAAGATCTTCAGCTGTTATTTCCCTTCTGCCGGCGTTCCACGCCTTTGCCATCGGAGTGAATGGCGCATTCTGAGCCAGTTCGAGTTTCGGAAGCCTGTCTCCGTAACGTCCGTCATCTAACAGGCGAAGCGATGCCTCCCATGCCGATATTCCCCCTGTGCCGCTTCCGACCGCCTGAAAATAGCGGTCTGGAATCCTGCCGGCCGATATTGCGCCGTCAAGCATGACTGTGCCCATGCCGTCTCTGCGCGCAATGTTGCTTGCGCCGCCTTCAGGTATGTAACCCTCGAACGATGTGATGCGGTTCGCCATCTGTGTCGCGTCGGCATAGTCTCCATCCACAGTGAACAACTTCACGTGTACGGATTCAGCGGCCACTAGTATATCATCTGCAGACAGTTTCGGAACGACTACAATGCAATCCATGCCGACTTCGGCTGCTATCTGTGCGAACGCCCTCGCGGTGTTACCGGCGGATGCCACCACCACGGTGCCTCCTCCGTTCTCAATCAAACGGGCGTATGTGGGGAGCGCCTCCATCTCCTTGAATGTGCAGGACTTAACCTTTGCATTGCGTTCCGGATAATAGCCTGTGAATCCGATATATAGGTTTTTGAGTCCGAGTTCTTTGGATATTTTTCTGTTCCGGAAAGTAATCGGTGCAGATTCCGTCTTCAATATCGTATCTGTCGGAAGCCAGTCCAGGAATTTGAACATCCCGCCGTAAGGTCTCATCTCGATCTGCTTTTTATTATATATTGCCCTCAACAGCCCGTTGTGGCCGTTACCGCATTTCAAGGCGAAATGGTCGTCCACCGTCTCCCCTCCGCCCATGCATTGTAGCGTGTAATCTCCCATCAAAACACCTTCAGTCTCCATTTTCCTTCCATGATCTTTGTTTTCAGGAGATCGCAGAGCTCCTCCGCCCTCTTTCTTGATGACTGTCTTATTACGATCGGGACTTCATTTCCGTTGAAATTCACAGAACCCATATGTGCCGTGAACACTTTTCCGCGGCATCTGGATACGCAGAATCCGCACGATATGCATCTGGTAAGGTCCCATTCCCCAGATGGGAACGCATCGGTCGGGCAGAGCGAATCGGCAAGACAGTTGTTGCAGTGCAGGCATTTCGTCATATCCCTCGATACCGCAGTGCCATTTCCCCATACGGAGCCGTAATCGTCCTTGGATACCGGAATACGGTCCACGACATCTGCGATCGGAAGTGCCACATCTTCATCCAACACCGATGCGCTGTCGAGCATAGCATCGTTCAGTATCGGTATCGCCGCAGCGACGGATGTCAGGCACTCGGGACCTTCCGAGGTACGGAATCCGCCCATGAAATCGGCTCTCATCAAATGCATGTCGGCCGCGATAGACAGATTCGGTTTCTCCGCAGTGCTCCGTGTCCCTGTACCGATTATCATCCCCGGAGCACCGTTCAGCATTACGGAGGCCCCGGGCCTCAGATAACGGAGTTCGGGATCGTTCTGGATCGGATTTATCTCCCCGCATCCGCTTACGGACGCCTCCGAAAGGCCGGACCCCAGAGGTTTAGGACCTGAGAAGATTGTACGGGCTTCGCTCTCCGAGCCGTTCACGAAACATGTGTAGTTCTTGAAAGCGCCCCTGGTAAGGATCATTCTCGCGAAAGGTATGGCGGCAAGCGTAATCACATTGACATAGGTCTTGCCTTCGGAGATCACTTCGACTTCAACGGGTTTCCCTGCAACCAAATCTCTGAACAGGTGCCCGCCGCCGTATCTGTGATCTCTTCTCGATGTCCCGTAGAATATGCAGTCTACGATGCCGAGAGATTCGTTCGGACAGGGACCGACATTTCCGGGGACGCCGTTCATTTTGATGGATTCGGCGTGTTTGAAAACACCCGGGTTTGTTACCGGGACCGTCATGACAGCCATTGTACCGGACATGACCCCCATCGTTCCACACGTAATCGCATCCACTTCGTTCGTTGTCGGACGGCTGCCGTTGCGGACCATGGCCTTGAATTCCGATGCCGTGTAGATCCTGGCCTTCTTCCCATCCATCTTTCCCTGCACACCGGAGATCGTTTCGGCAGCGGTCATAGGCGGTGTCTCCCCGTACGAAATTTTCAATGTCACTGATGAATGCGGTCTTTCCGGAACCTGTGGGCTCTACGGTGGACATAGCATTCCCAGACATATTGTCGATGCGTTAAAACGAGTCAAGGACACCTTCTTTGGTGATTCCTGGACAAACGGTGGTTTTCAACTTCACCCCGTTGATTTCCACATCAACGAACACTTTTTGAAAATATATAAGCCCCTGCGAAATATATTTTCTAATAAGGCTAATTTTTTGTTAACCATTCATTTTATGGAAAAAGTTTCCTTATTATACAATTGATTATGACGCCGTCCGCGATTGGGAGCTAGTCATGTGCCCCAATGACGCAAGGAACAACGTGGACATGGCTCTTGGTATCTGCAAGAACGGTTTCGACGGGTACAGAGGACGCATCGGCGATCCCGAACAGGCGTGGGGCAGGTTCTTCATCAAGTTCCTAGCACCGACGATCCGCGTTAGGATGCAGACGATCGTCTCGAAAAGTAAGATCAAGGATCTGATGGTAAACAATGCGATTCTCGTGACCGAGACGTACAGGATCATCGATGACGGTGACCTGAGGATACGCATGGAGAGAATCAGGCGTGTAAGGGAGATACCGGAGCTGTTCGGGGTCGGAGACCCGGAGCAGCTTCTGTTGTCCGGTCCGGTATGCTGTAGTACTATTCCGGGAATTTCGGTTTCGGAAGTTGACCAGCATTTATACTCAATTTCGATTGTAGATAAATAATGAAAATCGGTGCATCGTTGCCAAAGAACTGAGTCTGAGCCAGTCATCTTCCGCAATATCTGAAACGTTAGAAAAAAAGCCCCTTTTTACCATGGTGCTGCCAGCGAGTTCTCTGTCAGCTGTTCTGTTGCACTGTAAACCAAATCGGCCGGTATCGCGGTCAGTATCCTAGGGGCAGTTTGAATACAGTTATTCTGAGAAATGAGCCGAATGAAGACCGATGGCGGATGTTGCAAACAGCCCCTGATCTGTCCCTCATGGACTAATCGACAATCATTTTATTTATGACAGAGGGTAAATTTACAACAGCCGGCAATAAATGGTTTGGCAGGCCATTCATCAATTCCTCGGAAGCTGATCAAAAAACCGATTACAGAGTTTTGGTCTTTAACATGGGAAAGTTTCACGGAATGTTTGTGTGAATCGCGGTTATTCGTTTTATTGTCGAATTTGCTATGAAGATGCAACGTATCGTTGTCAGGTCAGGAAATAACCCGAAAATAAAATCGTATGCCCTATCCTTCTCTTCACCATTGCTTTTATTCTCTTGGCCTGTCCCGACTACTCATGCGTTGAAACAGGCCGGTCTTGGGTGCTGATCTATCGATAAGAATCTGTCGACAGATAGACTGTTTTTAAAGATTTGGTTATATCGAATATTATTGATGTAAAAAAATTGATAATTTATGGTATAACATAAATTTTATATGCAGAACCAACATATTCTGTACTGTGGCCCAAAGATTTGTTGTAAGGAAAGGCTATCTCTCGAAGATCTCCGCGTTCCGCGACAAGACAGACATCGTCAAGGTGGTCACCGGAGTGCGCCGTTGCGGTAAATCGACGTTGATGTTGCAGTTTATGGATGTCCTGAAGAAAGACGGGGTGTCGGAGAAGGAGATCGTGCATATCAATCTGGAAGAGCCCGAATATTTCGACGTAAAGGATGCCGGCGATCTTGCCGGCATCGTATTCCCGATGGTGCCGAAGACCGGAAGATGCTATGTCTTCCTGGACGAAATACAGAGGGCGGAGGGATGGGAACGTGTCGTGAATTCGCTTGTCTCCGGAACCGAAGCAGATGTCTACATTGCAGGAAGCAATGCCCATCTGCTTTCGTCGGAACTGTCCACATACCTCGCGGGGAGATACGTCTCCATCGATATGCTCCCGCTGTCCTTTGCGGAATGGAAGGAGTTTCGCGGAGAAGGTCTAGATAATACGGCAGCATTCTACAGGTACATGACATGCGGCGGATTCCCCGGCGTGGACCCGTCAATGGGCGATGTTTCCGTGAAATCCATGCTGCGCGATATGTACGCATCCATCGTCAAGTGGGACATCGCTTCCCGCGGCCAGATACGCAACATGGAGGAATTGGACCGCCTGATGAGCTATCTGATGCACAACATTGGCAATCCGATGTCACTGAACAGCATCGTCGAAGGGATGGGCGTCAGCAGGGATCTTGTGGATAAGTACATCAATCTGATGAAGGAGGCTTTCGTAATCTACCGCGCAGACAGGTATGACATGCGGTCGTCCGCTCTGAATCCTTCGCCGAAGTACTACGTCGTGGATCCTGGACTGAGGGACATGGCCGTAGGCTTCTCGCAGAAGGATGCGGGCCGTGTCCTTGAGAATATAGTGTACCTGGAATTGATAAGGCGCGGATGCACGGTACAGGTGGGAAAATACGGTGCCAGGGAGATAGATTTCGTAGCATCGCCGACCACTGGTGGCAGGGGATACTATCAGGTGTGTTTATCGATGAACGACGAGGACACGGCGGAACGGGAGCTCAGTGTCTTCCGTTCGGTGAAGGACAGCTTCCCGAAGACAGTGCTCACATTGGACCCTGTCGTGAGGCATTCCACGGATGAGGGCACAGTGATCATGTCCGTGACGGAATGGCTTCTCGGCAGGACTGATCGATGATGTTTCCCGACAATGGAAGTGTGCAGATATATCGGTCTGATGATGCAATGGTCGATTTCGGAATACCGAGACCTGTCTTTAGGGAGAGGTTTTTGCAAAGTGAAAAATGAATTTTTTCCTGAGAACTCCTGAAACATCGTTTTTATTTCCGCTTACACGTATACACCCGACCCTCTGCTGTTTCGTTTTTCATGCCGGCTTGAATTTTTGAGAATGGAACGCAGCAGGATCGACGTAGGGGATGTGAAGGACAGCAGTGCATGACTGCTGATATGTTTTTCCGAAGATGTCTGGGGATCATGGCACTTGCTTTCGCAAGATGTCTCGGACGCGGATTTCTGAACAAGGCCGGGAGATGCTGGAACAGACCGGACGGTGCGTTCGGTCTGCGGCCGAGCATTGAAACACGCAGATTTGTCGAAAGAGTCAGGACATATTATTCGAGAAGTTTTGCAAGGAAGAAGGAGAGGTGGCCGCAGGCATGTCGGTAATGTTCTCAAGGGCCAGAGAAGAATTCATGTGCAAGGCCGGGTACAACCCCGTTTCAATCTGTCATGTCCTCAGTACAACCTCCTCATGGGATGTGGCCTGGCCTCCATCCGCAGTACTCAGGGGCTGTTCCGGGAAACGTCAGAGAATGTTCAGCCGTGAACATGCTGAATGAATTCGGCATCTCCGAAGGGGCGGTTTCTGTCATGGACCGCGGGTACAACGATAAAAAACTGCTGAATGTAATGGCGGACGCGGACTGGAATTCGCGGTCGTCGTAAAACGCCATACGAACCTGTACAAGGCCGCCAATACTTCCGAGGAATGTTCATGTGGCAGGAATCAGCAGTCTCGTCCGGGCACAGAAAGACGGCTGACGGCAATTGGGTACAGATCAAGAGCTGACGCACAGGAACGACGGACTGGTGGACGCTTTGACGGCACAGGCAAGGGAAAAGAGCGGTATCGAATATGGATGGGGCCGGCAATCTCGTTATACTGTTCTTCCCGGAAATGTAACATGAGAAGGTGTACGAGATGTACAAGACCAGGTGCAGCATCTAGGATTGCTTCGATACGGCCAAGAACCATCTGGATGCGGACAAGACCCATCTGAGGGACGACGGGCGCATCATGGGACATCTGTTCGTGACATTCGTAATGCTGTCAATAAGGTTCGGGATAGCAAAGATGCGTAACGATACCGAATTGCTGTCGAAATACAGTGCAATAGACGTTCCGGACACGTATGCGGCGATGAAGACGTTCACTCAAAATCCGGAGCTGAAGCAATCGGTATCAAAGGAGATGAGGGGTCTGGACGCGAGACTGGATCTGTTCATGTACAACACACAGGACGATCCGGATAGACTCAACGGCGTGAAGCACAGGACGGACAAGAAGCCGTTTGTATAGAATGTAATGATGGCATACACCACATCCAATGCAACGGTCAGTCGTATACCGACAAGCGTAGACCTAGATGTGCCCTGTGGATGTAGAATTCGGGCGACACCAAGAGCTTGAACGAGGCGCTGAGACCCTAACACGTTGATGGCATCAGGGAACGTAGGTGACTGGAAACTGATGGTTGTGACCAAAACGTCAGTAAGGTCTTCATACCTCGAGGCTCGAATAATCCAAGGATGGTGGGGTTGTTCCTTATGATACAACTCATACAGCCAGAATACTAATGTTTCAGTTTGTTATGCAATAGTTTCATATTCGTAATACAAATTACATAGTTATTCATAAATAGCATTATATTGTGAATAACTAAGCGCGGATATGAGTAAATGGTCGAACGGGACCAAATACGGGCTGATTTTGATCACTTTTGGAATCGTACTGATTTCATTCAATCTGCGTGCGCCCATGATCGCCGTAGGTCCGATCGTGGACCTCATATCGGCAGAATACGGTCTGTCCGCAACGATTGCGGGAATGATCACTGCGATTCCGCTGATAGCGTTCGCGGCCATATCCCCGTTCGTACCGAGATTATCGGATAAGGTCGGATTCAGGCGTCTGATGTTCATCGGATTGGTCATGATGATCATCGGAGAGGCTGTCAGATCGTTCTGCGGATTGCCAGGACTGTTCATCGGTACCGCGGTCATGGGATTGGGAATAGGTATTGGAAACGTCCTCATCCCATGCCTGATAAAACTGACATACAAGACGAAAGCCGGCTCCATGATCGGTGTTTATACCACATGCATGAGCATATTTGCCGCGATCGGTGCCGGCACGAGCATACCTCTGGCCACCGGACTCGGATGGAATGTCGCACTTGCGCTGTGGATCGTCCTTGCGGTTGTCGCATTGGTCGTCTGGTCCCCTCAGGCGGCATCTTCCGAGGAGAAGACGTGCGCTGCGAAGACCGAAGAGAAGAAATCCATCTGGAAGTCTCCGGTCGCCTGGTGGGTCACCCTGTACATGGGGATGCAATCGCTTTTGTTCTACACACTGGTTGCCTGGTATCCCACAATCATTGTGGCAAACGGTATGTCCGAGAGTTTCTCCGGGACAATGGCGATGCTGTTCCAGCTGATCAGTATCCCGGTCACTCTGCTGGTACCTATAATCGCATCCAGGATGAAGGATCAGAAGATGATCGCCGCAGCGATATCGGCCGGTTACCTCGTCGGATTGTTGCTGATATTCTCGACTTCCGAAATACCGATGGTGGTCAGTGTCATACTGACAGGATTGGGTGCGGGCGGATGTATCAGTCTGGCGATATCTTACATCCCCATGCGTACCGACGGGTACCGCACATCCGCGGACCTTTCCGGTATGTCTCAATCGTTTGGTTACCTCCTGGCAGCCATCGGTCCCATGCTGATCGGCTCCATTTTCGATATGGCCGGTACATGGACATGGTCGATATCCACATTGATCGTGTTGGAGATCTTCGTCCTGTTCGCCGGCGTCATGGCCGGAAGAAACAAGTCGGTAGAAGCATCAATGGCCGAACACCGAGGTGCGAAATATCATTTCCCGCAACGGAATGGGCACGGACATCCGATAACATTCACAAATGCAACATGACAGTGGATGTACTGACGGAGGCAACAGACAGAGCATGAACAGCAGTCTTATCGTCCGTATTCTGACCCAAAAATTTTAATCATTACAAAAAATCAGTGATTGATTATACAATGAACGGAGCCACTTGAGAGAGTTGAACTCTCGACCTGCTGATTACAAAATACGGATTTTTCGTATATTTTAAGTGTATTTAATCAAATTTATTCAATTTCCTATGAATGCCGAACATTTATCGTGTAGTGCCATTCATTATCGTATAGTGTTCTGTCAATAAATGGTGGCATTTCGGCCTCAAAAAGATCCCAGGCCCGTTGGGGGCACGGTACTCGATAAATAAGCAAAAATCGACACGTTTTTTCTGTCTAATCGTGTTGAAACTCCGAACAATCAGGTCGCATCATGTTGAGAAAAGAATGGATTGGGGGGTATTTTACCGTCTATGGCAAATGTCACATGCTGATAGGGCGCAGCATTCATCATCAAATAGTGAAATCGAACCGGCATATACAACGGTTGTCTGTTTATCGAATGGAAGGAGGGTCGTTCCGGATTGCCCTGTCTCTCTCTCCGTCCTTCATTTTCATGTCTTATCAGTTTCCAGCAATCGTTCTCGCCCCCTCAATCTGTCTGGGCGAATATCCGAAACGGTCCTTCTCCGGTTCCACGAACTTCACGCATCCGCCAGCCCTGTCATTATCGTCTTCTTTCTCCTCCGGTCCGCATATCGTGTCGCCGTATATCTCCAGCACCTTGCGCTTCTGCTTGTCGTCCACTGTGGAGTAGTATCCCAACGTCGTCTAGATATTCGAGTGCTCAGGGGTGGACTGCAGTGTCTTCGGATCCACGTTGTACTTCTTGATCAGGATCGTAGGCAGCGTCCTTCCGATCATGTGCGGCGTGATATGGGCGATATCGTACTTCTTGCATATTCCGGGCAGGTGGCGCGACATGGCATCGGGTAATATCGGTTTCTCCGGATCCTCGCTGAACGTGAAGACGAAGCCGGTACTGCACTGGTTGTACAACTCGTAAAGGGCCATTCTGTCGTCGTGCATCAGCGGTATCGAACGGTTGGACATTACGGAGAGTTCCGATAACGCATCCAGAATTCAGAACTCCAGGCTGTTCTCGTCTTTCAGGAAATTCCGTATACCCATCGTCACAATACCGTTTTCATCTCTGCGGGGACTGAGGAGACCTCCGACGACAACGATCTTTTTGAAGGAATCGTTAATCTTAAGGAATGGCCGTATTTCCGTTTCTTTCTTTTCCGGATCGTCCATGTTGTATGCGGATTGGATGTAGTATCTACGACTTCCCCTGTTCGCCACGAAATCGATCTCCGCGGTTTTCTCTTTACGTCTCCCATCCTCTGTTTTGGTATACTTGACAACACCGATGTCCACGCTGTAACCTCTTGACCTGAGTTCGTTATAGATTATGTTTTCCATTATGTGGGCCATCTCATTCTGTCTGAAGTTCAATTTGGCATTTCTGAGGCCGATGTCCACTGCATAGTACTTCGACGGTGTATCGAAATAGGATCTGCCTTTCACATCGTACCTCTGCGACCTCTCGAAGAGAAATGCATTCTCGAGGTATCCGACATAAGCGCTTACGGTCTCGTCATCAATCGCTTTGTAACCTTTGGCAATCATCGTATCTCTAAGTCTTATCGGGTTGGTCAGCGATCCCACGGATGAAGAGAGCACATTGAAGATGTTGTCGAGCGCAGAAGGGAATGAGATTGCATATCTGTCGGTGATGTCCTTTTTGTACGTCTTTTTGATCAGGTTCTGAAGATAGCTCGCCTTCTTTTCATCAGTACCTATTGCCGTGATCTCGGGGAGACCGCCATATTCGGTGTATTTGTCCCATGCTTCCTCTTCGGTTCCGTTGAAGGACGGCAGGAATTCTGAGAACGACAGGGGCCACATTCTGATTTCATCTCCTCTTCCTCTGAATTCGGTGATTATGTCGGAGGACAGCATTTTGGAATTGCTGCCGGTTACATACAGATCTAAATTCTCTTTATGGAGGAGGCTGTTGAGGAGGCTTTCAAAGTCGTCTGCCAATTGTATCTCGTCAAGAAATACGTAGTACTTTTCACCGTCATCGATCGATCCTACAATCCTGTCGTATAATGCGTTGACATCGCGGAGGGGTTTGTTCTCAAGGCTGTCTAATGCTATTTCGATGATGTGTTCGGATTTGACGCCTTCGCTGAGCAGATGCGTTTTGAATAATCTGAACAGGAGATAGGATTTACCGCATCTTCTGACGCCGGTGATAATCTTGACCATCCCGTTCCATTTGCTATCGATCAGTTTCTGAAGATATCTGTCTCTTTTGATTGGCATTCCAACACCTTTCGAAATTCTGTCGACATGT
>Ga0172378_10003667_pt1 | contig 14419 bp, 10 predicted proteins | sample GrowelOW332metaG_FD_119755 | JGI IMG/M metagenome (GOLD analysis project Ga0172378, IMG submission 119755) | Groundwater microbial communities from an aquifer near a municipal landfill in Southern Ontario, Canada - Pumphouse #3_1 metaG | ecosystem: Environmental > Aquatic > Deep subsurface >... | reverse complement strand
TTTTCTTTACACTCTTATAACTCAAGGCGGAACCATACCTTTATCAGGTGATTTTGAATTGCAAGGAATGACATTCATCTACAATGGTTATGATGACTGGCACTACTATTTTGAAACTGGAGTATTTCCGCTCTGGGATACATCTGGAATATTAGGGGTAAATAGTATAGCTGCATACTCATTCTACTATTTATTTGATCCTTTTTTCCTAATCTTACTTATATTCCCACGTACTTTTTTAAGTCAAGCACAGTCAATCGTGACAATATCGAAGCTTGTATTGGCCGGCATATTTTTCTATCATTACTTAAAATCATTTAATTTGAAAATTTCAACTCGCAAAGTAGGGGCGTTAGCTTATGCATTTTGTGGTTGGGGATGGTTCTATGCGTGGTTTTTCCACTTTGCTGAAGTCATGACCTTTTTCCCGCTTATGCTGTGGGGAGTTGAAAGATGTTTAAAACAAAAAGATCCTAGGCTATTAGTCTTATCTATTTTATTGATGGGTGCTACAAACTATCAGTTTTTAGCCGTATTCGGTGTACTATCTTTCATATATGCAATGTTTAGATTCTTCCAATCTAGTGGAAGTAGAAACCTCAAAGGAAATTTCAGCGCTCTTGGAGTTGGATTTATTGGATTCGCAATTGGTTTGCTACTCACTGGCTTTATTGTCCTCCCGAATTATTTATCTATACAAGGTATGCCTCGTGTGAGTGATGCTAGTTACTTAACCAATTTATTTAATGCGGAAACTTTATTTGATACGTCAGAAGTGGTTAATGAGGAAGAAGTTATAACGCTAGGTAAATTATCGTGGATATTTAAATGGGATGATAGTTACGCATACAGAGCTAACTATCCGCTTATATCGTTGATATTTATGAATGTTAAGTGTTTCACGCCCACTTTGTATTACACGACTGGTTACGATAACACCGGTTGTTCACTCTATATATTTGGCCCGCTTTTACTATTGCTTATTCCTTCTTTTATTGATGCGGTTAAGAACAAAAAAATAGCTCAGATAATTGCTGTAATACTATTAGCTATTGCCGTGGAGACTCCGTTTATATATTACGCGGCCGGAGCTTTTGCTAACGCTTATGGTAGATGGGAGTTATTTGTAACTACTTCGATGATAACTTTTGTATGTGTTCACTTGGACAACGTGAAAAAATTCAAAGGCTGGTATTTCGACATTTCAGCTCTCGTTGTAGCTGGTGCATTTTACTATTTCCAAAAGACGGCTCTTGCCGACGCTGATGCATATACAACCTTAAAGACTTTATACGACGAAGAAATGTGGATTATCCCGGGAGAAGGCATATATTTGATACTTGTCTATTTGTTCCTTCGATTTAGATTCAAACGTCCTCATTTTAGACGTGATATGTTGTATATCGTTGCGGTAGAAGCAATTATTATGGGGAATGTAACGGTTGCTGGACACGGCACATACAGTTATGAATCTAGTTTGTTTGGCGGTCACGATCTTCAGGTAGAACAAACACATATTGTTTCTGAACTCAGTAAAACTGATGATTCTTTTTATAGAATATTTAATTCACAGGCGGGAAGGTCAGCAAATAATCTCGCTATGGTTGAAGGATATAACGGAGTTGGCACATTTAACTCGGTTTACAATTATGAATCCGCTGAATTACTGCATGATTGGTCCAGAATTTCGTACAATGGTTCTTGGTCTTTTGGGGTTCATTTAAAGCGTAATAACTTAAATGAATTACTTGGCATCAAGTATTACTTGTTGAGTAAAGATGATACAAATATTCCATATGGTTGCGTTGACGTTTCTGAACTGGATAACTATTCGGAAGAATTAAAAGATTACTTGTACTCCGAAGATAATCCCGATGGGAATTTTAAACTTTATTTAAATACAAACTTTGTTGATACTGCATTTGCATTTGACTCGTATATGAATTCGAATCTAATGCTGGGTGCTGGAAGAGCAACTGATCCTGAAAATAGAAATGAAATAAACTATTTGAAGAGAGCGATAATTGATGAAGATTACCTTGAAGAAAACAGTGAATTGTTTGAAGGATTCGAAAGAGAAAATTCTTCGGCATATATTTCTAGAAAATCTTCAACTTCTTTGTTGTTTAATGAAACGGTATATTCAGCCAACTGGGATAGTCAAGAACAAGGTGGAGCGTACAGAACTTTTGATCCTGACTTAACTGATGCGGAATACAATGAGATTCATCACGATGAATTGGTTGAACTAGCAAAAGAAGAAGGAAGCAATGTATATTATTCTGAAAAGTATGGAATGTATAAATATTCTTCAAATGAAGACAATTTCTTCGTCTCACCAGGAGACAGCGAAATTAGTTCTGATGCATCAGGAACATCAACTCTAAATTCGGCGCTGTACGGATTAAAGTATTACTCTAAAGTTGTATTTGACGATATGAGTTTTACAGGCGTTCCTACTCCGATCGCTGCAGAAGACGCTTCATCAAGAGAGGGTGGAGCATACGTATCTATATCGTCCAAGTTTGGATACAATGTTGACTTCTATTTATATGGCTACGACACAGAAACACAGACATATCACGTAATTACTCACGATCAGCACATGCAAAATAACTTTGGAAAAGGGGCTGACTGGAAGTATGGACGTGGATTCTATGTTGATGAACCTGTGTATAAGATTGTCGGTGTCGTTAAGGAAACAATGAGTTCCAGTAACAGAATTTATGTTAATGGTTTATATTGTGAGTATAATGATGAGTACCAAGAAGACGTAGACGCACTAAAAGAGAATGCAATTAGCGTCAATAATAGAGATGCAAACACTTTAGATTACACATCAAATTACGACAAAGATAAGATTGTTGTTTTAAATGTTCCTTACGACGAGGGATGGACATTACAGGAGACTTCTACCGACGATAATGGCAATGAAACCCAATCTGAAAAAGAGTATTTCAAAGCTGATGGAGGTTTAATTGGTTATATTGCTCCTCAAGGTGAAACTAGTTATCATTTGAGTTATTACACTCCCGGATTAAAAACTGGACTAGTAATTACGGATGTCGGTTTAACCTTATCCGCAGCTATGATTGGAATATTTTATTCTTTAAATTATTCTAAAAAACTTGAAGCAAGAATTAGAAAAGTATATTCTTTAAAAGACTTGTAGGTACTTTAAAATATTTACGATTAATTGAAGACATATATATAAAGGAGACGAAAATATGGATTACATGTTAGATAGATTGGACACAATGGAAAAAAGATTATCCGTTGTTGATAATAAATTGAGCGAGATTACAGACTGGAATGAAGCGAAAAAATTAACCAAGGAACGGTCAGGGCTAGAAGCACCTGTAGTTCTTTATCGCCAATACAAGAAGGTTTTTGAAAACCTTGAGGATGCTAAAATTATGATGGATGATGATGATCCGGAAATGGCTGCGTTTTCGAAGGAAGAAGTGGAAAAGTTAGAAAAAGAAAAAGTTGAATTATACAAAAAAATGCAAATCTCATTGCTTCCTAAAGATGATAATGATGAAAAAGACGTTGTTGTTGAAATTAGAGGCGCAGTAGGCGGGGATGAAGGTAATATTTTTGCTGGCGACTTATTTAGAATGTATTCTAAATATTGCGATAAAGTCGGTTGGAAAATTAAGATTTTGGATGAAACCGCAACACCTTTGGGTGGGTTTTCAAATATTTCCTTTTCAATCAAAGGAAAGGGAGTTTACGCTAGACTTAAGTTTGAATCTGGTGCTCACCGAGTTCAAAGAGTACCTGTCACGGAAAAGTCCGGAAGATTGCAAACATCTACTGCTACAGTTTTAGTAATGCCTGAAGTTGAAAAACTTGATTTTGTTATCAGACAGGAAGATTTGAAGTTTGACACTTTCCGTTCTTCAGGAGCTGGAGGGCAGAATGTTAATAAAGTCGAGTCTGCTGTTCGTATAACTCATTTACCTACTGGAATTGCTGTAGCGTGTCAGGTTGAGCGTTCTCAACTTCAAAATAGAGAAATTGCTATGGAATTATTAAGAGCTAGAGTAAAAGCCAAGATGGATGAAGAAGCAGCCGAGAAAATCGGCGCAGAAAGACGCTTAAAAGTGGGGACTGGTGAAAGATCTGAAAAGATCAGAACATATAATTATCCCCAAAATCGTGTTTCGGATCATCGTATTGGTTACACTGTCAATAATTTAGATAGAGTTATTGAAGGTGATTTGGATGACCTTCTAGACGCTTTAAGAGAAGCCAACCAAAAAGAATTGATTCTAGAAGCTGGAAGAGCCGACAATGATTAATTCATCAAAAGCTATTGATGAGATGCTTTCTATTGGCGTTAGTAAAGCTGAGATAAGAGATTTATTTAAGTATAGATACAATGTCGATTACGACCAAGCAATTATGGGCCGTTTATATATGATGCCTGAAAAAACTGAAATGGATATAGAAGTTTTGGAACAAGGATATCCTTCAGCGTATATTTTAGGCTTCGTGGACTTTTACGGATTGAAAATCAACGTGACAAACCAGGTTCTTATTCCTCGTCCCGAAACAGAAGAAATGATGTCTATAATTAAGGAACAAAACCCGCACACTTTGGTTAATAATGCTTTGGATTTATGCACTGGTTCGGGCTGCATTGCTTTAAGTTTAAAAAAGATTTTTCCAAAGGCGAAAGTCTACGCTTCCGATTTATCTCCTCACGCTATAAAAGTTGCTCAGAAAAATGCGGAAGAAAACAAATTGGAAATATATTTGGCAATTTCAAATTACTTAGAATATTTTGTTAAAAATAATATTAAAATCGATTATTTAGTTTGTAACCCTCCATATATTCCAACAAGTACTAAACTGGACAAATCTTTGTCATTCGAACCTCAAATGGCTCTATATGCTGGGCCTGATGGTTTAGATGCTTATAGAATGATATTCAATGATTTGGATAAAGTAATTATAAGTCACGGCGTTGCCATGTTTGAAATAGAAGATTCTTTGGTTGATGATATATTGTTGTTAGTTAAGTATATGCTTCCTCATTTCAGTGCTATCGTTATAAAAGACATGTCTAATAAAGATAGATTTATTAAACTGAGCAAGAATATTTTATAATTAGTGCTGCGAAGTTTTGATGTTCGAATTTTAATAAAAGTCTAATTAAGTTTATATCAATCAAAAAAACCAGAAAACAAATCAAGTTTTCTTATATTCTTAATTATCTTTTATAGTTTTCCTAACTAAGGTATAATAGTAAAGAAAGAATATGGAATAAATTATGTCATACAAAGCATTGTATAGAACCTACAGGCCTAAAACGTTTGATGAGGTAGTGGGACAACGAGCAGTTATTAAAACTTTAAAAAATGCGCTGAAGCAAGATAAAATTGCTCACGCATATCTTTTTTGTGGCCCGCGTGGCACCGGAAAGACAAGCATGGCAAGATTATTTGCCAAAGCTTTAAATTGCTCAAAGGGTCAAGGAAACCAATGCAACAGTTGCGAAAACTGTTTAGCGATAATGCACGGTAATCATCCCGACGTATTTGAAATCGATGCCGCATCAAATAGCGGTGTAGAAAATGTGAGAAATTTGATTGAGCAAGTTGGTTTTGCTCCGCTATTAGGAAAATACAAAATATACATTATTGATGAGGTTCACTCCATGTCATCTTCTGCGTTTAACGCTTTACTTAAGACTTTAGAAGAACCACCGGCTAATGTAGTGTTTATTTTAGCTACGACTGAACCCAACAAGGTTTTGCCGACGATTTTATCTAGAGTTCAACGTTTCGATTTTACTAAAGTATCGGAAAAAGACATAGTATTTAGAATGAAACAGATATTGGAATCTGAAGGAATTGAATATGATGAAAAGGCTTTAAAGCTAATAGCTAGATTGGCTGATGGAGGAGTTAGAGATGCTCTTTCTTTGTTAGACCAGGCGGTGTCGTATTGTGCTGGGACTATAAAAGAAGAAGATATATTTGACTTGTTTGGTTTATTGCAAATAGAAGATAAAATTAAACTAATTAGGTTTTGTCATTTAAACGATGTGAAATCATCTATGGAACTTATAAGAGAAAAAGCAAACGCTGGTGCCGATATTGTAAGATTGCACGATGATTTAATTAATATATACAAGGATCTTTTGATATATGGAACAACCAAGGATTCAAGTCTATTGAATTATTTGAACCCGGAAGAGGCTTTACCCCTTACGCTTTCACCTCATGAAATTCGTCAGGATCTTGATACTTTGATATCTGCAAGAAGGAATTATAAAAACGTAGTTAATGTATTTGATGAATTTGAATTAACAATAATTAAATTAGCTATGAAACCTGAAATTGCGAAAGATGATTCGGTCAAAGTAACTGCTAAATCTGAGAATATTGTGCCTGAAATTAAACCCAAACCCGTAAAACATGAAATCGAAGAAAGCACTGCTGTATCCAAACCCGAAGTGAAAAACATATTTGAGCCTCGAGGAGAAGTGATAAAAAGTTCGGCCTTGGCAAATGAGGACTTTAAAGAAAACGAAGGAGAGTCTGTAATTATTGATGAGAAAACAATTATCAATATTATGGTTCAAGGAAATAAGAAGTTAAAACAAAAATTGCAAACGGAGTGGAAAGAGAAATTGCAAACAATATCTCCTACCGACAGTTTGTATTACTTAGCAACGGCGCTAGAAAAGTGCACCCCAGTTGTGGTTTGTGAGGAAGCGATAGTTGTTAAAACATTCTTTAAGGGCGTTTCTAAGAATTTGAATTTGCTCTCAAACGAGGAAAATTTAACAAACATTGTTCGGGAATTATTTGATTTTGATAACGCAAGAGTTGTTGCATTGCACAATTCAGTTTATATAGATTTCGTTCATACATTTATGAATCATAATCAAGCGAATAGTTTACCTAAACCTGAAAAAATAGTTTTTAAAGATACAAGAAAACCTAAAGAAAAAACAGAAGAAAAAACAAACGCGGAAAGTTTCATGGACGCGTTTAATAATTAAAGGAGAATTAATACTATGGATATGAAAAAATTGATGGCTCAAGCCCAAAAAATGCAGGCGCAAATGAAGGAAAAGCAAGATGAGCTTGATGCCTCTTTATTTGAAACTGAAGCTGGCGGTGGAGCTGTTAAAGTACAAATGTATGGCGATTTTACAGTTGAAAAAATTGAAATTGATAAGGATGCTATCGATCCTGATGATAAAGAAATGCTGGAAGAGATGATTATGATAGCGGTAAACTCTTCGATCGAATCAATTAGAAAAGAACAAGATGATATAACGAAATCTATGTCAGCTGGTTTACCTGGAATGTAGAAGATGGATACTATTGAAGCGGTTAAAAAGCTTAAAGAGAGTTATAAGAAATTGCCAGGAGTTGGCGAGAAGACATCTGAAAGGCTTTCTTATGCAACGTTGAATTTTTCAAAAGATGAATTACAGAGTTTTATTGCTTCTTTAGAAAATGTTGTGGAAAAAGTTCACGTGTGTCCTAAATGTGGTATATATATCGATACTCAGTTTTGTCCGATATGCGATGATGACTCACGCGATAAAGAAACCTTGATTGTTGTGACTGACGCTAAAAGTGTTATCAGTTTTGAAAAGACCGGAAAATACAATGGACAGTATTTTGTATTAGGCGGGTCTTTATCTCCTATTAAGGGGATAAATACCGACGATATTCACATTCCTGAGTTAAAACAAAGGGTGATTAATGACAAGATAAAAGAAGTTATACTAGCTTGTAATTCAACACTAGAAGGTGAGACTACATCTTTGTTTATCAATAGATATTTGAAAGATACTGGCGTTAAAATATCCAGACTTGCATATGGTTTACCTGTGGGTGCGGATTTGGAATACGTAGATGAACTAACGATCCAAAGATCATTAGAAGCACGAACTATATATAAAGGAGATTAACCTATGGGAAAACAGGGTTTATTTATTACATTTGAAGGCAACGAGGGATCTGGCAAGACCACTGTCGTTAAAAGGGTGTTAATGAGATTAAAAGATGAGGGTTTTAACGTGGAATTTTCCCGCGAACCCGGTGGGAACAAAATTGCGGAAAGCATTCGAAATGTTATCCTGGATAAATCTAACACGGAGATGGATCCCAAGACAGAAGCCTTATTGTATGCAGCAGCCCGTCGCCAGCATTTAGTGCAAAATATATGTCCTTTGCTTGAACAAGGCACAAATATACTTTGTGATAGATATATTGATTCTTCGTTAGCTTATCAAGGATATGCACGTGGTATCGGTATTGATGAAGTCTTGGAAATCAATATGTTTGCTATAGATAAAAGACTACCTGATTTAACTATATTATTTGAAATTCAGCCTGAAATAGGGCTTAAAAGAATCGCTGCAAATGGCGATAGAGAAGTAAATAGACTTGATATAGAAACATTAGAGTTTCATCACAGAGTCCATATGGGCTATATGATGCTTTCTGAAAGGTTCAATGATCGTATTAAAGTTATAAACGCTGAAAGATCTATAGAAGAAGTAGAAAAAGAAGTCTACGATATTGTCAAAAAGAAGATAAACGAGAACAAGTAAAAACTTATGGGATATTCAAAGATTGCTTTTATTAGAGAACAGCCTCTATTATCGTCTCTATATGAGAATTTATGTAAGAAAGATAGACTGTCTCACGCATATTTATTGTATGGAGAAAAGTATGCTCCGCTTCTTGAATCCGCAACTTATATTGCAAAGTCAATCGAATGTTCTAAAGATGTATTTGCGTGCAATAAATGTGACGCTTGTCTGAGATTTGATGAAGGAACTCATCCTGATTTCGTTTTGATAGATGGAACAAAAGGCCTTATAAAAAAAGGAGATATCGACGACCTTTCTCGGTTCTTTTCTTTATCCACCTTAGAAAAAGGCCACAAGGGTGTTTATATAATTAGTGGTATAGAAAACATTACACAAGAAGCGAGCAATGCTTTATTAAAATTTTTAGAAGAGCCTAAAGGTGACGTTGTTGCTCTATTAACGACGTCCAATAGACAAAAGGTGCTTGATACTATAAAATCGCGTTGCGAAATTGTACACGTAAAATCACCAAGTCTTCAAAAAGTAGTAGAGGATTACTCCGGTAACGTATCGATAGAAGAGTACTATGTCGTTTCTAATCTTGTGTACTCGAAAAAAGAAAAAGAAGAAATATTAGATTCAAAAGAATTTCACGACGCTTATCACTTGGCTCATGATTATGTGTTAGAACTTTGTGAGAACGCTCCCGGAGCAGGATATTTGCTTATAAGTGGCAGCGAAAAGATAAAGGGAAATAAGTGTTATAATTATTTCTATACTATATTATCAATATTTTTTACAGAGGCAATAATGGGCGAGAAGAATTCGCCTTTATACGAACTTACAAATGGGCTTTCTGAAAAGAAAGTTCAAGTAAGTAAAGCGTTAGTGTTGTTGGGTGAAGCTATTGCAAAGGCACAAGCTAATATGAACTTCACTTTCACGCTAGCTCGTTTAATTAAAATTTTGGAGGAAAAATGATGGAATTACAGATAATAGGTGCTCGATTTGACGAAGAGCGATTGACATATTGCACATATGATCAGGAGATCAACTTGGGCGATTTAGTTATAGTTGATTTAGACGGATTTTCTTATGCTGGGACAGTCGAAAAAATTCGTGCTCCTCGCGAGAACGAAAATATGAAGATTTACAATGTGATCAAATGTATTGCAACTCCTGAGGATATTCAACGCTATAACGATACACTAAAAAAAGACATGCTTTTAGTCGGGGATATTCAAAAAGAAACAGAAAAACTTAAATTAAACATGACTGTTTTTCGCGTGATGTCTTCTTTAGATGGCTCTAAAGTTAAGATTATGTACACTTCACAAGAGCGTGTAGATTTTAGAGATTTATTGAAGACTCTTGCGTCAAAATTACACGCTAGACTTGAATTGAGACAAGTGGGCCCTAGAGATAGAGCCAAAATGATAGGCGGCATAGGTATTTGTGGTAGACCTTTGTGTTGTTCGTCATTTCTATCAGCCTTTGATGGTATATCTATTTCAATGGCGAAGAACCAAATGTTATCTATCAATATTCCGAAGCTATCGGGACAATGTGGAAAGTTAATTTGTTGCTTGAAGTATGAAAACTCTACTTATTCAGAAGAGAAAAAAGGATTTCCTAAATTCGGGGACATAGTTAAATATGAAAAAGCTGATATGAAAATAATCGGTTTGAATATTTTGAACAAAACAATCACTTTATCAAACAGAGAAGGCAGAGTAACTATTTCACTAGATGAATATAACAAGTTATTAAATAAACCAGACGATAAAACAAAGAAAAAATACGAATATACTCCCGTAAATAGTTCTTCATTTAAAACACACGAAAAAAATGCAAATGAATCTAAGAATAAAGCACAAAACAAGAGCGCTCACTCTGAAAGCCACAATTATAACAACCAAGGTAATAAAACTGATGGCAAGAGAAACAATAGAAGTCACAGCAACAATCATCACAGCAATAACAGCAACAATCGCTATAAGGGAAATAGACCTTCGAAGAATCACTCAAAGGTGAAACACAATAACAATGGAGAGAAATAAACCATTTAAATCTAGTGGTGCGGGTCTTATCTATTTAGTAGGAACCCCGATAGGGAATATTTCAGATGTCTCAGAACGCGGAAAAAAGATTTTAGCGGAAGCTGATATTGTCGCTTGCGAAGACACGAGAAACACAGGCCTTTTGTTATCTCGTTTAGGAATTAAACCTAAAAAACTAGTTTCTTGTTACGCTCAAAAAGAGTTGGAGAGATCTAAACAGTTGGTAGCTCAAGTTAAACAAGAAAACTTAGTTTTAGCTTATGTTTCAGATGCGGGTATGCCGGGGATTTCTGATCCTGGTGCACTTTTAGTTCAACAGGCAATCTTCAATGAAGTGCCTATTTCTTCTATTCCTGGTCCTAGCGCATTAATTCAAGCGCTTGTTATGTCAGGGTTTAATACGGCTGATTTTACTTTTTACGGATTTTTACCATCAAAGTCAAATTTGCGCAAGAGAATGCTAGAAAAAATAGTCGATAAAACTGAAACCATAATCTTTTACGAAGCTCCACACAGAATTATGAATGTTCTTAAAGATATGAGAGATGTATTGGGTCCAGATAGACGCGTTTGTTTGTGTAGAGAAATTACAAAAATTTTCGAAGAATATATTCGAGGTAATTTAGCTGAACTTGCTGAACTTGATCCTTCGACATTAAAAGGCGAATTTGTTATAGTAGTAGAAGGAAAAGAGACGGAAGAAAATACTGATAATAAAGAAATTATCGGCTGTGCAAAAAAGCTTATACAAGCTGGTTATAGGAATTCTGAAGTTGCTAAAATTTTATCTTTAGAATATGATTTACCAAAGAATAAACTATATAAATTAATTAATGAATTAGATTAATGAAAGGAGGAGAAACCTTATGGGATTTTGGAAACGTAAGAAAGAAGAGATTTCTAATCGCAATACAAAAAAAGTTGATCAAACTTTAGACATTACTTCTATTGAGAAGGAAATTTTAACTAAAACTGTTGATTTAGATTCAATTAAATTAGATTCCCCAAAGGTTGACCCCGTTCATGAATGGAGTGAAAAAAATAGTAAGAATATCGGAGATCTTAAACAATTTGTTCGGAGCAAAATTCCTTTAGGAACAGATGAAACGATCGAATTTCACGTCATTAATAAAAACGAAAAAAAATCTCCTAAAAAGAAGAAGAGAAAAAACAAAAGTGAAAAGATCGACAAAAAATACGCCAAGGCTTTGGAATTAGCTAATATTAATCGTTACACCCCTGAGATAACTCAAGGTCTCGATTCGAATCAAGTGAAGACTAGAATTGAAGAAGGCTTTACTAACAAGACTAAATCTACTTATACAAAGAGTGTTGGAAAAATTATCTTTGATAACTTATTCACTTTTTTTAATTCATTGATGATTGCAATTGCGATTATCCTTATTATTTATCAATCTTATACAGACTTATTCTTTTTAGTTATTGTTATTTTTAATTTGGTTCTAGGAACCATTCAAGAAATTAGAGCGAAATTCACAATTGATAAATTAAAACTTGTTAACTCACCTACTTCGGAAGTGATTAGAAATGGAAAAAAACTCAATCTCGACACCCAGGACGTAGTATTGGATGATTTGCTTATCATCAAAAACGGGGATCAAATTCCTACTGATGGTATAGTTCGTGAAGGAACCATTGAGGTTAATGAAGCTTTACTTACCGGAGAATCTCTTCCGATAAAGAAGAACGAGGGAGATAAGATTCTTGCTGGATCATTTGTTGTATCCGGTATAGCTACTGTTCAAGCTACATCTATTGGGGAATACACATTCGCCGGAGGACTGCAATCAAAGGCTAAGAAATACCACAAATCAGATTCCCAATTGGCTAATTCAATTAACAAAATAATCAAAATTGTTTCTATATTCATTTTGCCCATCGCAGCAGTCATGGGATATTCCAATTACTCCAGCGCTGTAAGCGGCGGAATAGATTCAGGATATGAAGCGGTTGAACTTGCTGTTACAAAAACTGCTGGTTCTATTGTCGGTATGATTCCCTCTGGTTTGATTTTACTTACATCCGTTGCACTGTTCACAGGTGTTATGAGATTGGTAAAAAAACACACTTATATACAGGATTTATATTCCATAGAGCGTTTAGCTAGGGTTGACTGTTTATGCCTTGATAAAACTGGAACCTTGACCGATGGAAGTATGAATGTTCATAAGACTATAAAGATTAAGCCTCGAGCTGACATAGAAGAAATTATGCCGAATTTTTTGGGAGCTTTTCGTTCTTCCAATCAAACTTCTTTAGCTTTGCAAAATGAATTTTCTATAAAGCACGACTATTTAGTTAAAAGAGTGTTGCCGTTTTCGTCTACTCGCAAACTTTCTGGCGTAACTTTTGAAAAGAAAGGCACCTACGTTCTTGGAGCGCCTGAATTTGTTTACGACGAGGATGACGAAGATTTAAACGCCGTTATCAAAATTCATCAGCAAAGAGGATATCGCGTATTGATGCTTGCTAAATCAAGGGCTTCAATTAAAAAAGGTGAGATTAACGGAACTTACGATCCTGTAGCTCTATTCATATTAGAAGATCATATAAGAAAAGAAGCAAAATCCACTGTAGAGTGGTTTATTAAAAACGATGTAGAAATTAAAGTGATTTCAGGTGACTCTCCTATTACGGTTTCTGAAATCGCTAAAAAAGTTGGAATACCTAACGCTAATAAATATGTGTCGCTTGAGGGTTTGTCATTGAGAGAGGTTGACAATATAGCTGACAAATACTCTGTTTTCGGTCGTGTAACTCCCGAACAAAAAGCTCAATTGGTGCAAACATTTAAAAATAACAAGAAAACCGTAGCTATGACAGGAGACGGTGTTAATGATATTCTCGCTATGAAGAAGGCGGACTGCGCTATAGCCATGGCGAATGGTAGTGAGGCGACAAAATCTGTCGCTCACGTTGTTTTATTGGATTCTAATTTTTCATCCATGCCTGCAATCGTGGGAGAGGGACGTCGTGTTATTAACAACATCCAGTTATCCGCATCGCTATTTTTAATGAAAACAGTATTCACGATTATATTATCTATAGTCGTACTAATTTTAAATTTATTTGGAATAGAAATGATTTATCCTTTCTCTCCGAAAAATTTAATGTTGATGGAAATCTTTATTATTGGTCTCCCTGCGACTATGTTGGCTTTACAACCGAACATAAACAGGGTAAAGGGCGGTTTTATGGCAAATGTTTTGCTAAAGTCCCTACCAGGTGCTCTAGCTCTATTTATCGTTGTAATGGCTTGTTATGTCCTTAAGACATCTGGGTTTTATGGATCTGATTTGGTGTATGAAGGTATTTCATATACATCTGTTTCAATCATTTCTATGTACTTTGCTTCTTTAACTGTTTTGTATCAAGTTTGTCTCCCTTTTAATGGCTTTAGAACGATCGTGTATATTACTGCTGTCGTTTTAACATCTATATTTACAATATTCTTACCATCCAGTTTGACTGGGATTGATGTTTATTCTTTGAACAAAGTTCAGTGGTTAGTCTTCTTGGTTTTGGGATTCGTTTCACCGCTGGTCGAAATGGCTTTCGCTACAATAATACATTCTTTCAAGAAAATCTATGAAAAGCAAAATGACTACAGGAATAAAAAAGCGACCGACAATATAGAAGAGAATAATTAATAAAAAAAACACAAGTATGAAACTTGTGTTAAATGCAAATAAATGGTGAGCCATGAGGGATTCGAACCCACGGCCCGCTGATTAAGAGTCAGCTGCTCTACCAACTGAGCTAATGG
>Ga0172378_10003666_pt1 | contig 14423 bp, 8 predicted proteins | sample GrowelOW332metaG_FD_119755 | JGI IMG/M metagenome (GOLD analysis project Ga0172378, IMG submission 119755) | Groundwater microbial communities from an aquifer near a municipal landfill in Southern Ontario, Canada - Pumphouse #3_1 metaG | ecosystem: Environmental > Aquatic > Deep subsurface >... | reverse complement strand
TCCTGATTGACTAAAGAGTCTATGCAGGAGGCCAGTAGTTTTTCTCTGTTATAAGTACAAACAATGACACTGATCATTTCGCTAAATTACGGTTAAAGAATTAAACAAAAATAGCAATGATTCAGAAACAAAAAAATCTTTAACTCCTTTTGTGTAACAATTTTAATGTCATAAGCATAATTTAGGGATATAATGATTTTTCACTATTAACTATATAAATTATGAAAATTGGAAAAATTATTCGTAACTTATTTTTTTTATTATTAATATTTATTCACTAAATACAAAGCCATATGGAACATTTAAAAAAATCTTTCTGTTTGTGTTTTTTTGTTGTTATATCCCTTTGTTATTCTTTCTCTTTATCTGCTCAGATTGCAGAGAAAACATATTCTATAATTAGCGGATACATTGTAGATGAAAGAAATGAGGAACCATTGATTTATGCCAATATTTCGGTTCCTAATACAAATATTGGTATGGTAACAAATGATGATGGTAAATTTATGCTTAAAATACCTGATTCTGTTGCGGTAAAAAAAATTACGGTTTCGCACATAGGATATAAGAGCTTTTCTTTTTCCTTTTCCAAAGGAGATGTAGAAGAAATAAGTATTCGACTTGTTCCTGTTGTAACTAAACTAAAAGAAGTTATAGTACAGGTGCCTGATGTTCGTAAAATATTAAATGAATCAGTTCTAAAAATTTCTGATAATTATAGTAATACTAATAATATATTAACCGGATTTTATCGCGAGACAATAAAAAAAAGAAACCATTATATTAGTATTTCTGAGGCGGTGACAGGTGTCTTTAAACAAAAATATTCCTCCGGTGGTGGTGATCGTACAGAAATATACAAAGGTCGCCGTCTGCTTAGTCAAAAGACAAATGACACTATAGCTGTTAAATTGCTTGGAGGACCTAATATCGCAATATATGCAGATATTGTTAAAAATCGTGATTTATTATTATCTCCGGAAATGATAGATAATTATAGTTACAGTTTTGTAAAAATAATATTTATAGATAAACGTCCGCAATATGTTATTGCCTTTGTGCCACGTGTTATAACTCCTTATGCCTTATATACCGGAGTGTTATACATAGATAAGGAAAGTCTTGCTATAACCCGTGCTATATTTCACTTGGATCTTAAAGATAAAAATAAAGCTACGGATATGATTCTAAAGAAGAAGCCTAGTGGATTGCATTTCGATCCTCTTAATGTAGATTTTGTAGTTACATATGAAACAGGATCTGACGGACGAACTTATCTTAGATACATACGCAATGATATTTATTTTAAATGTGACTGGAAACGTCGCATCTTTGCAACAAAATACGATGTCACTTCAGAAATGGTTATAACAGATTATAAAAAAACAGAAAGACGTATACCCTGGCGTCGGACTTTTCGTAGTTATCACTCCCTAACCGACAAGGTGGATGATTTCGTGGATCCTGATTTTTGGGAAGATTATAATATACTTGAACCAACAGAAACGTTGGATAAAGCTGTAAATAAATTAAAGAAAAAAAGATAAAAATAGGGGATGGGTTGTTTTTAGTTAATGGATATTTCTATACCTAAATTCCTTAATTAAATTATCAATCAATACAAATTGAAGTTAACTTCAGTTTGTATTGATTTTATTCTGTATATGTCTTTTATAGCAGTTTTACTTTAATTACTATTTTTTTTATGGGTGTGTTTTTATCAATTTTTACACCCGGGCGATGAGCATCATTTGGGAAAAAGATAAAGAAATTAGACGAATCAGCATGATGGTAATAATTTGTCATGTCTGTCTTAAAAAACTCTACGTCCTTTTTATCGCTATATGGTATAAATGGTTTCATATTTTCTAAGGGAAGTACTCCTATTTGTTCTTCGCCTGTAATAACATATTGTATATCTGCATATTTTTTGTGAGCTTCAATTTTGGCATTATTTTCATCTTTTGATTCATATTCACTTACTGCAGCAAATAAATTTTTACCATCAATTTCGTATTTTCCTGTTTTTATAGCTTTTAGATTATTTTTTGCTAAAAATTTAAAAGCTTTGTTCCAACGGTCAGGATTTTTAAAATAATAATAAGCAAAGTCCTTTATATTTAATGATTCATCTGCTTTTACATTCCATCCCTGTTTCCATACTTTTGCAGTAAACCAATCATTTATATCTTTATCACTTTTAGTTTCAGATTCTGTAGTTATTGATTTAACAGATGCAGATTCGGACGTTTTGGAAGATTTTGAATTTTTGCATGAGCATAATAATGATATTATGCATAAACTTAGCAGGTAAAATACTTTTATTTTCATTTTGTTGACTTTTATAAATTTAAATTTATTTTGTTAAATGTTAATTCAAGTTTTATAGTTGTTGTATTTTAGAATTTTGTACATAAAATACCAAATATATAAAAAATACATCGTTATTGGCATGTTAAATAATTCGTTTTTGTCAGATTTTGGTAATTAAAAATATTTACGATGCCAAGCTTTTCCAGTTGATAATTCATGGATTGAAACTTTAAATGTTTCATTTTGATTCCATGCATAGGGTACGGTTTTAAAACTATTTATTTTTCTTAGTAAATATTATAACAACCTTATCCTTAAATATACATCCTTTATAAAGAGCCTGTAGCTTAACTTTAACCAATTGTTCTGCCGAATAATTTTTCTTTTGTAGTTTAAGCATTCTATCTGAATTTATCTCAGAACCATTAACTGTCCATGTATACTCATCGTAATCGTAACCAGCATCTAAGGTGTAAGTTTCCTGCGAACAATTAATTGTATCAAGAATAATTCGTTGAGCTTCGTGGTAACGAGCATTCATGCCATTAGGTTTTCCGTCATCAGTCCTACCCGATTTAGAATGTGCTCCTTTTCGAAGTCTATATTCATTGTTCCAAAATTTGCCTAAATCTGAACCCAAATAAAAACCAGGTTGAGTAGGTTGGTTGTAGCTGATGTTTTGATCTGCAACACTCATTCGGTATATGTGATCACTCAATAGTGTATGAAAGCGATATGGAGTATCATAGTTGGTCATATACAATCGTACTTCTTTATTATCTTTTGTTCGAACCAATATTTCCTCTCTCCAATCTCCTAGGATATCTGCCTGCAAACATGGATTCCCTTTGGTCCAATTATTGGCAGCCAAATCTTTACTAAATGGAATAGGTAATACATCCACACCATCGCCATTCCATTTTGTAATTTGCACAAATTCTTGATTGGTAACCCCAGATCCATTCAGTAATTCTCTGTTTAAATCACCATCCCACCAAATCCCCATATTAATGGATGGCGTATGTTCACTTATAAATTCCCCATTAGCAGTATAAACACCAGCAGAGTGAGTTGTCCATAATTCGCAACCTTTAAATCGAGAATCAATATCAGCCGCCATTGCCCTACCCACATCTTCATAAGTAGGAATACCCCAAATATACTCCCCCGTGCATGCATCACGCAATTCCGAACCTGCTCTATTTGGAACATTTTCATGACAATCCCAAATTTCAAGACCGGGTCGCTCAATATCAATATCCGTTAAATGTAAGGCATCACCATGTCCTAACTGAGTATTATACCCACCGGTTCCGTCTGCATTAATTAAACAAGCGCCATAGGTTATTTCATCTTTACCATCTCCATTTACATCCCCAATGCTTAATTGATGATTTCCCTGTCCTTCAAAACTTTTATATTTGCCATTATCAGCGGAAGTACTAAAATGCCAACGTCGCGTTAATTTTCCATCTCTGTAATCCCAAGCTTCCAACACTGTTTTCTCATAATAACCTCTACAAATTAAAATACTAGGACGCATACCATCAAAATAACCAACGCCTCCTAAAAAGCGATCCACTCGATTACCTGTTCTATCTCCAAATTCATTTGGAGTCCCTCTTGGGATATAGTTCGCTCTTGCCAACTCTTTACCCGTTGCTCCTTCTATAACAGAAAAAAATTCGGGACCAGTAATTATTTTACCATAAGTTAGCGATGAAGGATCTCTATCAACATAATCACTTACGCCATCCTTGTTTATATCTCCAATAACATGGCCGTCAGCGAAACGAGTACCTTCTGCTGTTTTAATTGCAATTTCAGCTTTTCCATCGCCATCAAAATCATATGTCATTAATTGAGTATAGTGTGCCCCTTGCCGAATATTTATTCCCAAATTAATACGCCATAAAAATGTACCATCAAGCTTATATGCTTCTAACAATGTACCTCCATTACATATTCCCCTCTGAGAATTATCAATTCCACTATTTTCGCGTTTCAGTATTATTTCCAATTCACCATCACCATCTAAATCTCCCACAGTTATATCATTGGGACTATACTGCCATAATGAATCTCCAGGAAACTGTTTAATAGGAATAGATAAATATGGTCGCTCAGCATTTGCTGGCATTAGCAAATAAGTGGCTAATATCTCATGTGTTTTTGAGTCTTTTAAAATGTATTTGTTTTGTACACAAACATCAACCAAACTGTCCTTAAAAAAGGTAGAAATTATTATGGGTGATTCATTAATCTTACGTTCCTTTTTGCCATCAACTTTGCGATACAAATCAAATGATTTTTGCACTATATCTGTATCTAAGAATCGCCAACTAAGTGTTACCAATCCATTTCCATGATGAATGGCTACCAAGCCTCTACCTAATTTTTCTTTCTGAATTGACGGTGCATAATTTGGCCCTTTTACCCATTTTGAAGAAGACTTTATACTACAAGACTGAAGTAGTCCACAAAGAATAAAAACAAAAACTTTATTTGCCAATGAATTTGAAATATGAAACATGTTGTATTGTATTATATTGCCTCAACAGATAGTTGTGACGTATGTATTTAATAGAATAAAATTCTTATTATTTAAGATTTTCTAGTTTTTAATTTTTTGTTATTCAAGTTGTTATATTTTAAAATTTCGCACATATTTTACAATAAATGCCAGACATACAATAAAATACAGCGTTACTGGCGTATCACACAATTAGTTTCTACCTGAAAGCAGGGGAAAATAAAATTCATTATCTCCTCTGCTATTTGACTGTCATTGACTACCTTTTATATTAGTCTAATGCAATCATTTTTAATAGATTTCCTATTCCGTTAAGAATCTCAATAAAGAGTTCTCTCAAATAATTGGATATGTTTTTTTCCTGAAAAGCTGTTCTTTTTCGTAACTTTTGGTTATTGCAATATTGTAATTGTTTCGTAACTAACTTAAATATAGTTTTTTAGGTTAGATATGAATTTTTTCATATCTAATTTATTCCATTTTCAATGTTTTTTTAGCTAGAAAGCTTGAATTGTTATAATTGAATTCCGAATGGATTACCGACTAGTTTTCCCTCCAATCGTATACGATTAACATCGCAATTTTCAACATCATCTAAAATGAATAATGGGCGATAATCTTTCTTCTCAAAATAAAATCGGATGTTCTCGAAAAATATATTTTTAGCATGCCTTACATAAAAACCTGATGCCGAAATTGTTCCAAACATCCATGGTTCTGGATATGTTTTTTCTCTTTCGGGTGGGATAATTTCGCCATCTTTAGCAGTATACCCACCTTTTAAATGAATGTTAATATTTGAGAATGAAATTTCTTCAACCTGATGTCCAGGTACGCCACTAATTATATTTGAAAACTGTGAATCAGCATTATAAACATTCACATTACTAATTTGAACTCTCTGCAACTTTCCAACCGGAGTACCTTCTGGACTGCGTTGGCGAGCTCCCAAACGAATGAAAAATGGAGAATTGCCCACATTTCTCATGGTAATATTCGAAACAACAACATCCTCAAGCCAACCTCCATCAACTGTCTCTATGGCCAAACCTCTACTTCGTTCAAAAATGCAATTAGTGATGGTGATATTTTTAAATCCACCACTAGATTCGGTTCCTAATTTAATTCTGCCTGTATTTGAACCATGATCTGGCGCTACATCCTCGTCGGTTTCCCACTTTGCTGTCAATACAGATCCTTTATCATAGCCAGAAACAAAACACCCATTAATGCTTACATTTTCCGTATCTTTAAAATATCCCAAAGAATAGCTTGATTTTAAAACTATCGCATCATCCCACGGACAATTTACATTACAATCAGTAATATGAACATTTTTACAACAATCAATATCAAAACCATCGCGGTTTGTATCCACTTTTAAATTGAGTATATGTAAATTATCGACACCTGTTGCTAAAATGGCAAAGTGACCACAATTTAGCATCGCTACGTCTTTTACTATAATGTTATGACACTCTTTAAAAGACAATGCCTTATTACCTACTCCCAAAAGTCGGCTTTCTTCTCTTGATAAACCCTGTCCATTAATTAATCCAAATCCACAAATCGTTACATCGTGCTCCCCAATTGCCCAAAATAGAGAGTTTTTCCAATGACTATGTCCAAAGTCCTGAAAGGTATTATTAGGATTTGGTTCTGCTTCGTCATAACCTTCCTTTTCTTTCGGAAAAGTGGCTAAAATGGTAGCTCCAGATTCGATTTGAATGGTAATATTACTTTTTAAACGTATCGAATAGCAAGCATATGTACCTGAAGGAATATAAATAGTTCCTCCTCCATTTTTTGCAGCCTCGTTAATGGCTTTGTTTATAGCGGGCGAATCAATAGTAAGTCCATCACCCTTCGCACCAAAATCTTTGATATTATAAGTTTCGGCCTTTAAAGTGAGACTGTATATTAATGCAATACATATTAATAATTGTCGCATGATATTTTGTTTAAATACACCTGATTAAGTCTCAATCAGGTGTTGATTTCATCCATTTAATTTCTTTGTTCACCCTGTATTTCCCTTCTTCAAAAAGCTTTGGAAGCATAAAATAATTGTAGTCGGCCATAGGATTCAGGAAGTAAAAACAAAAATAATAATCATTTTTGGCCACTATTTTAAGATCGGCAGCCAATACTTGCGCCACGGTTTTTTTCCCGGATTGCAGCAATTGAGTTGGATCTGCCTGTTTATTCGCATCTGCCAATCTCAATATTCCTCCAGGAGGAGTTAATGCTTCCAAAATTTTAAGCTTACGACTATTTCCATAATAAAGGGTAAATGAGTTTCCCTCAATACTAAAAACATTCTGATAACAATCCTTAGGCAAGATTTTAGGCATCCATGCCTCTATATTAATATCCTTATTTGAAGCTCCTCCGTATGTCCATATAAGTTTTAGATCCTCAGGAAAACCAGTACCGCTTATTTTCATCACAGCACCTTTGCTGTCGTTTAAAGGATGAATTAAAAATTCGATTACTCCCTTACCTATAATCTCATCTTTTAGAGTGTATTTTACTTCCTTTTCGGATGATTTTATTTTTACACTTGAAAATTCAGAAACCCACTTACTATTCCCATCTGTTGAAACACCTATCCTTAAAGTCCCTGCAAGTTTTGGTGTCAGTAAAGACCAATCAGGATTTTGAGCATCTAAAAAACCTATACATAAGAAAGCAAGTAAAAAGGCGACTATTTTTTTTGACATCATAAGTTATTTAGTTTCCGTCTGTTTTTTGTATTTAAATAGATGGATTCGGATACCATTTAAAATTATTTATCGGAGGCTTACCGTTAAACTCAAAAGTCAGGTTATTATCCCAATTTAATTTGTTTATTTCTCTTTATCTTAACAACTTCGCCTTCTTTAATAATTGTATTCCTTTTATTGATATTGGAATATATATATTTGATTTCTTCCTTCTTTGTGAATATTCCATCATAAAATATTCTTTTGTATTCCCCCTCTGATAACTGTATTTCTCTCTATAATTTCAGATCCGAATCTCATATGTACTTTGAATTTATTATCCGGTGCATTTTTAAAAGTAACAAAAGCTTTATTTAAAGTATCTATGATCTTAAAACCTGTGTGTTTTTCAACACACGACTGAAATCCTATGATTAAAAAAACAGCAATCAGTCAATTATAAGGCCTTTCTTTTTACATTTCTATAACGCATATTATAAAAGTATTCTTTATACTTTTATAATTTATAGACTTCTACTCCGCATAATAAAAAACAACCAATACCGTAATCTTCAAAATCAGGCATACTATCGAATAGTACCGGCTGTCCGTCTTTAGGTTCTTTTCCTGTTCCTTGCACATAACCTAAAAAACCATTTGGATGAATCGCATCCGTTACAATAGCATTCCATGCTTTTGTAACAATTGGCATGTACTTTTCTTTAGATAAGAATCCGTTATTGATTCCCCATGCCATACCATATATAAATAAAGAAGTACCTGTCATCTCTTTCCCACCATAATTTTCTGGATCATGTAAACTAACATTCCAAAAGCCATCTTTTCTTTGACATTTCACCAATGCCTTTGTCATTGTCATAAAATCATTTACATAGTCATTATAATGCTTTTCATCTTTCGGTATTTCACTCAATACTCTTACCAAAGCGGCATACACCCATCCATTGCCTCTTGACCAATAACAATTTTCTCCGTTAGGTTCTTTATAGGGAGGAACAAAATTAGCATCGCGCCACCATAAACCATCCTCCTTATTAAAAAGACCACCACCTATATCATTTCGACTGCAGGCATACATATCCCACATTTTATCAAAATACTTAGCATCGTTTGTAGTAACACCAAACTTCGCAAAAACAGGCATTCCCATTTGAATGGCATCTATCCATGTCCAGTCATCCTTTTGCGGCGTATTCACCAACATATCTAAAGTTGCTTTTACCTTTCTAATGTATTTGGGGTTTTTATCTAGTCGATATAAATCGATATAAGTTTGACCGGCACAATAATCATCTGCATTTCTTGTATTTGAACCGTTTCTAAAACCCCATTTATGGAAATCTGACCATTGATACGCATAATCGTATAATTTTTTTTCTGGCAATATCGAATACAAAGCCATTAATCCTTCATAATACACCCCTCTCGTCCAAATATTGCTTGGTCTTTTTCTTCCTACATTTGATGGTGCTTTATAATTACTATATTTTTCCATAAAATAATCATTCACTTTAATTATTTTTTTTAATCTTTGTTCCCGATTGGACAATTTTTGTCCACTAACCGTAGAAAAATTAATTGTTATTGTAACAATCAGTAAAATAAATCGCAATAAGCACATTCTTCTCAATAATCCCATTTCATTTAATGTTTTAGAAATTTTAACACCAAATGTATTACATCACAAATATGAAAAAAAGGAAAATTATACACATACATAGAATATCATCCACAATGAAAAAACATTTAAAGAAATACATGTTTTAGTACTACTTTCCATTTTTTATCGTGTGTTCCCATACTATTTTTACAGTTATTGAACAAGTTGATAAGTAACTCAAGCTTAAATCTCTGTTCAAAGTTTTTATGTTCAAAAGTTTTTATGAACCTATTTAAATCAAGTGTATGAATTTATTTAAATTAAAAAAGGATCAATTTAGAGTGTTTTTTATTACACTCCTTACTGGTTGCTTCATTATCGCTGGAAACGTCAACGTTTGTGCTCAAGCACAAACGATTTCCGTTACAGGTAATGTGAAAGATCAATCAGGTATGTCTATTGTTGGAGCCACGATTGTTGAAAAAGGATCGATAACAAATGGTACAATAACCGACATTAATGGAAATTACCAAATTAAAGTATCGAAAGATGCTGCTTTGGTTGTAAGTTTTATTGGCTATAAAAAGCAAGAAATAAATGTAGCCGGGAAATCAGTAATTAATTTTGTCATCAGTGAAGAAACCACAAATCTTGATGAATTAATTGTAGTTGGTTATGGAGTTCAAAGGAAGAGCGATGTAACAGGTGCTGTAACCAGAGTTAGTGCAGATGAAATAACAGCGATGCCTGTTCAAAACGCTGTGCAGGCTATGCAAGGAAAAACTGCCGGTGTTGACATTACTTCCAATCAAAGACCTGGTGAAACTGGAAGTATTAGCATTAGGGGAGTTCGTTCTTTAAATGCCAGTCAGAGTCCATTATATGTGGTAGATGGAATGGTTCTTCAAAGCGGAGGAATTGACAATATTAATCCAAGTGATATTGAAAGTATTGATATTCTAAAGGATGCTTCTGCTACAGCTGTTTATGGATCAAGAGGTGCAAACGGTGTGGTATTAGTGACTACTAAAAAAGGGAAAACTGGTGAAGTAACTTTTAACTATTCTGGCTCCGTTACAATCGAAAAAATGTACGATGTAACCGAAATGATGGACGCTGGAGAATGGTTGGATTATGCAAGACTGGCGAAATACAATATGGGTAGCTATGCATCTGCTACACCTTCTTATGAAGCAGATTTAGCAACATGGGGATCAGTTGGAGCCTCATTCGCAAACATTGAAAAAGGATGGGTAGATGGAGTTTGGGACAGAAGTAAAGTTGGAAATTATAATTGGGGTGACTATGGTAAAAGAACAGCTGTCTCAACAGAACATACAATAAGTGCATCGGTTGGTACTGAAAAGTTTAAGGGATATGGCTCTTTCGGATATTTACGTCAGGAAGGAACACAACCAGATCAACTTTATCAAAGATATACCGCTAAAACTAATTTTGAAATATCTCCAACAAACTGGTTTAAGTTCGGAACAACAATGAACATTAGCTGGGGAGATCAAGACTATGGTTATAGCTTTACCAAATCAACTACTGGTGCCGGAGATTACTACTCTGCTTTAAAATCTATGCTTCCATGGACAGTCCCTTATGATGAAAATGGAGAATATATCAGAAATCCTGCCGCAGGAGATGTTAATATCATTAACCCTATCAATGAGTTAGATTATAACACAAATAACCGTCAAACTTTGCGTGCAACCGGAAGTGTTTATTCTCAATTGGATTTTGGGAAAATGTGGAAACCTTTAGACGGTTTAAGTTACCGCATTCAATTTGGCCCAGAATTTAAGTACTATCGTTTGGGTGTATTTAATGATGCTGAAGGTATTAATGGAGATGGTAACAATGCTGCCAAATATAATACCAAAAATACACATGCCTACACGGTAGATAATTTACTGTATTACAATAAAACATTTTCAAAACTTCATAAAGTTGGCATTACTGCAATGCAATCTTTTTCAAAATATCATTATGAAAATGGAGATATGAAAGCGACAGATGTTGCTTCATCTTCTGAATTATGGTATAATTTATCATCAGGAGGAGATGATTATAGTCTTGGAACAGGATTAGCCGAGAAACAAATGGAGTCGTATATGGTTAGAGGTAATTACACTTTTGATGATAAATATATGTTGACTGCATCTATGCGTTGGGATGGTGCTTCTCAATTAGCTGAAGGTAATAAATGGGCGAGTTTCCCATCTTTGGCATTAGGTTGGCGTATTGATCAGGAAGATTTTATGAGCGATATCTCATGGATTGATGGACTAAAGGCACGTTTTGGATTTGGTATAACAGGTAACGCTGCAATTGACGCATATGATACTAAAGGTGCGGTAGCTTCTTTATACTATAATTGGGGTACTACATCCTCTTCGTTAGGTTATGTATCATCAGACCCATCTATTAAATATCCTCCTAAAATGGCAAATGCTGATCTTAGTTGGGAAAAAACGGCCCAATATAATTTTGGTGTAGACTATGTCTTTTTTGACGGCCGATTAAGTGGTAGTGTTGATGTATATAAAACAAAAACCACCGACTTATTAATGATTATGTCGATACCAAGTTTAACCGGTTATACTTCAACTTGGGCAAACATAGGTGAAACAAAAGGTTCGGGTGTTGATTTGCAAATTAATACAGTAAATATAAAATCAAATGATTTCAGCTGGGAAACCAGTATTACCTGGTCCAAAGATAAGAGTGAAATTTCAAAGTTAAATAATGGGAAAACTGAAGATCGTACCAATGCTTGGTTTGTTGGTGAAGATATAGGTCTTTATTACGACTATGTATATGATGGTATCTGGAAAACTTCTGAGGCTACTGAAGCAGCTACATATGGACGTAATCCAGGTCAGATAAAAGTTAAAGACCTTAACAATGATGGTGCTATTGACGCCAACGAGGATAGACAGATTGTTGGGAAAAAACGCCCGGACTGGTCTGGTGGTATGACCAATACTTTTACTTACAAAAAATTTGATTTATCATTCTTTATCTATTCTCGCTGGGGAAATACTTTCAAAAGTGGTAAAGAAACATTGGACGGTCGCTTTTCAATGCGTAAAATTGATTATTGGATTGCTGGAGAAAATGAAGATGCAGAATATTATTCTCCAGGTTCAAATGGAGAAGGAGCTGATACCTATGCCAGCACTATGAATTACCAAGACGGCTCTTTTATTAAAATGCGTAATATCAGTTTAGGTTATAACTTTAGTTCTAATCAGTTAAAAAAACTTGGAATTAGCAAACTTAAAGTGTATGCTCAATGCATGAATCCATTTACAATATATTCTAAATGTGATTATTTAGATACTGACCTTTCTGGTTATAATAACAATACAACATCTACAGGTTCATCAACAACACTTAAAAGTTTCGTATTTGGTTTGAATCTTGGATTCTAATTTTAAAAAAAAATAATAATGAAAAATAAGAATATATTATTACTATTCGGATTGATAAGCATCTTAATGTTTTCTGTATCATCCTGCAAAGATGATTTTTTGGACGAAGAGCTTACAACCACTTATAGTACTCAGACATTTGAAACACAGGAAGGACTGGATCTGCTGGTTACCGGAACATACCAGAAGCTAAAATTTAAATTTAATTATATCTGGGGCATAGAAATGTTCAACTTAGGTGTGGATGAATTTACAGATGCTAATAACTCTATTCCTAGTTTTAACTGTTACAGTTCCGATTTAAACTCAGAAGAAGGAGGAGCTAATACGCCGGTTTGGCAAAATATGTATGCGGGTATTGAATCAGCAAACACAATTATTACCAACATGCCACTTTATTACGATAAAGAAAATGCAAACTACGACACACGATTAGGTGAAGGATATTTTTTACGCGGCTATTTTTATTTAACCTTAGTAACCCAATATGGAGGTGTGCCATTAAAATTAAAGCCTTCAACGGGTGTTGAAACTTATTTTACAAGAGCTACAGAAGAAGCGTGTTTTAAACAAATCGTTGCAGATTTTAAGTCGGCATATGATTTATTACCTGCAAGTCCGGAAGCAACTGGTAGGATATCGCAATCTGCCGCAGCTCATTTTTTGGCAAAGACGAAATTAATTCGTGTAAGCGAGTTATATGATTCATGGAACTCTGACTATATAAGTAATGATTTAGATGATATCATTAAATATGGTACAGAAGTTTATGAGGCTCATCCTTTATGCACAGACTATGTACAATTATGGGATTATCAGGGAGCCAATGGCGCTAACGAAAGTGTTTCAGAAGTAGTTTTAGCTGCTCAATTCTCTGACGATCAATCTACATGGGGTAGATATGGGAATCAGATGCATCTTTATTATCCATCTGTTTATCAAGATATTTCCGGTACAAAAAGAGATATCTCAGGAGATAGAGAATTTTCTTATGCTAGAGCTACTAATTATACAATGGATGTATTTGATCGTGTGAACGACTCTAGATTTTGGAAATCGTTTATTACTAGTTATGGTTGTAACTCTACATCAAATGCTCCTGAATGGACTGACGATAATAGCGTTTTAGGACCAGTTGGAACTGTGGCAGGAACAAAACGATTTGTGGGTGGAGATTTAGCCATTAAATATATTGTTAATAATGCTGGTGATGCCAGATATAATCCTGTTACAAATGATGTAACCGGCGTTTTAAAAGAAGGTGTTATGCAGAACACGCACACCTTTGTCCGTTATTTCGATGGAGAAAACCAGGAATGGGTTGGACAACATGGTAATGAAGGGTATTATGGCGTTCAGAAACGTTCTGTAGCCTTATCTAAATTTCGTGATGGTTACAGAATCTCAATTTCATCTCAATTTGGGACTCGTGATGTTATTCTTGCCCGATCTGCAGAGGATGTTTTAATGGTTGCTGAAGCCTATGTCAGAAAAGGTGAGTCGGAGTATTCTAATGCCATTACATGGATTAATAAATTAAGAGACAGAGCTGCATTTACAGATGGAGAAGACCGTTCTGTTCATGTTGATGGAGGACAAGCCTATAAAAACAATAGTTATTGTGACGGTAAAGGCGGTGGATATTCTTCTGATGGCTCTATCTATTATGATAAGAACACTTATTATGAATCAAATGGAGATATAGCCGAAACAACTGCTTCTACAGTAAATGAATTGCATATCAATTCTGTGAGTGACATCTATAATTCTTCGGTAGATTCTCCAATTTACACAAAGCTTGGATGTTC
>Ga0172378_10003664_pt1 | contig 14432 bp, 14 predicted proteins | sample GrowelOW332metaG_FD_119755 | JGI IMG/M metagenome (GOLD analysis project Ga0172378, IMG submission 119755) | Groundwater microbial communities from an aquifer near a municipal landfill in Southern Ontario, Canada - Pumphouse #3_1 metaG | ecosystem: Environmental > Aquatic > Deep subsurface >... | reverse complement strand
ATCCAGAACCAGATTTAATTTTTTTGTAGTGTTTAAGTCCCATTCCATTTGTTGAATACTCAATTTCTGAGTCCTTGTCAAGAATATCAATTGGAGCAAAGGTGAATCCATGCTCTTTTGCAAGTTTAATGTGGGAGTCGGTGAATCGTCTTTTCCCAACATATAAGACATTGGTTTCAACCCAGGATGCTTTTGTGTATTCCATAAGAGGTCTTGTTAGTTCAGGATTAAGATAGTTTTTGTTTCCGTCTTCTCCAAAATGAATTTTAACTCCAATATTACCCTTAAGTTCAACTCCCATTGCTTTATATAGCTTGAGAACATTTTCAGGTGTTATTTCTTTTATAAAATATACAACTGCAACGCTATCTGTATTTTGATTTGATATATTATCTTTTTGAGCAAAGCTACTGTTAAAAGAAAAACTCAAAAGAATAAGAAAAATAGTGGCAATTTTTTTCATTTGTTTTATTTTGTTTGGTAAATATCAATAATTAGCTTGCAAAGTTACATCTTTTAGAAAACTTAATATAATTATCCAAACTAAAACGACTAACTATTAAATTTATTTTATTGAATTTCAATTCAAATACATTATTTTTTTCAATAATAAATTCATAAAATAAATTCACATTCATTGATGATTAAAATTAAAAATAACATTTATGTATTTTTATATGCTCATTTCTAATGATTTTTGAATATTTTGCTTCCTTAATATTAAGTTAACCAAATTTTAACATAAAATTATTTGCTTTTTATTAAAAGAAGTAATATATTTGTGACTTTATTAATCACTATATAATTACTATGGGACAGATTATTTTTAATAAGGATGAGCTTGTCAATCTTGGATATTCTTTAGAAAGAGAAATTTTAAGAGCAAGTACTTTGGGAAGCTTTGCTTGTACAAGTCTATGTTTTTGTAACACAAGAAAGTACCATGGTTTGTTTATAGCTCCTCAGCCTCAAATTGATAATGAATATCATGTAATTTTATCATCATTAGATGAAACAATTGTTCAGCAAGATTATCCTTTTAATTTGGCAATTCATCGCTATCCAAACGAAATATATAGTCCAAAAGGTCACAAATACCTCACAAACTACGAAATTAATAAAACAGGAAAACACACCTATTCAATTGCAAATATTCTTCTGACAAAAGAAATAATTTTTAGTAGTAAGGAAGATAGATTAATAATAAAATATACTGTTGAGAAATCTGACAGACCATTCAAAATGCAATTCAGTCCTTTTTTGGCATTTCGTCAAAGACATAAACTTTCTAAGGCAAATAATCTTGCCGACACTTCTTATAAAGAAATTGAAAATGGAGCTTCTTTCCAACTATATGAAAACTATCAACCACTACATATTCAATTTTCTGACTCCAACATAAAATATGTTCATAATCCACTTTGGTATTACGACATAGAATATATTAAGGAATCAGAGAGAGGATATGATTCGAGAGAAGATTTGCTTGTAGTTGGATATTTTGAAACTGAATTGAAAGAAGGTGATACTCTTTTTGTAAGTTGTGCAATGAATCAAATTAATCCAAGCCAAATAAAAGAACTTTATACGAAAGAAATAAGGAACACAGAAACTCTTACTGGCTTTGAATCTGAACTTAGAAGAGCTGCAAAAATGTTTTTTGTTAGAAAAGAAAATAAAGTTGATGTTTTAGCTGGTTTTCCATGGTTTGGAAGATGGGGAAGAGATAGTTTTATCTCCCTCCCGGGACTTTGCATTGGTTTAAAGGATATGAAAACCTTTAAATTGGCAATTGATACCTTGATTGAGGATATGAAAGACGGACTATTTCCAAATATAGGTTCAGGAAACGATTCGGCCTATAATTCAGTTGATGCACCTATGTGGTTCTTTTGGGCGCTTCAACAATATGTTGATTACACAGGGGAGTCAAAGCAAGTTTGGAAAGAATATAAAGATGTTATGCAAGCCATTCTTCAAAGTTACAGAGAGGGGAAAACAGAAAATATTAAAATGATGCCCAATGGTTTGATATATGCCTCACAAGACAACAAGTCACTAACATGGATGGATGCTGTAATAGAGAATCAACCTGTAACTCAAAGAAAAGGGATGTGTGTTGAAATAAATGCTTTATGGTATAACGCAATAATGTTTTGTTTGGAAATGGCTCAAGAGTCAAATGATAAAGACTTTATTCAGCAGTGGGAAGAACTTTCTCAGAAGATACCTCAAGAATTTAAAGATACTTTTTGGGATAAGACCTATGGTTGGTTGGCAGATTATGTTGATGGATACTATAAAGACTTTACTGTAAGACCAAATATGGTATTTGCGACCTCACTTAAATATACTTGTATTTCTCCAAAAATATGTCAACTGATTTTAGATAGGGTTGAAAAGGAGCTTCTTACACCTTTTGGGATTAGAACACTTAGCCCAACCAACAAAGACTACAAAGATATTTATTTTGGGAATCAACAGGAAAGAGATATAGCTTATCATCAAGGGACAGTTTGGCCTTGGCTTTTAGGACATTTTATTGAAGGATACCTTAAGATATATAAGGAATGTGCGATAGAAGTTGGGGAAAGATTATATGAAGGTTTTTATAGAAACATCAAAAATTATGGGGTAGGAACAATCGCGGAGGTATATGATGGAAATTCACTTCATAAAGCAGGTGGCTCAATTTCGCAGGCATGGTCTGTTGCCGAATTGCTCAGAATAAGATATATGTTAGATAAATTTAAACAATCAAAGGAAGGAGGGGCAAAATGAAGGTATTAATGTTTGGTTGGGAATATCCACCGCATATAACGGGAGGTCTTGGAACTGCTTGTTTTGGATTAACAAAAGCTATGGTATCTCAGGGAGACCAGGTAATATTTATTGTTCCTAAAGCATATGGAGATGAAAGCACAGAAGCTGCCAGAATAGTTAATGCATCTGATATTATTGTAGATTTTTCAAAAGAAGTTTACAATGAATATTGGAAGAATTTATCATATATTGAAGTAAATTCTCAAATTATACCTTATGTTGGGGTTGATGATTTCTATAATGTAATAAATAATAGAATTAAACAATATGAGGGAATAAAAAAAATTGAACATCAACGAAAATATGAGTTTTCCGGTAAATACGGACCAAGTCTATTGGAAGAAGTTGAAAGATATGCAATGGTTGCAGCCGAAATTGCTCAAAACTATGAATACGAAATTATCCATGCTCACGATTGGCTAACCTATAAAGCAGGTATTGTAGCTAAGAAAATATCTGGGAAAAAACTTGTTATTCATGTTCACGCGACTGAATTTGATCGTTCTGGAGAAAATATTAACAAGGCCGTATATGATATTGAACGCTTCGGAATGGATAATGCAGACCATATAGTTTGTGTTTCTGACTTCACTCGCAACATAGTAATTACACGTTATGGACAAGACCCTGAAAAAGTTACCACAATCTATAATGGCGCAAATTCTATGTCGGTTCAAGAAATACAAAATCAAAAAACTGTTAAAGAAAAGGTTGTAACATTTTTAGGAAGGGTTACTTTTCAAAAAGGTCCCGACTATTTTGTTGAGGCAGCAACCAAGGTTTTGCAATATGATAAAAATGTTCGTTTTGTTATGGCAGGTTCAGGGGATATGCTAAACAGAATGGTTGCTCTTGTTGCAAAAAACAGAATTTCTCAAAACTTTCATTTCACAGGTTTCCTTAAGGGTGAAGATGTAAATAAGATGTTTGCCCTTAGTGATGTTTATGTTATGCCTTCGGTAAGTGAGCCCTTTGGAATTTCTCCACTTGAGGCAATGAATGCAAATGTTCCAGTTATTATTTCAAAACAATCCGGTGTGTCCGAAGTTCTGAAATATGCCATCAAGGTAGATTTTTGGGATATTGATGCCATGGCAGACGCAATCTATTCCTTACTCCATTATCCAGCACTCTCAAAAATGTTTATCAAGAATGGGAAAAAAGAAGTTGAATCAATACGTTGGGATGATTCAGCCCAAAAACTAAGAAATTTATATTATAAACTATTAAGATAAGAGCTATGAAATCTATTTGTTTTTATTTTCAGGTTCACCAACCATTTCGATTGAGAAATTATCGTTTCTTTGACATTGGTCGTAATCATTCATACTTTGATGATATTCAAAATGCTTGGATATGTCGCAGGGTTGCAGACAAATGTTATCTTCCAACCAACAAACTTATGTTGGACCTAATTAAACAGCATAATGGGGCATTTAAAATTAGTTATTCTATTTCAGGAGTAGCTCTTGACCAATTTGAAAAATACACACCCGAAGTAATAGATTCTTTTAGACAACTTGCAGAAACAGGTTGTGTTGAGTTTCTGGCAGAAACATACACCCACTCTTTGGCAGCTCTTAAATCAAAACAAGAATTTATTGATCAAGTAAAGATTCACTCTCGAAAGATTGAAACTTTGTTTGGAGTAAAACCAAAAGTGTTTCGAAATACCGAATTGATTTATTCCGATGAAATTGGAAATATGGTTGCTGATATGGGATTTAAAGCTCAACTAACTGAAGGAGCAAAACATATTTTAGGATGGAGAAGTCCAAACTATGCATATTCCCACTCCAATAGAAAAGATTTTAAACTTCTTCTCAAAAACTTCCAACTAAGTGATGATATAGCCTTTCGTTTTTCCCAACACACATGGCAAGGATACCCGCTAACAACCGAAAAATATGTAGATTGGTTAAATAATGTAGAAACCCCTCAATGCATTAACTTATTTATGGACTATGAAACTTTTGGGGAACATCAATGGAAGGAGACAGGAATTTTTGAATTTCTTAAACACCTGCCTTCAAGAGTCCTTTCGCATTCTAAATACACATTCAATACACCATCAGAGCTTGCAGAAACCCTAAACCCTGTTGATAAAATAAATGTTCCATACCCAATTTCATGGGCAGATGAAGAAAGAGACCTAACGGCATGGCTTGGAAACGACCTTCAAGATGATGCCTTTGACCAAATTTATGAATTAGAAGAAAAAATAAGAAAAGTTGATGATTTGAATTTCTGGATAGATTGGAGATATCTTCAAACCTCAGACCACTTCTACTATATGTGTACTAAATGGTTTTCAGATGGAGATGTCCATAAATATTTTAATCATTATGACTCACCTTATGATGCATACATGAATTATGCAAATGTTCTTTCCGACCTTAGAATTAGGTTAGATGATGCTCTCAATATTTCTTTTCTCCCTTCGGTGGAACAAATTAAATCAAATATCGTAAGAAATGATTTATTAGAAAAAACTGAAACAAAAAAGAAAAAAACAGAAACGACTAAAAAAGCTGCTAATAAAACAAAACAACCAAAAGACAAGGAAGAAGAAAAACCTAAGAGAACAAGAGCAAAGACAACAAAGAGTGATAAATAAAGAAAAATATAGAACATTCTGTCAAACAAATCAAAGAATACCAATATTTATGCAAGATTGGTGGCTTGATGCAGTATGTGGTGATGAATGGGATGTACTCCTGAAAGAAGAAAATAATAGGATAGAGGCAGCTTTACCATATTATATACACAGAAAGTATTTCTTTAAATCAATTATTCCACCACACTTAAGTCCAGTTAATGGATTATGGATTTCCTACGAAAAAGGAATGCATCAAACCTCTCGCTACACTCACGAAATAGAAGTAATGAACTATTTTGCTAATGAAATTGATAAATTAAACGTTGACTATTATTCCCAAAAGTTTCATCACTCAATCACAAATTGGCTTGGTTTCTATTGGAATGGATTTAAGCAAACAACATACTACACATACAGAATTAATAATCTTTCTAATATAGAAGAGGTATATCAAAATATTGCCTCAAAAAAACGTAGAGCAATTAGAAATGCCTCTGAAAACATAATAGTTGACAGCAATATAACCAACGAGAAATTCTACGAAGTTCTATCAATGAGCTTTAAGCGTCAAGAAAAAGAAATTCCATACCCATATTCATTATTTGAAAGCATAGAAAAAGCATGTAAGCAAAGAGAAAGAGGTGAAAAATTGGTTGCAAAGGATAAGAATGGAAATATCCATGCAGTAATGTACTTAGTTTTTGATGATGATGTATGTTATACACTTGCCTCAGGAGCTGACCCAAAATATAGAGATAGTAAAGCAATGGCACTACTTAATTGGGAGGCAATGAAACTTGCACATTCAATTGGAAAGAAAGAATTTGATTTCACAGGAAGCATGATGACAAACATAGAGAAATTCTTCCGTTTCTATGGAGCAACCCAAACCCCATATTTTGTTATAGAAAAGAATTATTCCAAATTATATTCATTACTTAGAGGATTAAAAAAATGAATATAAAACTTGTTGTTGTTGGGAAGACAGAAGAAAAATACCTTAAAGAAGGGATAGATATTTTTGAGAAACGTTTGAAGTTTTATATCCCTTATGAAATAATAGTTATCCCTTCCTTAAAAGAAACCAAAAATCTTTCCCCACAAATCATTAAAGAAAAAGAAGGAGAGCTTATTCTCAAACAAATTTCAAAATACGATAAGATTATACTCTTTGATGAGAAAGGATTGGAATTTTCATCAATGGACTATTCTGTTTTTCTTCAAAGGCAGATGAATGCAGGAATAAAACTCTTTGTTTTGTTGTTGGAGGTGCGTTTGGTTTTTCCGATGAGGTTTACAAAAAAGCCGACCAAAAAATAGCACTATCCAAAATGACATTTTCTCACCAAATGATAAGGCTTCTTATTGTTGAACAACTCTACCGAGCCTTCACAATCCTTAAAAACGAACCCTATCATAATCAATAGGTAATTTTAAATTAATGATTTTCTTTGAATAGAAAAATTAGTCTTAGTGATGCCCTTCATCGTCAGCTTTAGTTTTATGAACGGTTCCCATAGGATGTTCTACTGGAGAATATATGGAGTATATCTTTAATGGCTTATCACCAGTGTTTTTTATGTTATGCCATTTGCCAGATGGAACTATAACAACAAAATCATCTGATACATCCTTAACAAAATCAAGATTATCCTCACTATCACCCATCATAACCTTTCCTTCTCCTTCTTCAATTCTTAGGAATTGATCTATACCATTATGCTGTTCTAACCCAATGTCGCCACCAACAGGAATACTCATAAGAGTAACTTGAAGTTTGCTCCCTGTCCATAATGCGGTACGGAAGTTTTCATTTGTTTTGGTGTAATCCTCAATATTTAATACTAAAGGATCGTTTCCATAATCCTTTAAAATAACCTCTACCTTTTCTTCTTTTGTTTGTGGTTTATCCTTTTTTATTTCTTCTTTATTACATGAAGCAAAAGAAGCACTAATCAATGCAATAATGGTAATGCTTGATAATAATTTTACGTTAGTTTTCATAAATTCTTTGTTTAGATTTATATTTTGAAAAAATAAGTATCACTATTAAGTATTATGCAAAAATAAGAACAATTATTAAAAGTTGATACAAATCACATAATTTTATGAAAAAAATTTGTTTGTAAATGAAAAATGTTTATTTTTGCAGTGTAAAAAATATTTATTAATCACATTAAGAATTATTAATATGAAGAAATTAGTTTTACTTTTTTTCTCTTTATTCGCATTATCAACATTTGCTTTCGCCGACAAATATGAAGTGAATGAAAATGAAGTTAACGCATTGTTTGCTTCAGCAACTGAAGTATCTTCTCAAGATTTGAACTTATTTGGTGCTGGCCTTATGAATACAAATGCTAATAATAATTTAGCATCATTTAACCGTCCTAACCCATGGGCAGCGTTTGCTATTTGCTGGGTAGTTGGAGGTTTTGGTATTCACCGTCATTATTTAGGAACTAATGGCTACATGTGGGCTTTATATACTTTCACATGTGGAGGTATATTTGGAATTGTCACCTTTGTTGACTGGGTAGTCCTGTTGATTGGTGCAGCAAATAATGATATTGGTAACTATGTAAACAACAAAAGATTTATGATGTGGTTATAATCATATTATAAATAATCAATAAAGAATTGAATTGGGACGAATAATTTTTACTCGTCCCTTTTTTTAATAAAATATTTAAGTATGAATATTTATTTTAGAAAACTTCTCTTATTCGTTTTGATATTAATCCCTTCCATATCTTTTCCCCAAAATAAGATTAGTACAAATGTTGTATCTAAGCAATTTTTGAATAAAAAGCTTCTAACTATTGAAAGGGATATTTACTATCAGACCAATGGGAAGCTTGTCACTCATTACATTAGACCTGAAGAATATTTTCTTGTTACAAATTCTTTTGGAGAAGCAAGAGTATATAATCCAAAGACAAATGAGGTTATGCTTTTGAATGAAAAATCAATGTCTTCTCGAAATGAGTTAATATATAGTTTTCTTACTAACGAATACCATGATTTTGGATTATTAGATTTAGGTTTTAAGCTTCAGAATCAAAAGAAGGAAGGCAAGAGAATTATCAAAACCTTTGTTTCTCAAGTTAGTAAAACAGACAAAATAAGTAAAATCGAGATGGTTTATGAGAATACTTTACCAATTTACTCTGCCTATTTTGATAAAAAAGGCTTGTTGGTTAGAAAGGTTTATTATGATAAATACCAGAAGTTCAATATTTTTACTTTTCCTACTCAAATAACAGAAATATCATATATTTCAGCTAAAGATTCAATTGTAAAAAGGGATGTTTATTCAAATGTTCAAGTAAATAAGCATAGTTTTAACAATCTTTTTGACTATCAAATTCCTTCTTCAGCAAAATTAGTTAATCCAATTAATATGCCTAAATAATGAAAATGAACTTTTTATACTTATTGTTTATTTTTTTTCTTTTCTTGTTAAATCCTCTTTTTTCTCAATCAAAAACTGATATTGAGCTTTTAAAAAAACAAAATTTTGAAAAAAAGGAATTTCAAGATAGGAGTGTGAAATATGGCTTTACAAAAGGAAAGAGAAGTTTTAATCCATTCTACCATATTCTAAGTTCTTCAATGTTTGTTTATCAAAAGTTTATTTCTGCTCAACTATCTCGAGGTTGTGCTTTTAATCCATCTTGTTCGGAGTATAGCAAGGAACTTATTAAGGAGTATGGTATTCTTAAGGGTACTTTTTTGACTTCTGATAGGCTTACTCGCTGCACAAGAATTGCATTATCTGACAAACCTCATTTCCACTTTGAAACTTATGATAAGAAAATACACGAAACAGCTGATAGATATAGAAAAGATCTGAAAGTAAAAGCAGAAATCAAATGAAACCAATAAGAGGATTTGTTCTATATTCAATAATATTATTTTTTTGTTTGAATCTCTACTCTCAGGAGAAGAAATATATTCAACAAGACTATGATTTTGCGTTATACCTAATTGGTAATAGTCTTAAAGAAGAAGCAAAAGCACTTGTTGATGATATCGATTACGAATCTTATTTTTTAAATAGTGGAATAGTAGATAGTATAAATTTTCTTAAAGGATGGATTCTATATAGCAATAAAGAATTAGTAGATGCTTCAGCTTTCTTTGAAAAAGTAAATCAAACTTCAAATCTATACACTAAGGCAAATCTATATAATGCTATCAGTAATGCTTATATAGGAGATTACAAAAAGTCTAATCAAATATTAAACAGTTTTGAAGATAGCATTGGTCAATATAAATCGATGTATAATTTGCAAAAGGCTGGTTTATCACTTTTGGAAAGAGATTTCAATTCGTATAATTACTACAGAAGTAAGTTCACTTATGATAATTTTGCAATCTCCGACCAAGAAAAAGCCTTGGAAGAAATATTCAATAATTTCAAATCCCATAAAAAGAAATCTCCCTATATGGCTGGTTTGCTTTCTTCTCTTATTCCTGGTTTAGGAAAAGTGTATGCAGGGAGTTATGGAGAAGGGGTTTCATCTTTTCTTTTGATTGGATCTTTAGGAGCAATTACTGCTGAGAATTGGATAAGAAACGGATTGCTTAATTGGAAAACTATTGTGTTTGGAACAATTGGCATGGTGTTTTATATTGGTAATATATACGGAAGTATTTCATCTGTAAAAATCTATTATGAAGACTATAATCATAAACAAAACATTAGCATACTATACAATATTCATATTCCTTTGCGTACCCTCTTTAACTAAAGGGCAAGATTTTAAGCCTGTTGCTGAGGACAAAATCTTAATGAGCAAGGATTACGAAAAATTGATTCTTAATTATGAAAGAATAATTTTTCTTTCACAAGATAATAAACAAAAGAATCAAGCTCTGCTTCAAAAAGCTAATGTTTTTAAGGAGATGAATGATTTTGATAGAGCTTCACGAACATTAGAAAGAGTTCAGGAATACGAACTTAATGAAATAGAGCTCAAGGAATATTATTATCAGAAAATTTTTATATATTATTTAAATGGAAATTTTTCCAAAGCTGCTTCAACCATTGAAACAATGTATTTATCTCTTGATTCCTCAAGCATTTCACATACTCTACTTATTCAATCCTTAGTCTATAATGAATTAAATGAGTACTCAAAGGCTAAGCAAAAGGCAATTAGGTATTTGGAGCAAAGCAATAAGAGCGAAATTATACCAATTATAGATAGTATTTATAGACATAAACCAAAATTGAAAAGCGAGAAGACTGCAAAGTACCTCTCTTTCTTCCCAGGACTTGGACATATTTACGCAGGCTATTGGTCAGAAGGAATTGTTAGTTTTTTGTTAAATGCAGGAGTATTGGTTTTTGGTGGCTATGAAGTTATTACAAAAAACTACGTTACAGCTTACCTTGGAGCAGGAGGGATTCTTAGTGGGCTTTATTTTGGAAGCTATGAAAGAGGATTACACCTAACTAAAAAGAGAAACTATATTAACACAAAAGCTTTCAACTCAAATATAAAAGAAGTAATGTTAAGATAAGTTTATTAAAAGTATTTGTAAAATAGAATATGCTCTAATTCAAAAACAATTAACTTCTAATCCTTAGCCAAGATGTTTTTCAAGAAATTTATCAATCTTCTCAGGTTTGGTGACAGGAGAAAATCTCTTGATGGGTTTTCCACTACTGTCAATTAAGAATTTGGTGAAATTCCATTTAATCTTGCTTGAAAACATACCCTTGAGTTCTTTTTTCAAATACTTATATAACTCGTGAGCATTATCACCATTAACATCAATTTTTGAGAACATAGGAAAGGTAACTCCATAATTTATCATACAACCTTGAGAAATTGAATTCTCATCGCCAGGCTCTTGATTAGCAAACTGATTGCATGGGAAACCAAGCACAACAAAGCCTTTGTCTTTATATTTCTTATATAAGGCTTCAAGCCCTTCAAATTGTGGAGTAAGTCCACATTTGCTTGCAGTATTAACCACCAAAACGGTTTTCCCCTTAAAATCATTCATGCTAATATCTTTACCTTGCAAGCTCTTAGCACTAAAGCCATAAAATTTTGATTCCATATAATATATAATTTTTAATTTGTTTATTTAGTTTGGTAGTGAGAAAATAAATTTACTTCCCTTGCCTTCTTGACTTTCTACCCAAATCTTTCCTCTTTGTTTTATAACTAATTCATTACAGATAAGCAATCCAAATCCAGTTCCTTTTTCTCCCATAGTTCCTTCTTTGCTTTGATTATTATAATATAGAAAAATTCCTTCAACTTCTTTCTCACTCATGCCTATACCAAAATCTTGAACAAAAATTATAGTCTCATTCTCTTTTTTCTCAGAGTTAATAATAATCTTACCACCAACCAAACTATACTTAATAGCATTGGATATTAGATTTCGAATAATTGTTCTTGTCATATTGATATCCGCTTTGATAAATAAATCTCTTGGGATATTGTTTTCGATGGTTATTAGTTTGTTTTGAGTCATAGGAATAAATGTTTGAGATATTCTTTCAGTTATTTGATATAATTCTAATTCCATTGGATTTGCTTTGAGCTTTCCTGATTGAACCTTAAGCCAAAGGAGAATTTCTTCCATTAGTTCAAATGTTTTTAGAGAGCTTTCGTTGATTATTGAACAATATTCCTTAATAGTTTCGTCATCAATATCATCATAATTAGTTAGTATAAATTCAGAAAAGCCCATAATTGCATTAAGTGGATTTTTAATATCGTGGGCAAGTATTTTGATAAAATTATCTTTATCGTTATTTAATCTTTTTAGTTCATGATTATAATTAATAAGCTTTTTTTCATTTTCTTTCCTGTTTGTAATATCTATAAAAGTAACTACACAACCCACAACCTTTTCATCAACAATTTGTGGATATGAATAGTATTCTACTGGTATGCTGGTATTATCTTTTTTCCAGAATACATCATCATCACAACTCACTCCCTTACCTTCTTTTATAGCCAATCTAATAGTGCAGTTTTCATTATGCATTTTTGACCCATCCTTGTAGGAATGATGAATTAAATTATGAGTGTTTTTGCCCAAAAACTCATCTTCGGAGCTATAACCTAATATTTTCAAACAAGCATTATTAACAAAAGTGCAATTGCCATCTAAATCAATACCATAAATTCCCTCAGCAGTAGAATTAAGAAGTAGGTTAATCATATTTGATTTCTTTTGAAGATTATTTTTCTCTTCAACAAATTCAGTAATATCTCTTGAAATGCCTATAATTCCAATCACTTCATTCTCATTATTACGAATAGGCCATTTACTTGTTTGTATGTAAATATCACTTCCGTTGAAACCAATATGTTTAACAATCTTACCAATTATTGATTCTCCTGTTGAGCTTATACGCTTATCGCCCTCAATATACTGCTCAACATATCCCATAGGTAATATATCTTTAACATATTTTCCAACAAGACTTTTCCATGAAGATTTTGAATTAAGATTAGCAAAACTTTGTGAGCAAAATATCACCTTCCCCTCTTTGTCAACAAAGTAAATTATATCAGAAATATTATTTAAAAATGTTGAGAAATATTGGTTAAATATCCGAAGTTCCTCTGTTTTTATCTTTTCTTGAGTTATATCATGTATTGTAAGGTAGACCCCATAGCCCTTTATATTAAATAATTCTGAATTAATATTTAACCATTTTAATCCTTCAGAACTTTCAAACCCTGTTACAACATTTCTGTAAGATAATCCAGAATCCAAAGACTTTTTACCAGGAGATTCACTTTTTGGAATAGGAGTCAAATCCGGATAGAGAAATTTTATATCATCATTATGAAGATTTATACTTAAGAATGATTCGCGATTAAACCCAAATAATCTAATTGCAGAATCATTACAATCAATCACATTACCTTCTTCATCACTAACAATTACAGCTTCATATAGTGATTGGAAGACTTTCTTATACTTTGTTTCACTATCACTAACTTGGTGTAATACATTCTCATAAGCAGTATTTAATGTTATTAATTTATCATTATTTGTATCTAAATTTTTAATCAGTAGAGTAAGATAGTCGTGAAAAATACTAATTGATAAAATTAGAATAAAGGAAGTAATTACAAGAGTAAAAAATGCTGAAATCCAGTTATTAAGACTTTCATTAAAGAGGTTAAAATCAATTTGCCTAACAATATATCCTTCAAAATATAAACTTTGAATAACAACAAATGATATGATAGCAATAATTGAATATATAATACCTAATCTCTTTCCGTAGAAAAGAGTAATAAGAGCAATTCCAATAACACTTAGAAAATATCCTCCAGATATTCCAAAGAAATAAACTCCCAGAATTCCAGCTAAAACATATAAAGAAGCAACGATATTTGCTTTTAGTGAAGTACTAAGTTTATGCCGTAAAACAAAAACTAAGGCAATAAACCCAAATTCCAGAAAATGAATTGAAAAGTATTGTTCTGAAATAAAGATTTGAATTACTGACACAATAAAAATTGGGGATGCTAAAACTAATAATGCAATTAAGGAATAGTTTATCAATCTATTCCTTACGTCTTTAATTTCTTTCTTTAAATTAATCATATCTTTTGGAATTAAGAGATTATTCAAATAATAAACTAAGTAAATAATTTTTTTATTGAATTAATAAGCAAAGATAATCATTTTATTAAAAAAAATCAAGTGTATAAGAAAATATTTTAAAAAAATACTTTTTGAAATTTGAATATCTCCCTCTTGCATTATTTTTTCATAGACAAGCGACAAATATTCTATATCCTACAGATTATAGATTCTTATAATAAATATGTGCGGGAGTGCAAATCCCTAACGCTGCATCTCGTTTACAATCAATTTAATAAGCTTTACAACTCCATGGATAAGCTTTGCAACTCTAATGATAGGCTTTACAACTATTTTAACTTGATTAAAAACTTGTTCAGATGTACATATCATAAAAGCTGAGATGTACATCTCAGCATCCCTCAGATGT
>Ga0172378_10003663_pt1 | contig 14432 bp, 14 predicted proteins | sample GrowelOW332metaG_FD_119755 | JGI IMG/M metagenome (GOLD analysis project Ga0172378, IMG submission 119755) | Groundwater microbial communities from an aquifer near a municipal landfill in Southern Ontario, Canada - Pumphouse #3_1 metaG | ecosystem: Environmental > Aquatic > Deep subsurface >... | reverse complement strand
CTTTTCGGGCTGAATTATTATGTGAAGATGGCTCAGCATAACATCTTTGGTATTACCACCATTGTTACCGGGCTAATTACCTATTGTCTTGCTCCGATTGTAGTTACCCAGCCTTCCTGGTTCTATATCATGGTGGTTGTAACCGTGCTTCTTTTTACAGAGATGAAAAGTACCTTTACGGAAATAGCTCAGCACATGCAGAATGATGAGATGATTACCCTGGCAAAGTTTCTGGCCATCAGTGGCATTATCCTTCCCATGCTTCCCAATGAGAATCTTATTCCAGGCATAAATCTTACTCCTTATACCATCTGGCTTGCCACGGTGGTGGTTTCGGGCATTTCTTATCTGTCGTATTTACTGAAAAGATATGTATTTCATGAATCAGGAATATTGGTTTCAGGCATTATTGGCGGACTATACAGTAGCACCGCAACCATTTCTGTTTTGGCGCGTAGATGTAAACATGCCAGGGAAAGGGAGATTCCTGAATATGTGGCGGCCATGCTTATGGCTGTGAGTATGATGTATCTTCGCTTTCTGATTCTTATTCCTATCTTTAGTACAGTAATTTTTCTCTCTGTCTATCCTTATTTGCTCATCATGTCTATAACCTCGGCAATAGTTGCGTGGTTTATTCATAAAAAAACAGGGCTGGCAGAAGCGTTGGAGAATGCTGAGGAAGATGATGAAGAGAGTAGCAACCCTTTAGAGTTTAAGGTTGCTTTGATTTTTGCTTTATTATTGGTTGTATTCACTGTGGTGACCCATTACACACTGATATATGCCGGAACAGAGGGATTAAATATCCTTTCGTTTGTATCCGGATTAAGCGATATTACACCGTTTATCTTAACTTTGCTTCAGGGCAGCGCAACTGTGGCTGTAACCACTGCTGTTGCATGTACTATGCAGGCTATTATCAGCAATAATCTGGTGAAAATGTGCTATGCGGTGTTCTTTTCCGGTAGAAGAAAGGAATTGCTTCCTATCCTTACCACCGGATTTTCTATTGTTATAGGAGTAAATATAGCTCTTCTCCTTTTTTTCTATTTGAAATAGGTTGGAGTTACATATCCAGATGGAGAATAAGTCCGATGGCAACGGGATGAATCCCAGGTCCTTTTCCTCCTTCAAAAAGAGTTTGTGGGGAGTATCTTGCGTACATTCCAAAGCATCCTACGCCGGCTTGTACAAGGAAGTCCATTGATACAGGGCGAATGTTTAAGTCACTTCCTAACTTTTCTTTATGACTTCCACTCTGGTCGTTAAGTTTAACTTTGGATGAAGAACACAATTTTACGTTGCCCACAACACCTGCCGAAAGATAAAGGGGACCTGTATGTGAAATCTTCTTTTGATATTCAAGTAGCAAAGGTATGGTGAAGTAAGATGTATGCAGTTTGCTGTCGTCATATCTTCCTCCTGCCGGAGCAGTTCTCAGTTCGGTAATGCCGTTAACTTCAATAAGTGCCTTGTTTCCGTCAAAATGATAGCTGTCAAAGCGGAATCCGGTTCCACTAACAATAGCCAGTCCACACTTAGATATGTTCCATGCACGTTCGTAAAAGTTCACAATAAATTCCTTTGATCGACTTGATATAAGATCAACTCCATTCACATTGTTCACATTCATTTTGCCATCTGCAAAGCTGGCAAAACCCATTCCAAAACCAGCCCAGTGAGGGTCTTTTATACGATTTGAATATGAATGTCCTGATCCCAGCTTAGGAATAGGAATATTTATACTATTGGACATACGTCTCTCGGTACTCTTTCCGTCGCGATATATTCCTTCGAAGATCTGATCATTCTCTAAGGTATCGCCTTTGGCTGTTTGTTCATATACCTTGATTTTAATTTTCTCATCGTTTTCTTTAATTACTAATTTCTTTCCGTTTACATAAATAGTAGTGTCGGAAGGAGCTGTTTCCGCTGCCATTAAGAAAGCTGGAAATGCAAGGAATGCAAGTAATATAAACTTTTTCATACTGTTTTGTATTTGATTTTATAGTTATAGATCTTTTTTCATGAATAGTAAAGTGATAAGGTCGTCCGATTCCAGTTCGCCTTCAATATATACCAATGTGGCCGAACCCTTTCTTCCTAGTTTAAAAAGGATAAACCGGTTTAAATCTTCTTTTTTTGAAGGCAGCTGATAATAACCCGATATAAGTTGTCCACCTTCCACAATCTCTTTTATCTTTTTCGCACCTTTCTTATCTGCTTCCAGGCATTGACGTATATCGGGCAAAGCCCTGTTAGAGTCTTTGATGGTGATGCTTTTGTATAATTCCATCCCGTAGGTTTCCAGCATCTCTGTAGAAAGCTCTACCATGGCTACTCCTTTCTGCTTTCCATACCTATCGAATATGGAAGCTATTCTTAGTCCGCTTTGAGCCTGACAGACGGCAGGGAAACACCCTGCGAGCATCAGCATTAATAGTAAAAATCGGATTCTTTTCTTCATTATTCCTCTGTTTTAATTCATTAATCATTAAATAATTCCATCAGTACTTCGTCTTTGGAAGTGGCCACTTCCTGAAACGAAGCCTTTGCATAAGCCTTTATTGTTGCCTCGTCGGTATAGCATTTTCCGTTAATCACCACATAATTCTTTTTAAAAGAATCATTGGACGAATGCAGAAATGTGGAAACAGCTACGACAATAATGGCGCAGGCTGCTATGCCACTCAGTGTGTAGATCACTTTCTTTCTCCAAGGGATAAACTTATTCCGGGCTTGTTCACGGGTTATTTCATTCTCGAAGTAGGCAAACATTGGCTTATAGCAAAGCAAATGCTCAGGAACCTCTTCTTCCGAAAAATAGTGTCTGATCCATTGCTCCTCTTCACACGAAGTTTCTCCTTCAAAGTATTTATCAAGCAAATCGTCTATTTTCATCTTTATTCTCCTTTCTCTCATTAGTAACTTGCAGGAATACCTCCTTTACCTTCTTTCTTGCTCTCGACAAGTTCATTCTTACAGCCTGAATATCGCAACCGGTTATTTCAGCAATCTCTTCCGATTCGTACCCTTCCACATCTTTCATGCGGATAATTGTCTGTTGCAAGGGTGGGAGTGACTCTATTATCTTTCCAATTAACCGCACCTGGTCTTGTTCTACCAGGGCTCTTTCGGGATTATCCCATCCTGCCTGAGCTTTTATTTCATCCAACTTTACGGAAGCATGAGCCGCGGATTTCCATCTGTCCAGGCAGAGGTTTTTTACTATTTCCGTGGCCAGTGCGTCAATGCTACGATACTCGTCCAGCTTTTCGCGTATGCGCCAGAGCTTCAGAAAAGCTTCCTGTACAATATCTTCTGCATCGGAGGTTTCTTCAGTCATCTTTCGTGAATAGTTAAATAGCTTTTCACGAAGTGGCAACACGTTTATTTTGAATTGTTCGAGATTCATCTATGCTTAATAGACGAAAAAGATGTGAAAACATAACATTCATCCCGATATTTTTGCAAGAAATATTTTTGCAAGTAGTAAAAACAATAAAAACTCCTTTCATTTTGTGCAGGTTATAATCATTCTGCACAAAATGAAAGGAGTACTCTATTAGGAAGTAAACTTAAAAATCTATTCAGTTTTTACAGTTTAAGAAACTCAACTCTTCGGTTTTTAGCTTTGTCCTCAACGCTACTATTGGTAGCAATAGGTACACTTTCTCCTTTACCATCGGTTTCAATCCTGGAGCCATCAATCTTGAATTCGTCTATCAGGTATTGCTTCACATTGGCAGCCCTGCGTTTAGACAGATCAAGGTTCAAAGCATCATCCCCATCAGTATCAGTATGCCCGGTAACTTTTATTTTCACCGTTGGATTTTCGTTAAGGACATTGGCTATTTCCCGAACCGAGCCGTATGATTCTGACTTTACTATGTCTTTGCCTGAGTCGAAGTAGATACCGTATGAAATGAGTTTCCCTTCTGTGAGCAGCTTGCTTCGAGTATCGGGAGATGCTGTTGTGATCTTAATATTGGTAATGTACGGATGGCTATTAAGATCCCATCCATTAAATACCATTCTATTGAATTTTGTAGTGCTGTGAATGCTGGTTGGAAGATCAACAACCTTTGCACCTTGATGGTAAATCCGTGTTCTTCTCTTTTGTTGCCATATAATTATATGGTTTACTTTTTCCTGAATCACAGGATTTGTGCCTGATTCACCATTTAGTTGCTCAGAACCATTGGGTCCGTATGAATAACCAATTGTTTCCCAACCGTCTTTTTGAATAAAGAACTTTAAGCCGTGCAGGCCTGGATAGGCATCGTCGTTTATTTCTTGTGGTGTTTCCGGATTGTCTTCATAAAGAATCAGTGTAATTCCTCGCGAATATACTTTATCAGGAATGATGTCAAACTCAAATATGAAGTTTTCTGGAATTGCCAGCTTTTTTGTATAGCAATATACTGCATCTTTTCCGTTCAGATGAAACCAGTTCCCCGGTGAAATATTTACGTTCTTTACTTCTCCTGTACTATTTCCTGTCCATTGAGACGGGAAATCGCCTATTGCATCTTGTGAGAAATCCTCAAAATAGATAATCTTATCTCCCGGTACAAAATCATATTTGGTGAAACTTTCCAGTTTTCCTTTTTCCGCAGATTCCAGGGAGGTATCTTCAATGTTACTCTCTTTATTATCATTTCCTTTCTTAGTTGGTTTATCCAACTCTTCGTCAATAGCTTTATCAACTTTCCTGTCTACTTTGTTCTCTACTTTATCCTTTACCTTTTCTCTTATTTTTTTTATCCACCCCTGTGCATCTGCATTGGTAAACACAAATAGAAACAAAACAAAATACAATATACTACTTCTTTTCATAGCCTTTATTATTTAAGATTTAATGCTGTTGCTTTAAAGAATATATAATGCACCAAGTAGTACTGAGAATAGTAAAGCTATTACTATAACGCAGACAATGGTTGTGAGGAAATAAGTGGTTATTTTGTCTTCAGGTGTTTTCATCATGGGAGCTAATCCGATAAATAGAATATACAGGCCATATAATCCCATAATTCCGGCCAGTGTACCTAGTGCTGGTAAGATGTATAGAATTCCCGCTACGCACATTGGCGTATAAGAATATCCAACTAATTGAAATGCTTTGTTAAAGTCGGCTGTGGAGCCAAATTTAGGGGCTAGCCAAGTAATTATATAAGCGGTAAGATAAATACTTGCTATCATACCAAAAAATGAGATAACTGCCTGACGAATACCCACACTTATTGATCCTATGTGTATTCCAAGCACATTATAACCAATAAGCCCGAAGCCAATAAAACTTGCTATAGCAGGGATCAGGGCTAACAAGATTAAATACGATGTTAAAAGCTTGCTGGCAGTCATTTCTTCAGCTTCAATAACCTTCCATTCGGTTTTTGGAGAAAGAATAATGTTTTTTACTCGTTCAATTGTGTCCATAATATATTAGTTTTTGTTAGAAAAAAGCGAAGCGACTCCTGGTCTTTACAATAATTACTTTATAGACTTGTCTTTGGGTATATCAACAATGAATTCTCCTCGAAATGAGATTGACTGACGGTTAGTTGGCGTTACGTTTATACTTGCCGTTCCTGAAGTGTAAATAGATATGGTATAAGTGAAATTGTCTTCTTCCGTACGAGTTTTGAAACGAATATTTGCCATGCCTTTCTTATCAAAAGTAAGTTTGTAGTCGGTAATTCGTTCATTAAATATCAATCCTTTGCCTCCTCCGTAAGGTACGCTGTAGGCAATACCAAAATAAGGTAAATAAGAGAATACAGAGTCGTTGCGGATTTCTACAGAATAATTTGATGTGAGGTTTTTGCTTGGACCTCTCATGGGATAAGCAATATCTACTTCTACCTTTATCTTCTGAGCTTCTATCAACTCTCTGATAGCCTTTTGGGTTTCTTCTTTTTTCTGCTTTTTGCTCTGTGCATTTAATTGCAAAGTTATTCCCAGGATGATTGCAAGCAGACAAGTGAAAATTCTTTTTGCTTTCATAATTTTAAAGTATATATGATTCACATAATAAACACTTTAGGGCCTTAAAATGTTGTGTGATGAAAGCTTATGAAATCTTTGCAGACAGAATATTATTTAGACCCGGGTCTCAGTGTGTTGTACACCCGGGTGTAAAGATGCCATACACCCGGGTGTATGAGGTGGTTAGACCCGGGTCTAAATATAAAAAATAACCATAGATACAGTTAAAGGAACTATGAGTTTTACGAACCTTCTTACTAAAGAAATAATTTCTAAAGATAAAATAGGGTTAGCTCATTGGACAATGAGCCTGGATATTTACTGAGTGCACTCCCTATCCTTGGTTATACCAGGTAAATCAAGAACAGTTCTTGGTGTAAAGGACGTTGGCTTTGGCATTTTATACACAGATTTCCGTAAGAAACTGCGTAGGGACTTGTAATCTGTAATTTGTTCCTGCTCTTCAACTGATATGATTTTACCTATTCCTATACGAGGCCTTTGTTTCCTTTTATTGAAAATTTCATAGGGCATTCTAATTAAACGAACTCTCCAGTTAATCAGTCCCAGTGAATAGAAAAATGGGGAATTCTGATCAAAAAAGCGAATTGGCACAATGGGTACCTTTGCCTTTTGAATCAGCTTAATAATACTTTCCTGCCATTCACGGTCTCTCACACACATGTCTCGTAAACTAAGATCGGAAACAGCTCCGGAAGGAAAGAAACCAATAGGATGGCCCTCCTGTAGTTGTGCCAAAGTGGTACGGATGCCATTTATGTTTAAAGAATTAATCCCAATATCTGAATTCCCCTTTGGTTTAACCGAGACGAAATTCTCATCCATCGTTTTAATAAGTGACAGTATTTTATTGACCATCAGCTTATAGTCCGGGCGAAGCTCAGCCATCAAATCTATCAGCATTATTCCATCTAAACCACCATAGGGATGATTTGAAATTGTTATAAATGCGCCTTCCGGCAACTGATTTAATCTTTCCACATTGCCTATGCAATAATTTACGCCTAAATTGTTCAATAAACTTGCAGCGAACCTGGAGCCAGTGTAATTGCACGAATTTTCGTACAGCTTGTTCACCCTATCCATTGCAAATAAACGAATGACAAATTTCGCCAATCGGTGTCCTGTCTTTCCTTTGAAAATGGGGGACAGGTTTTCCAGGTCCTTTACTCCAATTAATTCTTTTTTCAAATTACTAAAGATATATTAGTTGCCACTCAACATTCTGAAACGCATAACTATAGTTACCTGATTAAGGCTGTTCTTTTCTAAAAACCCAATGTCTTTGAAGGGTATAATTTATAGCTATAGAAACTATCAGATCCGTAATAATACGACTAATTTCATAGCTTATTTTATGAAATGCTGTAAAATAGTATGTCCCCGAGGATTTTAAAATAATACTGTTTATTACAACAACCGTAAATCTGAGAAATTGCTTCCAGGACGAATATTTATAATGGCTGGACTTCGATTGAAAGGCCCATTTTTTATTTAAAGAGAAATTAACAATAGCCCCAATTACTCCACCAATAGCGATAGATATAGTATAGTGTATGCCTAAGAACTCGGTACATAATATCATTATGATATAATCAACCAGCCCTCCTACACCTGATGAAACCTGTGCTTTGGTGAAAACAAATAATTTCTCAATCATTTTCTTCTTTTAATTTCTTTTCTTTCTCAGTCAAATCGCGGGCGTCTGCCAGTCGGAGCAACTTTTTAGTGTCTATAATATTGGAAATTAATAGCATGAGACATGCTAAAGCTCCCGAATAGATAATAGAATCTTTAACCAGAACTTCGAGGACTAGAATCAGGGAAATAAGAACTCTTACTTCTGTAGGACCAAACAGTCCATTATCAATAGAGTATTTATCGGTAATTTTATATCTCAACAAAGTAGTAATCATCTCCCAGCCGTACATTACCACGAATCCGAATCCCAGTAATTCCCAAGGACCTCCAACATAAACCACGAATCCGAGACCTATTAATACAGTAGTAATCCAATCGACTGTAATATCAAGAGAAAAACCGTACCATTTTCGAGGTATTTTACGGTAGTATGCAATTCTGCCATCCAAAGAATCACCAAACCAGTTTACTGCAAATCCTAATACACCTAATAAAAGAAAGTTTATGTGAACGTATGCGGCTAAAATAAAACTTGATGCTGTAATTAAACTACCAAAGAGACCAATGCCTGTTAGAATATTAGGGCTGATGAAGGAAGGAATACGCTCCACTAAAAAGGCAAGAGTCTTTTGTTCTTGAGTTTTTAGCAGATTGGTTCTATGTCTGCCTTTTGAAATGGCGGATAGTATTTCTACTTTTTCTCTGGATAAATTATGTCTCATTTGAATATTTTTAAATTATTAAAATCACTCCCAATGCTTAACACATATAAAATCTGTTAAAGTTAAACAAAAGAATCAAATATAGAGATTTTTAATTTGTGAAATAATATTAATACCTATTCTTTGTCACTGCATTTATACTTTTTGCACATGGCTATTTCCTTTGATTAGCAACCTTTTATTAAAAAGGTACTAGCTTTTTCTTACAATATATAATTCTTTATTTATCGTCTATAATATTAGTTCAATAGAATTTTTAATAAATTGTTTTTTCATCCAATCTTTATTATGTATTGATAAAGTAAGATATAAAAAAAAAGACCCACAATAAATTGCAGGTCTTTCCTAAAAGTGCGGCTGAAGGGACTCGAACCCCCACGACTCTCGTCACCAGATCCTAAGTCTGGCGCGGCTACCAATTACGCCACAGCCGCATTTGCGGTTGATGTCGCACTTTTGTTTAGCGATGCAAAGGTAGGAATTATTTCTTTCTTTGCAAATAAAAACGCTTTTTTATTTCTTATTCTTTTAAAAAAGCACGCGCACGCTCTATAATTGTATCAATTCCTCTTCTGAAATCACTTTCTGTAATGTCTACTTTGATATCGGGATCAATGCCCCATTCTATCTGACTCATATCTGCCGCAAAATGAGGACTGGAAGAGAAACGAACGCTCCATCCGTTAGGCAGTTCAGAGGAGAAAGGAAGACCTGAGCCTCCACCCGTTTTATCGCCTATAGTAGTAACCAAAGGAAGAATACGCATGCTGTTTACAAAGTCATTTGTTGCACTGAAACTGCGACGGTTGGTCAGCACAACCACTTTCTTTTGCCATCGGATGCTGTTAGATGGTTCCAGATAAATGGGGTAGGGCACTGAAAATTCATTGTGTCCTGTTCCTGCCTTGTGGCGGATATATCCGGAGAGAACCTTTTCATTAGTGAATCGTTCAGCTAGTTTAGAGGCATTAGTAATGGTGCCCCCACCGTTGTTGCGAACATCAATAATCAGTCCGTCACTGATTGCCAGGTAGCTAAACATTTCGTCCAGATTTCCACTTCCTATGCCATCTGAAAAACTTTCGTAATAAATGTAGCCAATATTATCCTCCAGTATTTTATATTTGATTCCCGAAGCAATGCGATAGTTTGTTCCCAGATACTTTCTTTGTATGCTGTCACTAAAATTCATAGGATAATCTTCATACCACTTCCAATAGCGCACCACATCATGGGCGGAATAAAGATTAACGTGCCCGTCTTTTAGCTCGGCAAGCATATTTCCCAGTACTTCAAACAGCCCTTCGTTTGTCATATCTGCACTGATCTTTTTTTGATATTTAGTATGAATGGCATCCCAGTCAATCTTTTTGTAGTCCAGAAAGCAATACTGCTCGTCAATAATCTTCCATAAAGCCTCAAAGTTGCCTTGTGGTGTGTTGTCAGGAGTTGCCTCTTCTACACACGAAGAAAAGGACAATAGAAAAAAGCAGAAGGCTATGCTCCAGGCTGTATAATACTTAATATGTTTTTTAAATTTCATTGAGATAATTTGCTGTATATATTCTAAAACGCTCTTACATTGGCAGGAAGCGGATTACCTTTCTTGTTTTTTACAAGGTACAGGTCTTTCACAAACCCCACCAAAAAAATGTGCGAATTTGTATGTGTCTTTAGTTGATTGACTTTAGATTGCTGAACATCCCACATATAGCTGAGTCGCAATTTGGAGCAAAAGACAGGAAAATCCAGTGAAAATAGTTGGCGGATAGAAGGTTGATTCTTCAAAGTGGTAAATTTAATAACTCCTTCACTGTTGCCTAAGGTGAATATTTCGTAGTAAGACTGTCCGTAGTTGGGTGAGAACATAATGCCTGCCACGGGAATATTGGCCTGATAGCGGGCAACCATTTGATAGTCTTTAACCTTAAACCGATAAATAGCCATACCTGAAGCTGCAATATTTGCATAAACCTTAGCTGATGCGGGGTTATTGGAGTTTCGGAGGTTATAGATAAAACCGCCGTTAAAATCGCTCAATCCACCGGCTAGTAGCTTTAGGTGCTCATTGATACGAAACTGATAATGCAAGCCATAGTTCCAGTTTACAAGTCCGGCAAAAGTGTTATTGTTGTCTGTCTTATTATGAGTATAGGAAATGTTTGACTGAAAAAAGTTCTGCAATGATACATTTCCGTCGAAGAAATTTGTCATTCGGATTGTTTCTCTGGCAACCCGCCCCTCTATGCCTGTATACTCCTGTGGCGACAGGTAAGTATCAAGAATATTTGTGTACCCCAATCCGAATGTTGTGGCACGGGTAATATATCGGTTTGCATGCAATGAATCACTTTGAGCGGAAATAGTTCCGCTCAACCCAATCAGAATGGCAAGCAATGCAGTAGTTTTTCTCATTCTTCTTTTTGTATTTAGCCGATATAGCAAGACTTGCAGAAATCTCAAGTTTATCAAAATAATTTCATTTGTCCTGTTATCTCGTCAATAATGTCACCTTCACTTTTGTCTTTGTCAGGATCCATATTTTCAGATTCTGTATCCTCATCCTCTGGTTTCTCTTCAGTTGGTTCCGGAAAACGGGTTGGCTCCAGTTCGTTTATTGTGTCAATGGTAAAGGTTGTAATACGTTTACCTTTGGCCTTAAAACTTTTAACGGAGATAAACTCATCTGCATCTATGATCAGTGGGTCGCGGAAACTATCATTCCCCCCTAATATGACTTCCAGACGGGGATAGTATTCATCCGTCAGCAGGATAAGTTTGTTTTCCTTATTCTCTCCAAGATAATTTTGTTTGCGAGGTGAAGCATCAAAGCAGAAACGCTTCAGATAAGGGAGATTCTGCTGGTCGGCATCATACAGTGCAGCAGACCATACTTTGTTTGGATCATACTTCTCTAGTATGCTGACATTATCCTCATAGTGATTACTGAGGTCAAAGTTGGAAGTATAGAAATCTCCGTTGTTGAGGGCGATAAGAATGCTTTCGTCGCTTTGAAATTCTCCCAGATATTCACCTCGTCCATCATAATTAAGACGTAACACATCACGATCGAACCAAACTTTTCGTCCGCCCAATGTGGAGCCTCCCTTTTGTTTTAATCCTATTTTGTGAACATCGTTCTTAGTCAGAATATTACCCATTGACTGACGTCCCTTGATGGCAATCTCGCTAAAGTCCTTTTCGAAGATGATTTTTTTGATGCGTGGGTTTGGTTTCAGTGTAACCTTAATCACTTCAGCTTCTCCATTTGGATTTGCACTGAAATAAATAATTCGTGAACCGGCGGTTCCCTGCGTAACATCGTATTCACGATCACGGGTCATGGCGGTTATGTTGAATCTCTTGATATAGTGGAAACCCTCTTTTCCATCCCGGTAAACAGCATTATAGATGGTTCGTTTGTCATTCTTCTTGAAAATATTTACATAAAGAATGTTCTTGCCTATAAACATCTTGTCGGCCACACGAACAATTCTGTATTTCCCGTCGCGATAGAAGATAATCACATCATCAATATCCGAGCAATTGGCAATATACTCGTCTTTTCTGAGTGCGGTTCCAATAAACCCTTCTTCCCGGTTTATATATAGTTTCTCATTGGCTTCCACCACTTTTGACGCAACAATCGTATCGAAATTGCGAAGTTCGGTTAAGCGGGGAAAGTTCTTTCCATATTTGTTCTTCAGCATTGTAAACCAATCCACTGTGTATTCCACAATGTTTGCCAAATGTTTATCAATCTCTTCGATTTCACTATTCATTCGGGCAATCAGCTCTTCAGCTTTATCTGAATTAAATTTGAGGATACGGCCCATCTTTATCTCCATCAGCTTCAGGATATCTTCCTTGGTTACCTCACGTATCAGAATGGGGTAGAAGGGGGCTAACCGTTGGTCAATATGCTCACAAGCTTCATCCATTGACTTTGCCTGCTCAAACTCTTTGTCCTTATAAATTCGTTTTTCAATAAAAATCTTTTCCAAAGAACAGAAGTGGAGACTTTCCTGTAACTCACCTTTGTGAATAAGTAGTTCTTGCTGGAGTAAACTTTGTGTATTTTCAACAGACTTTCTCAATACATTACTTACCCTGAGGAAGTGAGGTTTTTGTTCATCAATCACACAACAGTTTGGTGAAACGCTTATTTCACAATCAGTGAAAGCATAAAGCGCGTCAATTGTTTTATCTGAAGAAACTCCCGGTGCCAGGTGAACAAGAATTTCTACCTGCGAGGAAGTGTTATCATCTACTTTACGAATCTTTATTTTCCCTTTATCAACCGCTTTTAAAATAGATTCAATCACTGATGTAGTATTCTTGCCGAATGGAATTTCAGTAATAGCAAGAGTTTTATTGTCTATTTTATTAATCTTGGAGCGTATCTTTACCGATCCTCCTCGTTCACCGTCATTGTATCTGGATACGTCGATGGAACCTCCTGTCTGGAAGTCTGGATAAAGGTTGAACTCTTCTCCATGCAAATAAGAAATAGATGCATCACACAACTCATTAAAGTTATGCGGCAAGATTTTAGAAGAGAGTCCTACGGCAATACCTTCCACTCCCTGAGCCAAAAGAAGCGGGAATTTTACCGGAAGGGTTATTGGTTCTTTATTTCGTCCGTCATAAGATTGCTTCCATTCGGTGGTTTTAGGGTTAAATACCACATCAAGGGCAAATTTGGAAAGACGTGCTTCAATATAACGGGGAGCTGCCGCGCCGTCACCGGTAAGTATATTCCCCCAGTTACCCTGGCAGTCTATCAATAAATCTTTTTGTCCCAGCTGAACAAGCGCGTCACCAATAGAAGCATCACCATGAGGGTGAAACTGCATGGTATGTCCCACAATGTTTGCCACTTTGTTATATCGTCCGTCGTCCAACCGTTTCATGGAGTGAAGAATACGTCGTTGAACCGGTTTAAATCCATCGTTAATATGGGGCACAGCACGTTCCAGAATTACATAAGAAGCGTAATCCAGAAACCAGTTCTGATACATTCCTGACAGTTGATGTTTCACGTTGTCGCCTTGAGAACCAACTGGTTTATAATTGGAATGCTCTTCGTTATTTGCTAATTCTTCGTCTGTAGTGTTTTCTTCTTCCGCTATATTTTCTTCGGAAGAAGAGACTTCTTCGTCGTTCAATTCATTCTTATCGATTGTGTCGTCGCTCATAAATGTTCTGTTTCCTCTTTTTCTATGCTGTTTTAACAACAAAATATGTTTTTTACACCTATATAGGATAGATGTGCAGACAAAAATACGAATTTTATTGAAAAAAATCATTTACTTTGCATTTTATTTCTATCAAGCGAGTTAACAAACAAAACAAAAGATATGGCACAAGAAGATGTTTTTAAGAAAATAGTATCACACTGTAAAGAGTATGGTTATGTATTCCCTTCCAGCGATATTTATGATGGACTTGGAGCAGTGTATGATTACGGTCAGATGGGAGTTGAATTGAAAAATAACATCAAGAAATACTGGTGGGACAGTATGGTGTTGTTACACGAAAATATTGTAGGTATTGACTCTGCTATATTTATGCACCCAACGATTTGGAAAGCTTCCGGCCACGTGGATGCGTTTAATGATCCATTGATTGATAATAAAGATTCTAAAAAACGCTATCGTGCGGATGTATTGGTTGAGGATCAGTTGGCTAAATATGATGAAAAGATTAACAAAGAAGTAGAAAAGGCACGCAAGAAATTTGGCGAAACATTCGATGAAGCACAATATCGCACAACAAACGGTCGTGTGCTCGAGAATCAGGCTAAGCGTGATGCTTTACACGAGAGATTTGCAAAGGCTTTGAATGATAATAATCTTGATGAACTTCGTCAGATTATTGTAGATGAAGAAATTGCCTGCCCTATTTCAGGAACAAGAAACTGGACGGAAGTTCGCCAGTTCAATCTGATGTTCTCCACTGAAATGGGATCTACCAGTGACGGTGCAATGAAGGTTTATCTTCGTCCGGAAACTGCTCAGGGTATTTTCGTAAATTACCTGAATGTACAGAAAACCG
>Ga0172378_10003662_pt1 | contig 14432 bp, 12 predicted proteins | sample GrowelOW332metaG_FD_119755 | JGI IMG/M metagenome (GOLD analysis project Ga0172378, IMG submission 119755) | Groundwater microbial communities from an aquifer near a municipal landfill in Southern Ontario, Canada - Pumphouse #3_1 metaG | ecosystem: Environmental > Aquatic > Deep subsurface >... | reverse complement strand
TTGCTGAGGGCTTTTTTGGCATATACTTTTTTATTTTTTCGCTTTGGCAGAATTTACATATCACTTTTTTTCATTTTGGGCTTGACTTCATATAGTTAGTCTTATAAATTAATTTAATAAAATATCTGCGGAACAAATTTAAACAATAATATGTAAATGAAAACATATAGCACTAAAAACACAGGAAATACCGCTATTCCAGAAAAAGCTTTTTTGATATTTCCATTAATAATAACATTGCATACAGCAAAAATGAAAAACGCAACGAGAACAAATCCAAAAATTGATTTAAATGTTGTTGATACGCTAATATGAAAGCTATTGAAAAACCATGTGTATATATTAATTAAAACAACATACTTAATTATAAAAGTCAATAAAGCAGAGTTATATTCTTTCTTATTTAATTCCATTTTTCTTTTATTTATAAAAATAAAAGCAATAAATATCAAAAAAGCAGAACAACATAATATCATAATCGCCTGTATTAAATTAACATCAATTGTTATATCATATGTATGAAATATATCAATATCAAAACCACCTCGAAGCAATTTGCTGAAAGCATCTATAAAATTTGTAGTTAATTCTGATAATTGTAATCTATCCAGCTTAAAAGCTCTATAACAAATAAGGAAAATTAAATTTTTACTAAACCATGCTGTCACAACCAAAATTATTTTTGAATATAATCTTCCGCACAAAACTCCTGATAAAACTCCAAGCGAAAAATACATAGTGAAATATAAAATAACATTCTTTAACAATAGTAAAAAATACGATGCGTTCAATTCTATAATGAAATATCCATTCACCACAAATGATATTGCCAATCCAAGTAACATTGATAAAACAATAATTGCAACTGAAACAGTATACTCCACAATGACAGCTGACAAAAAAACTTTTCTTTTATTTATTGGTAAAGCACCATAAAAATCAACGGTCTTTGATTTACTCAAATAATTAGTTGCAATTATACCTGCTCCAACTCCAAAAACCATCATTGCAATAATTATTTTAAAATCATACCTCAACATTGACTCATATGCGATAAGTGACACACGATCATATGACATATCAATTGCAAGATAATATGTACCAACAATTGCAGGTACTGTCAATATAGAAAAGCAAAAAATCGAATAAATCAATATCCTTACAGATGTACGCTTATATCGATTTTTAACAAATCTAACAAATGAAAATTTTGCGGTATTATTACATGCACACGATTGTTCTGTCATATCCGCGTGCCTCCATTTCACTTATAAATATTTCCTCAAGTGTCAATGGAAGCATTTTATAATACTCTGGTGAAAGTGCCTGTATTTTCTTTTCTGCCTCATCCTCAGTACCTCTGATTACTATGCGACCTACTCCGTTGCTTAATTTATGTGAAATAGCTCCTATCTCATTAAACTTTTCATCGCTGACATTCTCATTCAAAGCCACAATTGCTGCATGTAACTGATATTTTAAATTATCAATTTCATCCATCAATTCTATTTTTCCTTTGTGCAATAATGCAAGGTTGTCACAAATTCCATCAATCTCAAACAAATTGTGAGATGCTAAAATAGCAGTCATACCTTCGTCCACAACCCTTTGTAGCACAACCTCTTTAACCGAACGACGAACAACCACATCAAGCCCGTCAAATGTTTCATCACATATTAAATACTTAGGATGTGTTGCAAGTGCCGTAATCATTGTGATCTGCTTTTTTACTCCCTTTGAAAATGTACTTATTTTTTGCTTTTTGTCAAGCTCAAATATTTTGCACATATCGTTAAAAAATTTATCATCAAAAGTATAAAAACATTTATAGAATTTTATCATGTCATTTATTGAGCTGTTTGGAAAGCTGTATTGCTCATCCGACATATAAAACATATTTTTCTTTATTTGTGGATTCATTAAAATATTGTTGCTGTCATATCTGACATATCCTACATCTGGATTATATATCCCTGCCATTATTCTCAATAATGTTGATTTTCCAGATCCATTGGTTCCGACAATTCCGAAAACAGAGGATTCTTTTACATTTATACTGACGCTGTCAAGCGCCTGTACTTTCTCAAAGCTTTTGCATACATTGTTGATTTCTATCATAACTGAAAACCGAGCCTTTCTTCAAATCCATATTGGTCTTTATTTATTATTTGAATATATTTCATCTAATAGAGCAACTATTTCATTTTTTAGTAATCCAAATTTTACTGCATTTTCAAAGAGATTTGTCAAATTTTCTTTTATTTCATCCTTCCTCTTTTCGATAATAACGTCAATATTGTCAGTAACAAAGCAACCCCTACCAACACAATTAATTATATAGCCTTCTTTTTCAAGTATATCATAAGCTTTTTGTATAGTATTAGGATTTATTGCGAGTGTTGCGGCAAGCTGTCGAATAGAAGGCAACTTTTCACCCGACTTCATAGCATTGCAATATATAAGTGTTTTGATACGATAAACCAATTGCTCATATATTGGTTGTGGATTTTTATTATCTATATAAATTAATGACATTTTATCTCCTCATTGTACTATCTGTACTAATACATTTAAATTATATCATGTATTAAAAATAATACAATATACATTTTAAACAAAATATAAAATATTTTTTATGCAAAAAGCAGAGCGAAGTCCCCTCCGCTCTGTTTTATTATTTAATTAATCAGCTCTCACGCTCTGCGACTATGTCAACAACCATCGCTGCGATTTTCTTTAAAGCGCCCTCTTCAAATGGGGAGGCAAGTCCAGCATTTTTAACAAGATCGCCAAACGCTTCCGTTCCGCCTTTTCTTGAAAAGGCAAGATATTTTTCAAGCGCACTGTCATAATTCTCTCTTGCCGCAATTGAAAAACCAATCGCCACAGTTTGCGCCAAACAATAATCAATGTAATAAAAAGGACTTTCATATATATGCATTTGATATTGCCAACGTGTTCCCTCTTCAAGATATTCTATACCCTCATATGATAAATATGGACGGTATTTTTTCTCAAGTTCAAGATAAGTTTGTTTTCTCTGTGCAGGAGTCATCTGTGGATTTTCATATATTATTTGCTGATATTCATCAACGATAACCCCGTATGGAATAAAGGAAAGTGCGTCCATCAAATGCTTATAACGATACTTATTTGCTTTATCGCCAAAAAATTTATCCATATATTTTTCACAGAAAAACTCCATACCCATTGAATGGCATTCAGCTGTTTCCATACCGCCAACCTCAAGCTCGATGTCTCCATATTCAAACACATTTTTTGCCGCAAGTGCATGACCAAACTCATGAGTTATAACGTCAATGTCCCCACAACCCCCGTTAAAATTAGCGAGAATGAAAGGCTGTTTATATTTCGGAAATGTAGTGCAATAACCGCCGCCCCATTTGCCATCACGAGCTAAAACATCAAAGGCTTCCGCATCAATCATCTCATGCATAAAATTGCCGACAAAGGGATTCATATCATCATACATTTCAAGCGCAGCTTTGAAAATTTCGTCAACCGAAAGAATCGGTTTAGGTGTCTCCCCAACGCTATAAACTTCGTTATCATAGAACATAAATTTATCCCAGCCGAATTTTTTCGCTATGTTTTCCTTTAACTTTTTAACGACAGGAACCAAATCAGTCTCCACATTTTTGCGGAATTTTGCCACCATCTGTGCGTCATAATCCATCCTTGACATTCTATAATAGCCGAGCTCAACAAAATTCTTATATCCCATTTTCTTAGCCATTTTATCACGAACCTTGACAAGTCTGTCATAAATATCATCAAGCTTTTCAGCGTTTTTGTGAAGTCCTGCGCCCAGTGCTTGTGCCGCACCCTTGCGAATTTCACGGTCAGAATTCTCAAAATATCCACGAAGTACAGACAGAGGCATATCCTTGCCCTCAAAATTAAACACGATTTCAGACATGAATTTTGAATATTCGGTTGTTATGCTGTTCTCAAGCTGTAATTCTTCAATTATTTTATCGCTAAATGCTTTTTGAGCAATCTCATAGGATTTAAAAATTCTTGGATTTAGTTTGCCTTCAAGTTCCTTGCGGAATTTCGAGGAAAGCATTATTGCGGCATACTGAACCAACAGCTGTTGAAAAAGAGGAGTTACATTGTCGTAATATTCCTTTTCTCCCTGATAAAATTCATCTTTCGTATTGAGAGTAAATCTACAACTTGAAAGTGATGCAGATGTCATAAAATCAATAACATTAGATAAAAACTCATCACGTGCGGAAATAACATCATCAACACTTATGGCGTTTTTCACTGCAACGCTAAATTTTTCAAAATCCGCTCTTCCCTCTTCAATAGTATACCTTAAATAAGGGATTTGTGAAACTTTCATATTAATTATGCCTCTTTTCTTTAATTATAGAATTGGGGGATAGATTAATATCCCCCGGGAAATTATTTAAACCAAACAAACACACAAAAAAGAATAAAAATAGTAAAAGCAACCGCAAAAACCGCGCCAACTAACAAAGCGGCTTTCATTACTCCCCACAAAAGAGCAATTTCATCACGCTTTGTAAGTTTTATTTTCTCCTCTTGTGCTTTGTTCTCCGCTTGTTTTACCTCTGGAATTTGAGGAGCATACCACGGCATTCCATCAACGTTCATATTAGATATTATTCTGCCGTCGTCATCATTATATACTTTTCTTTTCTTTTCTTTTTTTTTCATAATCACATAACTTTTTTCTTTTTTATTTCCTCTGCGGCTTTTTGTTCTTCTTCAATTATTTTGTTCATTGCCTTTTCTGCCTCTTTCATCTGTTGTGGTGTATTATAAAGATGACAAGCGCAAAAATGCTCACTTTCAAGCTCTCGTAATTCAGGATTGACATATTTGCATATTTTCATACATTCTTTGCAGCGAGTATGAAATTTACATCCGCTCGGCGGGTTTGCTGGGGACGGAATACTCCCCTCAAGTATTGTTCTATCCATTTTGTAATCAGGGTCAGGCACAGGAATTGCCGAGAACAATGCCTTTGTGTATGGATGAAATGGGCTCGTGTATATCCTAGCTGTAGGTGCTGTTTCAACCATAGAACCGAGATACATAACTCCAACTGTGTCGGAAATATGTTCAACAACAGATAAATCATGGGAAATAAACATATATGTCAAATTGAACTGCTTTTGAAGACTTTTTAAAAGATTGATAATTTGCGCCTGAATTGATACATCAAGAGCCGAAACAGGTTCGTCGCAAAGAATAAACTCTGGATTGAGTGCCAGTGCACGTGCAATACATATTCTCTGTCTCTGTCCACCGCTGAATTCATGCGGATATCTATCCTTGTGGTATTCTTCAAGTCCACAGGCGTGCATAATTCTTGTAATATAATCGTCAAATTCTTCTGGCGGAACGATATTGTGTTCTCTTACAGCCTCACCGATAATTTCACCAACAGGTAATCTCGGCGAAAGACTTGAATAAGGGTCCTGAAATATTATCTGATAATTCGGGCGACGTTTGCGGAGTTCGCTTTTTGAAAGCAAGAAAATATCCTCTCCGTTGAATTTAACCTCACCGTCAGTTTTTTCAAGCAATCGCAAAATTGTTCTTCCGACAGTTGATTTTCCGCATCCCGACTCACCAACAAGCCCCATAGTAGTTCCACGTTTTATTTTAAAGCTGATATCATCAACCGCTTTTACATTGCCAACAACAACGCGAAAAAAGCTTGATTTAATTGGAAAATATTTTTTTAAGTGATTTACTTCAAGAAGGTAATCATTTTTATTTTCTACCATTTTATAGCTCCTCCACATTCACGGTTTTTGGGTATTTCAATACCTCTCCGCTCTCAAAGAAGCGATAACAGGAAACAATATGCGTATCACTGATTTTAATTTCGGGAGGATATGGACCACTGCATTTTTCAACGCAATATTCACAGCGATCTCTGAAATAGCAGTAGTTAGGCATATTTATAGGATTTGGAACACTGCCAGGAATATTATAAAGCGACTCAACCTTTTTACCTACAATTGGCTTAGATTTCATAAGCCCTATTGTGTAAGGGTGTAACGGATTATTAAAAATTTCATGTGCCGTTCCACGCTCAATAACTCTGCCAGCATACATAACAACAACATAATCTGCCATATTTGCTATTACGCCAAGATCATGTGTAATAAGCATTATGGAGCTGTTAATTTTATCTTTCAAATCTTTAAGCAGCTCAAGTATCTGTGCTTGAATTGTAACATCAAGTGCCGTTGTTGGCTCGTCAGCAATAATTAGCTCAGGGCTACAAGCAAGCGCAATTGCAATCATAATACGTTGACGCATACCTCCGCTTAGCTCATGGGGATACATATTATAAATACCCTCGCCATTCGCTATACCCACAAGATCAATCATCTCAAGAGTCCTTGCTTTTATCTCAGCTTTTGTCATGTCAGGATTATGGAGATCGATAACTTCATCAATCTGTTTGCCGATTTTAAATACGGGGTTAAGACTTGTCATCGGCTCCTGGAAAATCATCGATATCATGTTGCCCCTGATGCTTCGCATTTCTTTTATTGGCGTTTTTGGAATATTTATAGCTTTTCCACCGCCGAGATTAACACGAATTTCACCGCTGACTATCTGCCCTGTCGGCTTTTGAACAAGCTGCATCAGAGAAAGTGAGGTAACACTTTTTCCGCATCCCGACTCGCCAACAACTCCAACAGTGGATTTTTTCGGAATATCAAAAGTTACACCATCAACAGCTTTTACCGTGCCAATATCGGTAAAGAAATAGGTACATAAGTTATCAAATTCGACAATGTTATTACTATCACGCATAACGGTTTGGTATGCTGATGGTGTTTTTTTAAATGACTTTTCCTGTCGGTCAAGACGTGTAGTTAAATGTCTGTTAAATCTTGATATTCTGCGAGATTCCGAAGCGGAAATATATGAATTCGCTTTTTTGCTTTTCTTATCATCTTTTACATCATTTTCATTATTATTCATTTTTCCAACCTCCTATCTCTTCATTTTAGGGTCAAACGCATCACGCATACCGTCGCCCACAAAATTGAAAGCAATAACGGTCAAACAAATTAATAAGCCAACAGGAATCCAGATATATAAATAACTTGTCATCTGCTCAGGAGAACCTGTTACTGAGTTTATCATAACTCCCCATGTTGAAAGCGGATGTTTAACACCCAAACCAAGGAATGAAAGAGTGGACTCAGTCAAAATAACGCCTCCAAGCCCCGCTGTTGCCGTTACAATAAGCTGTGGCATAACATTAGGGATAAGATGCTTAAAAATTCTGCGATTAATGCGAACTCCTGTTGCCTCTGTTGCAATCATAAATTCTTGCTCACGAAGTGAGAGTATCTGACCTCTTACAAGTCTTGCAACATAAGCCCAACCTAGAAATCCAAGTACCGCCATAAGCCAAACAAGACGCAAATATGAATTCATCTGCTCGTGGTCAAAGAATGCACCTATAATGATAAGAATAGGCATTGTAGGTATACAGTAGAATATGTCTACAAGACGCATAATAATTGTATCTATCCATCCGCCAAAATATCCCGCTATTCCTCCCATTATAACACCGAGAAGTGTTTCGATAATAACAACCACAAATCCCACCATAAGTGAAATTCGTCCGCCATACATCATTCTCGCTAAAACATCCATACCATTATTATCTGTGCCAGCAAGATGAGCTGAGGAAGGTGGAGCATAAATGTCCATAAGATATGTGGTCTGTTCGCAGTTTACTATATAATCTTTACCCAATTCACGGGTAATGTTCATTTCAATATCTTCAAGTACAGGAACTTCATTTTCATCTAAAATATAATCCCCTGTTATAGCGTCACGCTGTTGTAACCGATATATAAAACTGCCCTCTATTGCATCTGATTCCACCATTGATAAAACTTCTGCTTTCAATGCAGCTTTATAATCGAGATCATAAATGGTTTTGCCGTCATAGTAGCTCATAACAAAATCGCTGACTTGTGCAACGTTTTCATTAGCGCTAACATCACTAATTATAATACCATCTTCTTCATTTTCCGTAATAGAATATTCTTTTCCGTCAACAGTAAAACCAGTGCTTTGACTCATGGCAAGATATGCAGCAACCTTAAACTCACTGCTTACTGTAAAGTCGGATTGCAGTGGGCTGATAGCATAAGTTGTAGCAAGAATAACTGGATGCACATCCGAAACGGCAGAAATTAAGTAATGTCCTGTGCTCGCTGCTTGAATTACATATTTTTGTGAATCATAGAAAAATGAGCTTTGATTAATATTAGCAATAACAGTATCAATGAAGGCTTGCTCGGCAACCATTTCATTTGAGTCCTCGTAATAAGCCTCTATTAATTCAATAGAGTATTTCTTTGAGAAACTACTTGTAACTGAATAAGTCTTACCATTATATTCAATTTCTTCTGTCGATGAAGAAACAGCGGCTTTTATTTTTGTCTCAAAAGCTGACGGCATACTGCTATCAACATAGGTGAAAACACCACCAAAAACATCCTCATATGTGGCAATAGCCTTTGTTAGATTGTATTCGCCCACTTGGGTATTAGTATACATAGACAAAGTATAAATTCCATTATCCTTAAGGTCTATATAATACTCATTTCCCTTGCTGTCTGTAACAATTTTATGAATTTCGTTACTTTCAATCATAGCTGTTATATTAGAATGCATCATGTTCTTGACATTGTTGTCAACCTGTGCATCTTGATCAACTATGAAAGGTATATACTCTGTTCTTTCCGTAGCCATAGCATATTTTACATTCAACTTATCGAATTCATAAAATATTTCATCCTGAGCATATGGATAAAACAACGGGCCTAAAAACGCAAAGGCAAACATCAAAATAAGAACAGCACTACCCACAATGGCAAGTTTGTTCCTAATAAATCTTTTAAAGACCAAACGTCCAGGGCTAAGAACCTTTACTCGCTGGGAGTCATCCAATTTAACTTTATTATCATTGTGACTGTTTTTTTCGTTCTTTTTATTCTGTTCAACAATTTTTAACTGCTCATTAAGGCTGTTAGTATCTTTTTTATTCATGCTGACCTCCTTAATTGATTCTTACGCGCGGATCAACCACAGCGTATAAAATATCGGCAATCAATGTGCCAAGCAACGTCAGCACAGCTATAAATGAAAGATAAAACATCGTAAACGGTATATCCCCACTTGTCATTGAATAATAGGATATGTATCCGATACCACGGATACTAAAAAGAGTTTCGGTAATCAAAGCGCCAGAAAAAAGCCCCGGCAATGAACCGCCAAGCACAGTTACTATTGGTATAAGTGTATTTCTAAAAGCATGAAGCCCAATAACCTTACTCTCGGGAAGGCCTTTTGCCCTTGCGGTTCTTATATAATCCGCATTAAGCACTTCAAGAGTATTTGTACGCGTATAACGCATTAATGAACCTATGCTTACAACAGTCAAAGTTAAAATAGGTAGCACAAAATGATCTGCTCTATCTAAAAATTGATGAAAAGCATCAAGATTATTATAAGTATTTCCTTGCATACCACCAATTTCAAACCACTGAAGCTTAATTGCAAAAACTAATTTGAAAATAGTCGCAATAAAGAAAACAGGCATAGATATACCTATTAGAGATAAAACAGTGATTGAATAATCAGTCAAGCTATACTGCTTTTTTGCAGCAAGCACACCAAGTGGTATCGCAACAATTATTGTTAAAATGAAAGAAGCGAGTCCAAGCGCAAAACTATACCATATTACATCCGCAAATTTCTCGGTTACAGGCATAGTCCATAACCAGCTGTCTCCAAAATTTCCCTTGATAGCAGAAGAAAGCCATGTAAAATAGCCTTGAATAGGCCCTTTGTCCATGCCATACTGCTCTCTCAATTCACTTAGCCATTGGTCAGCTGTTTTTGTGTTTCCAGGCTTTGTTGCAAGCTCTCGAGCTGTTGATTCAAAATATCCTTGGGGTAAAGATGACATAAGAATGTATATTATAAACATCACAAAGAACAATATGAGAGCCGCTAACAAAAGTCTTTTTATAATAAATTTTAACATATTTTCTCACATTCTGAAATGGTATTTGTATATGCATAATTCTCATAAGCCCAACTCACAGAGTTAACCGCGAGTTGGGCCATAAATACATTAAACTGATAAAAATTTTAATTCATTTCGAGGTTTTCAATATCATTCATCCAGCCCCAGAAAGTTGTAATATCTGGAGTCAATGTATCGAAATTGATAGAACTTGAATTGAAAATAATTGCATTCTTTCTCTGATACACAGGAACTTCAACTGCCCACTCCATAATGATATCAAGGCAAGATTTATAAGTTGCTTTTCTAAATGACTGGTCAGCACTTGTTCTTGCATCCATAATCAATTGGTCAAGCTCAGAATCTGTAATACTATAATGATTAGAATTAGTTGAACCTACTTTTCCAATTATATTATTACTATGATAAATCTGATACATATCTGGGTCAGAAGTTGCCTGCCATGCTGCAGCCCACATTTCAGCTGTGCCTGCTTCAAGAGCAGTCCAAAGTTCGTTTGAGTCTGCTGGGTCATTAATATCAAGTGTAATACCTATTTTTGCAAGGTCTTCTTTAGCTGTTGAAAGCACTTGATAAGAAGGATGATCCTGCAGTCCGTCGCCAGGAATAATAACTGTATAAATCATCTTAGCGCCTGTAGGAGCTGCTGTAAATTTACCAGTACTTTCATTCCAAGTATAGCCTGCTGCCTTGAAAAAGCCGATAGCTGCGTCAAGGGCCGCATCAAATTTCTGCTGTTCTGTCATCGATGTGGTATAAATATCTTTTCCATCAACATCAATAGAATATGCAAGTCTGTAACCTTCATCAGACGGTCTTGGAGCTGCCCATGAAGTGTTAGAAATAGGATACTGAATTACTGCTGCACGATCGCCGTAATAAGAATTTATTGCTGTATCACGGTGAATAGCAAGTACTGTAGCAAATGCGCTACGAAGTGCCTTTGAAGCATCACTGCTGGAATCGTCGCCAACTTTAACATTTGCAGCGTTTATACCGATATAACCATAACCGAGGTTATCAACAAGATTTGTTGTTATAACATTACCAGTAAGTGTGCTGTTTGAGTTAGCTTCTTTAATTGCGGAAACTGCCGCATCACTAAGAGAAGGATCAGTAACATCAAAATTACCGAGTTTTACACCGCTGACTTTATCACCGTCATTTGTTTCTCTGAACAAAATGTTTGTGATTTTAGGTGTTCCCTTATAAAAGATATCATTGCGTACGAATGTAACAACACCATTTTCAAAGCTTACAAACTTGTAAGCACCTGCTCCCAAAGGAGTAGTTGTCTTAGCTTTTACTGTTGAAAGGTCACCCTTTGTAAAACCAAACTTATCATTATCATAATCATAAAGTGATTTACTACCATAATAATGTAAAGGTGTTACAGTAGTGCCAATACCATAAATTGTTGTAGCATCAAATGATTCTGTTGTTATTTCAAAAGTATAGGTACCTGTCTTTACAATACCTGAAATATTTGTTATTGCTCCGCCTGCTTGAGAATCCTTAGGTCCTTCTGTTGAAATAAAAACTGATTTCATAAAATCAATAATTGAACTTCCTGCTTTCTCACGATCAAGAGCAAAAGCACCGTTTGTACAATCTGTACCATAAGTGTTTTTAATACATGTCCAATAATCTTCAACAGTTGGGAACTGTGTATCAAGGTCATAATAAATATCATCGCTTGACTCAAGTTTGGTGGTTGTTATGCTGTATCTTGACCCAGTATATTCAACATCCATTGTTCCATCATTATAATAATATTTATCATCTTTAACTGTCAATTGAACAACGTCGTGTGTTGTGCCATATTCAGCAGCATAAACTCCTGCATTAGCACCATATTCGCCCTTAGTTGAATCTGCATTTGCGATGAAACCATAGGTTCCGTCCGTATTGTCTACTGTATAATAATCAACAAGATTAGCAAATCCCCATGCATACATGCCGAGAGCTACTTCATCTTGGTTTACAGATGGACCATAGCTACCGTAATTTGCTACGCAATAGTCTATAATTTCCTGTGTGAATTTGAGCCCAGCAGCTTCAAAGCAGTCGCCCCAATAAGCATCTGCCTGAGCTTTTGAAAAATCTGTATAAGTGGTGTTGCTCTGACCTGCAGTAAGAATTTTATCTGCAATTGCCTCATATTTGAGATAGATATCTTTTGTAACGCCTGTTCTATATTCTGTCATACCTTTAATAGGAAGTGCATAGAATGTTGAACTTCCGTCGTATGAAGGATCAGATAATACGTACATTGAAAAAATAGCGTCATCGGCAGTCATAGAAACGCCGTCACTAAATTTGACATCATCTCTCATATTGAATGCGTAGGTAACTGTGTCATCAGCATTTTTAGTTACCACACAATCAGCTATACCATAATAAGTATAATCTATTCCGTTGTAAGCTATTGTTTCTCCCTCAATGCCATTCAATATTACATTACCTTCACGGTCTGTATTAAGAAGGCTTACTTGGGTCATATTTGCTACGTCCATGTCATATTGTGTTTTCGCAAAGAACGGGCTGAACTTGCTTGAGAACAATGAATAACCGACTGTAAGCGTATCGCCGCCGGTATAAGGGGTATCCGTTCCATCCGGATTTACTGTTGTGTCACTCGCAGTAGTTTCTGTTGATGTGTTCTTTTTGCATGCTGCAAAGAAAGGGACAACCATCAATAGAACAAGCGCAAGCGCCAACACTTTAATTAATGAGCTTTTCATTTTTTCCTCCATATTTTAATATTTAGCGCCTGCATAAATAGTATTTATTTACAAGTGCGCCATTTAATGGTAGTCATGCATATATACAAAAACTACTTATTAATTATACATGATTGATTTTATTTTGTCAACATTAAATGTTTAATAAAAATAATATTATACATATTATACATAAAAATTATTTTATTTCAGTCATTTTAAATTGCTTTTTAGCAATAAAAACATATATTTCACAAAGCAAAAACAAACATAATAGAATTAAATATATAATATTACACATCTTTACAGCAAGATTGTAATTTAAAATTAATTTAACAATTGAACCTACTATAGCAATAGCTGATAAAAATATACCTCCGAATGAGCATTTTGCTATTCGATCATAAATTCTCTCACTTTTCTCTCTTGTACATGGAGTTTTAATAACAAAGACTTCAACCGCCACAACAAGCTGAAAGCCAATAGGTAAGAAAACAAAGGCATAAGGAACAGCTACATAGACTGTTCTTCCAATATCCGAATTAAACATAAAGCCTGAAAAAATACAAGCAAAGGCAAAAAAAGTAAACACTGCTAATTGTATTTTAGCCCTTTTCAAATTTTCGCTGTCAGTAGAAAACTCATACATCTTGCCAATATAAACGGGAACAGTTTTTAACGTTCCTCTTTCTGTAAGTTGATTTTCAAGACGATAATCATTGGCATATTTTTTACTTACCATACATTTTCACCGTCAATATTCATAAGTGACGTTTGATACAACATCAATAAGAATTTCTCCTGTGCGGTCGGTAAGCTTTATATATTGTGTTCTTATGGCATCGCTTCCGATATCATTTCTAAATGTGCCGTTGTTCTTATATATCATATATTCGAGAGTATAAATATATTCAGTGTAATTATTTCCATCATCATCACTCACCTGAGTTTCTGAATATTTCGCTATTGTAATATTGTAAAGCTTCTGCATTGTGAAAGCATCTTTTTTTGTATTCAGCTTATTTGCATAATAAACAGAAGAAAAGCAATCATTGTAAGATTCATAATCACCTGCTATTATAAGGTCTACCATATTTCCAAGGAACTCAACAACTTCGCCGTACCCTGAATAGTTCGTCTCACCATTTTCATTTATCGGCGTTTTTTCAATCCCACTATTAAAATAAATAAAACGATCGAGATCCATATAAGCGGAATCTTTGAAAATATCTTCATCATAATTTGCAGTATAAAAAATAATTGTAGGAGACGTTGGACCATCATATTTTGAAAATAACGAATCAATATCTATTCTATCTATGACGGCATAATATAGTACAATAAATGCAAGTAAACTAATAAGTATAATGGAAATACGCTTTTTTAATTTTTTATGCACTTTTGCAGCTTCTTCATAACTATTTTTATTGTTGATCAAAATAATCACCCCCGTGAAATTAATTTAATAATATCGAAAATTAACTCTGAGTCAATGCACCGTAGCAAATTCATTATCTATATCATTTATATACATGATACCATATTCTTTGTATTTTTTCAACAGAATTTACAATAAAGTTTTATTATTTTTACACATATTTATCTTATTT